>JAEAME010001066.1_pt1 | contig 21426 bp, 15 predicted proteins | sample 8958731 | NCBI WGS metagenome assembly JAEAME01 (sample SAMN16933194, study PRJNA681113) | bioreactor sludge metagenome | isolation source: anerobic bioreactor sludge (Control) | place: India:Bengaluru | collected 2018-10-24 | reverse complement strand
TCATATCGGGCTGGACGGGATTGATTGCATTAGCACTGATGTTAACTCCGGTTGTAGTAATAGTAGTAATACGGGGCGGAGGTGCTTTGCATCCGCTCGCTTCAATTTCTGAAACACCCATGTACCCTTCTGCTGCCCATGGATCGACTATCAGTCCATAGTTGAGACCGTCAACAACATTGCCAGCTGCATCACGCAGCACCATATTGCCTGCACTGATAAAGAAGGCAGGGCCGCCGAACCACTGATCTGGTGCGGGAGTTCCCTGGTAACCGGCGGTTGTTACTTTTTCATCACGTATAACAGAATTGATCTCATGGTCCATGGTAAGTGGCTGGTCGAGAGTGATACCGGTACCGAGCGGAAGGACCGGCTCGTTGCTCGAGTGATCGAAAGCCGTTGCCGGCTCAAAGGTGATCCCTGTTCCATTGCAGGCAAACGGGAGGTTTGATGAATGATTGAACTTCAGTGGTTCTGCCAGATCGAGTCCGGTACCCGGATCCTCGTTATCTGCAAGAGGACCATTAAAAGTGTTGCGAACCGATTGTGTTCCTACTTTTGTCACAGTTACCCACTCAATGCCGTGACCTTCACTGGCCACATCCAGTCTTATTTTATCACCAACCGATATGTTACCAATAGGATGCACCTTGATGTTTGTATCTCCTGCTTTTGCGTCCATCGACAGAAAGCCCTGTGTACCCGGCTTGCCTACTTCCGTAACCGTAACCACCTCGTACTTTTCAATGGGATTAACTGCAACAGGATATGTGGCGCCATAACCGATGGCAATCTTCTGACCTGCCACGATACCTGCCACACTCGCAACAGGCACGTTTGTTGATCCTTTGGGGATCGTAATAACCGGACCTTCAGGAAGAGGTTGCCATACGGTTGGAGGTGTATCTTGTCCGGCAGTACGAATTCCGGAGGAGGTTCCCGGAGGAAGACCTGCTGCTGTACCGACACTTCTTATTGTACGTCTTTCCATGTTCGCGCCTTCCCCTATTTCAATTACATCACCTGCCGACATACCTGTCGTGCTCCTTACATAAATTACCGATTCACCGGCTTTTGCAGGAACAGCCAGCCCGGAAGTGGACAAACCTAACAGGTAGAAACCATTTGAGGCCACTTTTGTCCCGGACGGTATATTTACGGATGAAAAGATTGGCATCTGGTAGGGACGCATAGTAAGTGTCCAGTTTGAAATATCAACTTCACTGCTGCCGGCGTTATAGAGTTCGATGAAAGAGTTCGTAGTATTGGGGCCGTCACTGATACGGAATTCATTTATCTTTACCGGACTTACATTACGAACTTTCTCAATTGCTGTCTCGGTTTGAGATTTACCGTTTGCAGTATTCTTCCATGAGGCTTTGCCAACAAGGTCGCCATTGAAAGGCTTAGATCCTGAAGTTACAGTGAAAGTTGCATTTACGCTTGCCCCTGGTTCTATCTGATCCGGGAAACTCTTTGAAGTCTCAGTGGAGTTTTGAATAACAGCCTTCCATCCCCCGGGAAGGGAAAGGCTAAGGTTAAGACCCTTTACCGGTACGCCCATAGTATTTGTAAATGTTAAGGTCGTGTTCTGTGACGATCCCGGTGAGAAAGTCTGAAGACCCGGAGGCATGTCGGTTGCATTGGCCGGAGCGACGCTCAGACGGGGGACATCGTAGCCGGCGGCCACTATATTGGCCTGTACCTTCTGGTTGGTTTCTTCTGTTGGGAATGTACCTGCAGCTGTCATTGCGCCTTCGTACATAGTACCCTGTGACCAGTTGCCATTATCGCCACCGTTACCCAGGTCGATAGCTCCCTGCTTGCGCATAGGATCATAGCTGCTTATTAATTCCGGACGCGTCGCTTTTTCATTCTGGACGCGGGGTCCGTCGAACATTATTGCCAGATCGCCTCTCTGAGCGTCGCCGCCCATAGTCCTCCAGTGGCCTGGTTCTCCATCAAATGTGGCGGTAACGAAACGCCATGAAATGGATGGCAGGTCGGGACAATACTTATTGGTAGGTGAGTCGGTGACACAACCTACAACGTTATTCTCCTGGTCGGTCATGATCCATGGACCAGATCCCTGTCCATAATACCAGACGGTGGCGTTGCCATAATAAGTGGTTTCCATTGTACCGTCGCCGTCATCGCGACTGTCGATCTCAGCGTTGCCGTAGTCGAAGCAACAGCCACCGTTATAGTGATGACCGTTAATAACCCAATACTGTCCCTCTGCCTGATCATCAACTGCAGTACCCTTCGGATCGTTCTGGCGAAGGCCCATACCCGGCTCGATGAAGATGCCATAGACCTTGTGACCCATGAGTGTAACAGGAGCCATATCGGCGATCGGCAGGCTGTTAAATCCGCCCATTGTCGTTGGGTTACCTGCACCACCACGCGGTGACTGAATAAGATGGTTGCCTGAACCTGACTGATCATATAGAATTGAGATCCAGCAGTAGGTATTGGCACAGAATGCATCCTGGGCGGCTGCGTCAGCATATCCTCCCGGATCGTCCCTGGTAGGATTTACTACACCTATGTCGAGGGCTTTCCCGTCCGACTGACGTATGACCTGGTAAAGAGGTCCGTTATATGATGCATATAACGCACGGGTACTGCTGTGGGCAGCCACACAGGGACAGCCACCTGCAGCATAGATGTCACACGGACCTTCCGGCCTGGGTGGTGTAACTACATTGCATCCTGCTCCGACTAATGAAATCACCATCATCATGGTGGCAGGCATTATGAGAACCAATGCAAGAATAACTAAGAGACGATTTTTTCCTTTTTTCATGTTTTATTCTCCCGGGTTTTTAATTGTAAATGACGAAGTTTATAATAGATTCATTTATACTAAGCATTCCAATTATAATAAATAATCTGTTTAGTACATGACAAAAAATATCAACTATTTGATTGTTAACTGTAAAATCCGGTTCCCCCGGTCACTTCTCGCTGGTCAAAATTGGCCACCCCTGACAGGGGCTAATCAAATGATCTATAGATAAATATAAACATATCTCATTTACCGGCGGAATGTGGTCAAGGCGACAGGCTCATGCATGAAGAAGCCGTGGTTTTGTATTTAACCAAAGCTATTTCAATATCTTTTTTTTGCGAAGAACCGGTAATCAATATTGTTCAACCGGCCTGGAATGAATGTAATGTACAGATTGAAAATAATCAGCTTCACTCCTTCTTAAACTGCCCGAGATGAATGAAGAGAAATAGCACAATAGCCAAAAGGAAAAAGCTGTTGGCAACATGGAAATAGTTTACAATTTCAATACTCGGACTGAATCTCCTTGATATGACTATCTGAATAAGTCCCAATACTATAAATACTATTCCAAGACCAGCTGAAATCCATTCTATCCAGTTTAATACTTTAACTAATGTTTTCATTGGTTCAGTTTTATTTTATTACTAATGAACTATTTATCATCAAAGTTCCACAATAATTCAATATGAGTCAATAAATAGACGTACTAATATTATCCCGAGCAGTGAATAAGCTAAGAAATATGCCAAAACTTGACGATGGCTCAATTAATGCATAACTTGTACACCTAAATACTACTGATATGAAAACAACAGATAAGATCATTCACTGGATGCCCCGGATAATTTGTATTCTGGCAATATTACTTGTAAGCATGTTCGCCTTTGATGTATTCAGTCCCGATCTGACTATCTGGCAACAGATACTTGCCCTCCTTATTCATCTGATCCCGTCATTTATTCTTACGGGTATCCTTATTATTGCCTGGAAATGGGAAAAGACCGGAGGGATAATACTGACAATAACCGGAGTAATTCTGTTTATTTTCGTATTTCATATTAATTACGGACAAAGGAATTTCTCATTTATTCAGAGCCTGATAAATGTATCGATTATATGCCTCCCTTTCATTATTGCGGGGGTATTATTTATCGTAAGCCATAGCCGGAAACTTAACAAACAATCACAGAGTTAACTGAAGATAATCAGTATTCCCCTTGATCTGGATGCCTTTTAAAAACACCTTGCTTTTTTCGTGTTCCTATTTCATTTCTATTTCATAAACAACAACCGACCAGGGATCAATTTCCAAAGCCATGTCTTTTGAAAATGGCATTGTGCTTTCAAGCGCTTTTATTTTCTCCGGCTCTTCGATTGAAGCTTTATCAGACAGTCCTGCTTTTATTGTAAAGACTTTAACATAAGCATTATCGCTTACTGAAGAGCCCTGAAGCCTGACGAGGAGAGTATTTTTGTTCCCTTCATAATTCACTGCCTTTATTATTATATGCTTTCTGTCGGCTGAGCATGAAGCTATTGCATCCATTGACCCCGGCTTCCAGTCCTCGGGCTTCATCTGGGAAATATCATCAAAGAATTGTTTCCTTTCGCTTATATCACGGAATGTACCCTGCGCAGAGGCAAGAAGGATCTCCGCGTAATGTTCCCTGAAAAGTTTTTCAACTACATAACCACCGCCCGGGAACCATGACACATGATCGTGGTAAATAAAAGCTGTCCATGTAGGATCATCTGTTGTGTTCCTCATAAGAAGAGCCGGGCATGTCATACTCAATTCTTCCCCAAGCTTCTCATACATTATAAGGCTTCCTGCTGAATGCAAACCTGCTCTCCAGTCGTATGTCCGGCAAAGGCCCCACTCAAGAACGGCCATTTTTATATCAGGATGCCCTGAATTCCTTATAATATCCCGAAGCTTAACAAGATAATCCTCTATTCTGATTATCCCGGTCTGGAAATTCTCATTTTCATATTCATAGTTATGACATGCGATTATATCAAAATTATCTCCCGCTATATCTATGACTTTCTGGCTCCAATTGAGGTCATTGGATCTTTTCTGGCCGCATGCGACAATCCTTAATCCCGGATCAATCTTCCTCAGTGCACTTCCGTAAAGGTTAACAAGCTGGGCATATTGATCAGGGGTGATATTGAAATTCATTGGTTCATTATCGATCTGGAAGTACTTTACATTATAGGGTTCCTGATGACCGTTTGCCGCTCTTAGTTTTCCCATTTCAGTATTGGCCGGATCGTTAAGGTAATGCACCCAGTCCATTGCATACTGAACATCTTCGGGATTCTTCCCTGTGGCAGGAAGGACGATAAGAGGCTCGGTTTTCAGCTGACGGCACAGTTCCATGAATTCATCGGTGCCGAAACCATAATAATCAGAATAACCACCCCATATCATATTCGGATGATAGACACGTGATTCATGCGGCCCAATCCCGTCCTTCCACTTGTAATCACTTGCAAATGAACCGCCGGGCCATCTTACAAAAGGTGGCATAAGTTCATCAAGGGCCCTGAGCAGGTTAGGACGCAACATTCCGTTCTTTCGCACTTCTTCACGCATCATGGAGATAAAATCAAGAAGCAGTGTGCCCTTCCCCCTGGCTTCAACCTCCATTGATGACTGTGTATCTGTCTGGTTGCAGTAGAATGAAAAAGGTATCTTCCTCCAGCCCTTTCCTGCTATCTTAAGCTGTATTTCCTTAATCAGTTTACCCTGACTATTTTTAAACCTCATTATCAGTCTGGGCGATCCTTCAGTAATATTAACCCAGAGAGAGCCATCATAAACAAATCCCTGCTGCAAATAGATCCTTTCCTGTCTTATTCCTGATGGATTCTTTCCTGGTCGCAGTTGAAGGCTCTTCTCACCATTCTGAAAAGCTGTTTCAATGACCTGCACTGCTCCGTTATCTCCAAAGGGTTTCCAGTGAGTATCAAAATCCTTTCCCTCGAAACCATTTCCCTGCACCTGCTCGGCGTATAATCCGTCGACTACAGAGTGATTTATATGTTCCAGGAACTGCCCGTAAACACCCTTGCTTATCCTGCCTGCCGGATGGTCTGTATCGACAAGCAGAACCGATACTCCGGGCCCGCTGAGTAAAGCTCCCTGCCCCTGCTGGGACAAAACATCAGCTGATATTAATAATCCTGAAAGGCACAGTTGAATAAAAGTAAAAATTGATCTCATCGTGGCATTAGTATTTTATCTGTTCAAATTCAATAATTAATCCGCTCTGCTGTGAGGACTGAAGCTCAATGAATTTAAATTTGCATTAATCCTCTGAATTATCTCTGAGGCCACCGTCGGTTCACATGGTTCATCAGTAAGCTTCTGCTTAAGTTCGGCAAGATCACTGACTATAGCGCTTCTTATTATATCAAGGCTGTCAGCCTGGTTTGTATAGTTATTTTCAATCTTAGCCATACTGTCTTTTGCATCCATCACCTTCTGCAGGTTGAAGAATGCATTAAGTCCTCCGGATATTGCACATATGATCGCAACAACAATGCACATATTTTTGTACATTCGAACTGCGGATAGTTTTCCGGATGTTACATCATTTGGCAGTGACTTAACAATAATTCCGGTATAAAATATACCCAGGATACTAATGCCGGCCGTCCCAAGACTGGCCAGCTTTACTATCAGATCAAGAGTATCGGCTTGTGTTTCCATTAATCTGAGAAATTAGATTTACCAGGATCGTATCATTAATCAAAAATACAATAAGATTATCAGGATATCAAGAATAAAGAGTTTGCCGCAAGAGTTATATTATATGCAGCGTTTTTGATTTTTTACCGTATTTAGTCCAATAAACCTAAAACAACTATCATGATGAGAATCTTTCAACTTGCCTTAGTATCGGCAATATTGTTAATACTGAAGATAAACTGTTCATTTGCCCAGCAAAATGAAATTATCAGTGATTCAATATTTTCGAATGTATTAAATGAATACAGATCTGTAAAAGTCATTCTGCCTGATAACTATAACTCTGAGACAGAAAAAAAATTCGAAGTCATATATCTTACTGATGGAGAATGGGTTGTAAATCTTTTACCTTTCATCTACAAATTTGCACAGGATGAGCAGTATGTCCCTCCTGTAATAATTGTCGCCCTGCCTAATACATATCTTAACAAAGCGAATCAGCGAGACAGGGACTTCCTTCCCGTTCATGTTCCCAGTCCGGCTATTTCCGGAGGTGCTGATAAGTTCATTAGTTTCCTGAAAGACGAACTCAGGCCGTATATTGACAGGAAGTACAGGACCAACGGCACTAACTCACTGTACGGACATTCATACGGCGGGCTGTTCGTAATGTATACTTTGCTGACTGAACCTCAGTCATTCGATACTTATTATTCGACTGATCCATCCATGGGGTGGAACAATGATTTTGTTATCAAACTCGCCTCCGAAAAACTAAAAATGATAAGTTCCAATAAAGTTCTCTGGATTGCAGGGATTGAATCTACATACAAGGGCATGGGCATCAGCCGGATGGACTCTGTTCTGAGGCTGAAGGCTCCGGAAAATATTCACTGGAAAATTGCCACTTTCCCGAATGAGAAACATAATTCAGTGAGGTTGAAAGCTATGTATGATGGCATAAAGTATGCGTATTCAGGATATTCCGATGGCCCATTAAGTTTTCATCCTATGACAGGCATACTGTTAAAAGACAAACCCGCTTACATCTGGCTGATGAATGCATCTCCTGACCTCAGATACACTGTCGATGGTTCAGAACCTGTCATGACATCACCAAGAGCTGAAACAAGACTTCAACTTACCGGCCCTGCAAAACTGGTAATCAAATCTTTCTCTGCCAGCGGAAAATATGACCAGTCGGTCAGAGGCGATTTCGCCCTCGGAGAATCCTGGCCATCATTAACCAAACCAAAGAACGTTAAATCAGGTGGTTTAAGGTATTCATACTATGAAGGCACCTGGGATAAAATGCCTGATTTTAAAACTCTGAAGCGGAAGATTTCAGGTACGACAGACAGCACGTTCACATTTAAGAAGTTCCCTTCAAAATCAAATTTTGCCTGCGTGTTAGAAGGCTATCTTGAGACAACCGAAGATGGATATTATCTTTTCGCAATTGGTTCAAACGATGGTTCAAAACTGTATCTTGCAAACAAATTATTGATAGATAATGATGGGATCAACAAGGGTGAAAGCATTAAATCATATATCGTCCCGTTGAAAAAGGGATATAATGCAATCCGCCTTGAATATTTCCAGAAGGGAGAGATCCAGAATTTTCAGTTTCTTTACCTTATTCCGGGGGCTGATGAACCGACTGAGATTCCAGCAAAGTTTCTCTATCACAAGGATTGATTGCGGGCTCGTATCAATGAATCATTAATGATGTATACCAAGGGCAAAAACCTGCACATAGTTACATTAAATGTCCCCTACCCCCCTGATTACGGTGGAATGATTGACTGTTACAACCGCATCAGATGTCTGAATAATATCGGAATCAATATCAATCTGCATTGCTTTCAATATGGCCGTAAGCGGAGTACTGAACTTGAATCTTTATGCAATTCTGTGGAATATTATGACCGGAAAACTTTATTAGTGAAACACTTTTCACCACTACCCTACAGCGTCATCTCCAGAAGTTCAGACCGTCTTCTTAAAAACCTTTCCGGTGATGAGGATCCAATACTTTTCGATGGTATACAAACCACCCTCTCTATAAATCATCCATCACTCTCAGAAAGGAAAAAGGTTGTCAGGCTACACAATATTGAACACCAGTATTACAGTACACTAGCTGAATTTGAGAATAATCCGGTGAAAAGGCTTTATTATAAGGTGGAGTCACAGAAGCTGAAGCATTATGAGAAAGTTCTGGCCAAAGCAGATGCCCTGCTTACAATTTCCGATATTGATCAGGTGTATTTTCAAAGCAGGTACCATAACTCAAGAATTATAACTTCTTTTCATCCATTTGATTACATCGAAAGCAAAACCGGAAAAGGAGAATACCTGATCTATCATGGTGATCTTTCTGTCAACGCGAATGCCGCCGTTGCAGAATACCTGATCACAGAGATCTTTTCCAAAATACCTTACAGATGCATCATTGCCGGTAAAAAACCTTCAAATCATCTTAAAGCGAAGGCAAAATCATACGGAAACATTACAGTTATAACCGATCCTGATCAGGATGAGATGCTGCGGCTGATAAAAGATGCACATGTAAATATTCTCCCTTCATTTGCTGCGAATGGCTTTAAACTAAAACTATTAATATCCCTCTTCGCAGGACGGCATTGTCTGGTAAACAGTACTACGATAGCCGGAACATCACTTGACAATGCATGCCTTGTCGGGGATTTTAATAAAGACACTATTGATATGATCAATAAACTGATGCAACAACAGTTTACTGAAAAGCATATCGCAGAAAGAGCGGATATCTTAAATAAATATTTCAACAGTCAAAATGCAGTAAAGCTTGCCGAGCTTATGTTTACTTAGTCACTTTATGGCTTTACCTTAATCCTTTCCGGATATTGATCCGGAATAATTAAACCGCATCTGAAAATAAGATAATGGTGATTACAATAATTCAGTAATCAGTAAAAGTTATCCGGGTATATCTATGAAAAGGTATTTTGATAACTTTGGGAGTTCGCAATGACAACTAATTGCGGAAATTTATTGAAATCGTTTAAAACTTGCTGATATGACCAAATCTGTCTCTAAAAGAAAAAAGATATGGTTTTCATTACTCACCCTACTGATTCTTATACTGCTGGCCGGGGCTTTATATCTTAATTCCCTGCTCCGTATCATGACAGGATATGCAGCAAAGAATCTTTGTTCGGGGGTTTTTATAGCTGGAAGGGAAGCAACTGAATTTGAATCAATTGACCTGAATTTCTTCCCGGTCAGCTATACAAAGAGCAAGGTCAGCTACTCTGACAGCAGTGTCACGAGCAGCTTCCTTTGGAGGCGGTCGAGAGCGATCGACCTGGAAGAATTTGGTGCAGTGCTTACAAGAAGATCCGCAGAGAAGAGCCTGCGTGAATGGGATTTTCCACAGGTGGAAGGACCCGGGTATGATCAGGACACTATAAACTGGCCTCTTGGCAACATCATCCCTGATTCACTGACAGGGATTGACAGGGAGGCTCTTGCTTCAATTTCAGATGAGCTGATAAACAAGAACAGCTATGGAGGGAATGCCTTTGCTTTTATTGTTCTTCACAAAGGGATACCTTCCGTTGAAGCCTACAAACCGCAGTTCAATGAAAAATCGCTGTTCCTTAGCTGGTCAATGGCAAAAAGTGTGACAAACGGACTTATCGGAGTATTGGTGCAACAGGAGAAAATGGACATCCATTCCCATCCTGATATTGAAGAGTGGAAGAAGGATGAGAGAAAGAACATTACAATAAATGATCTCATGCAGATGCAGAGCGGCCTGAAATGGAACGAAGACTATGGCAACAGGTCAGATGTTACAGTGATGCTTACATGCAAAAATGATATGGCGCGATTTGCTTATGACCAGCCCCTTGAATTTACTCCCGGAACACATTTCGAATATTCATCAGGCATGGCAAATGTGCTGACGCACCTTATCAGAAAACATCTCAATAATGATTCACTATACTATTCATTCCCGTATACCGGTCTTTTCCACAGGATAGGAATTACAGATGCTGTATTCGAAACTGATCCATCTGGTACTTTTGTCGGGTCATCATATCTCTATGCTACTCTTCGCGATTATGCGCGTTTTGCCTTGCTGTATCAGCAGGACGGGATATTCAACGGCGAACGTATCCTTCCCGAAGGATGGGTTGATTACACCAGGACCCCGGCATCTGCAAGCGGCGGGGAATACGGGTCATTATTCTGGCTCAACGGTAAAGGTGAAGTACCTTCTGCTCCGGCAGATACATATATGTGCATTGGACATGACGGGCAGAGGATTTTTATAATACCTTCAGAGGAACTGATAGTTGTTGTACTTGGCTATTCCCCTAAAGGATCAATGGATTTCGATAAACTTGTTACTGATGTGATCGGGACAATTGAAGAAGAAAGCAACTAACCAATATTTAAATGAAAGAAAAGATTCGAAGCATATTTGACAGGGAGGCAGATGCAATAATAAATATTCCGGTTGATGACAATTATGAAAAAGCAACCGAAATAATCTACAATCATGTTCATGTTCTGCATGGCAAGCTTATCACCAGCGGAATGGGTAAAGCCGGAGAGATCGCGAACAATATTGCCACAACATTCAGCTCAACCGGGACACCGGCAGTTTTCCTCCACCCCAGTGAAGCTCAGCATGGCGACCTGGGCATCATCCAGCAGAATGATGTTATGATTGTAATATCCAACTCAGGCAAAACAAGGGAGATACTTGAACTGATCGATCTGAAGGATAATTTGTATGCCTCAGTTCCTGTTGTTGTGATAACAGGTAATGCTGACAGCCCGCTTGTGGAGAAATCATGTTGTCATATACTTACAGGTGCACCGGAAGAAGTGTGCCCTCTTGGCCTGACGCCAACAACATCTACAACAGTGTTCACCGCAATCGGAGATGCCCTTGTAGTATTGATGATGGAAAAGATAGGATTCACAGCTGCCGATTATGCAAAAAGACACCATGGAGGATATCTGGGAACCAAATCAAGGGAAAAATCTGCAAACGGTGAATAAGTAAAGTGTCATCTTTCGTAAATTTTTAACTGCAATCTTCTGAAAACCTGTGCTATGACTGATAGAAACTTAACTAATGAGGTAAGCAGGAAAGATTACATCTTTTCAATCTTCATTATTGGTCTTTTCTTTTTCATATTCGGTTTTGTAACATGGTTAAACGGTATCCTGATACCATTTCTAAGGACAGCCTGTGAACTGAATGATTTCGAAGCTTATTTTGTGACATTTGCCTTCTATATCTCCTACCTTGTAATGGCACTGCCCTCGTCGGCTCTTCTGAAAAAAACCGGCTTCAGGAACGGGATGTCGATAGGCCTTTATATTATGGCAGCCGGCGCGCTCATCTTCATCCCTGCTGCACTGACAAGGACCTTCGGCCTCTTCCTTGCCGGACTCTTTGTCGAAGGTACAGGACTCGCTCTTCTGCAGACAGCTTCCAACCCTTACATCACAATAATCGGTCCGCGTGAAAGTGCAGCAAGAAGGATAAGCATCATGGGTATTGCAAATAAATTCGCCGGGGCGATCGCACCAATTATTCTGGCAAATATCATCCTGAAAGATTCACACATACTCGACGAGAGACTGGCAAATGCATCAGATATCATTTCTCAGGGCCTCATACTCGACGAAATGGCCCGCAGGGTTATAATGCCCTACATTGCCATGGCTGTGATCCTGGTTTTTCTGGGCCTTCTTCTTAAGTTTGCGCATCTGCCTGAAATAGACACCGAAGCAGAAGATGAAATATCTGAAGTATCATATTCAGGGAAAACAAGTATCTGGCAGTTCCCGCATCTGTGGCTTGGCGTTATAGCACTTTTCTTTTATGTCGGAGTTGAAGTTATAGCCGGTGATACAATAATAAGGTACGGGCAATCGATTAAAATGCCGATGGAATCAGCAAAATACTATACGAGCCTGACTCTGCTTAGCATGATACTCGGGTATCTTTTAGGAATACTTTTAATTCCAAAGTACCTGAAACAGGTTAACGCATTGAAAATATGCACAATACTTGGAGTAATTTTTTCAGCAGGGGCTATTCTTACACCGGCAGATAAGGTGTTTGCAATGACATTCATAGACCTTGGCACCTTTAAGCCGATACAACTTGTACTACCTGTTACAGTTCTTTTTGTGGCCCTGCTCGGATTGGCAAATTCTCTTGTCTGGCCGGCTGTCTGGCCGCTTGCACTTAACAGCCTCGGAAAATTCACAAAAACAGGATCGGCGTTGCTGATAATGGCAATTGCAGGAGGTGCTTTGCTCCCGCTGCTCTATGGAAAACTGGCTGTACGATTCTCCACCCAGAGTGCTTACTGGCTCTGTGTTCCCTGCTACATTGTAATTATGTACTATGCTTTCATCGGCCATAAAAAAGGACTGACCGGGAGTGTATGACCTGAAGGACATATTCGGCAGATTTGATTCAGGTGCTGCTTATCTGAATGGAATGGCCATCGAAAAAGGTCATATCCATGATACCTATTTAATTGAAACAACAGGAAACGACAATGATGACTTCATACTCCAGCGGCTTAATAATAATGTCTTCAAAAATATTCCGGAACTCCAGCAAAATATTGAAAGAGTCACCTTGCATCTCCGGAACAAGATAAGAAATATCAGGGGATCCGACATTAAAAGAAATTGTCTTATCCTTATACGCTCCCGGACCGGCTCGAGCTGGATCAGCGATGATAACGGCAATTTCTGGCGCTTGTACATTTATATTAAGGATCACAGGTCATACGACCAGGTCGGCTCTCCAGGCATCGCATTCGAAGCCGGCAAAGCCGTTGGCCGCTTCCAGGAACAGCTGGCTGATCTGCCGGGTGAACCTCTGTCAGAAACAATACCTTCATTCCACGATCTGGAAAAAAGATTGGAATATTTTTCCCGGGTGCTTAATGAAGATCCTGTAAAAAGAGCCGAAAGTGTTAAAAGAGAAACAGAATTCATTCAGAAACGGGCAGGAGATCTGATAATAATGCACCAGCTTGGTCAATCTGGAAAAATACCCGTCAGGATAACTCATAACGATACAAAACTGAACAATATCCTTTTTGACAATGACGACAAGTCACTGTGCATAATCGATCTTGATACCGTTATGCCGGGCTATTTTCATTCCGATATCGGAGATTTAATAAGAACAGGGGCTAATACAGCTGCGGAGGATGAAAGGGACCTGTCACTTATATACATGGATATCTCATTGTTTGCAGCTTTTACTGAAGGCTATTTGTCAGAAGCCGGAAAAATACTCAACCCGGTTGAAAAAGAGCATCTTCCGATAGCACCCCTGGTAATGACATATGAACAGGCAGTAAGGTTTCTTTCTGACCATCTTGCCGGTGATATTTATTATAAAATACACCATGCCGGTCATAATCTGCAGAGAGCCAGGGCACAGATAAGGTTACTTGAAAGTATGGAGGAACAGTATTGTGAGATGAGGAAGATAGTTGAGGATGCTATAAGGCGTAAGGCGTAAGGCGTAAGGCGTAAGGCGCAACGCGTAAAGCGCAAGGCGCAAGGCGTAAGGCGTAAGGCGCAAGGCGCAAGGTGTAAGGCGTAAGGCGTAAGGCGTAAGGCGCAAGGCGTAAGGCGCAAGGTGCAAGGTGCAAGGCGATAGGAAGAGAAGAAGTGATTGGTTAATAAATAATAAAGAAATTACACAGAAAAGCATAAAATATGTATTGGACAAAGGAAGAAGAAAGATTTCTAAAGACACTGAGTGATCCTGACAAGATCCAGGCGTTCCTTGATTCTATTGAGTATAATCCGGATTATGAATGCAGATCACCAAGATGGGTTATGAGAAAAGGATCGGCTCATTGTTTTGAAGGTGCATTATTTGCAGCTGCCGCGCTGCAGTTTATCGGTTATAAACCGCTGATTGTCGACATGCTTGCCGAAAATGATGATGATCATGTAATTGCTGTCTTTAAAAAGGATGGACTATGGGGAGCAGTAGCCAAATCTAATTTCACCTCACTGCGCTACAGGGAACCCGTATACAGATCTGTGAGGGAACTTATTATGAGCTATTTCGACTTCTTCTTCAATACCGAAGGTTTCAAATCCCTGAGATCCTATTCCCGTCCTTTCGACCTTACATTCTTTGAATCCCGAAGATGGGCTACTACGGATGAGGATCTCGAATTTATAGGCGACAAGATCGAATCTCTGCATCATTATCCGGTGGCAACTGAAAAGGTTATTAAACAGCTTTATACAGCCAGCGAAGCAATGCTTAAGGCAGGTTTGCTCGGTTCAAAACCTGAAGGTCTGTACAAGCCAAAGAAGAAATGACTGTGCAAAGACATTACGGCTTTAAAGGATTACGGTGTTAAGGCGTCAGGACCCGGGCAAGATTGAATCAATTCGCAGTCGATAAAATATTTCTTATAATATTCTGTTATTCATATATATAAGTTAAGCAATATTTTTACGTTCGAAATTTGTTTTTGGAAATAAGCTTATATTGTATATTTTTGAACCCTGAAAAATTAGTTGATTAAAATCAGGTTCTCCGAAGAACTGAGCTTCTTTCCTGATATTTAATAATCAATAAGAGTAATGGATATATCGGGTAAAAGTTACAAGGCCTTCCTGAAACGCCAGGAGGCATTACAGAAACAATATGGGGAAAAGCAGGCAGAAAAGCAGCATGCTAAAGGGAAGCTGACCGCAAGGGAAAGAATACGGCTTCTTTTCGATCAGGGGACCTTTGAAGAGATTGATGCTTTTGTGACTCCGGCTGATCAGCCCGTGGAATTCGGAAAAGTAGAAAGAACCTACGGAGACGGGGTTATTGTCGGCCATGGAAAAGTAAACGGAAGACTTGTTTTTGCATTTGCCCAGGATTTCACAATAATGGGGGGTTCCCTGGGTGTTGTTCATGCAAAGAAAATCTCCAAGATTCAGGAAATGGCCCTGAAGATGGGATGTCCGATTATAGGGATGATGGACTCGGGAGGTGCAAGGATACAGGAAGGTGTTGCGAGCCTTAGCGGCTATGCAGCTATTTTTCATAATATAATACAGTCATCCGGAATTATCCCTCAAATATCTGTAATAATGGGTCCCGCTGCCGGAGGAGCCGTCTACTCCCCTGCCCTGACAGATTTTGTTTTCATGGTGAATAATACAAGTTATATGTTTGTTACGGGACCAAACGTTGTTAAGGAGGTCCTTAATGAGGATGTGACTTTTGATGAGCTTGGAGGAGCTGAAATTCACGCCAGGAAGAGTGGTGTAGCCCACATGATCTATGATGATGAGGAAAACACTATAATGGCTCTGAAAAAATTCCTTACCTATCTGCCGTCCAATAATGTTGAAAACCCGCCGCTTGTCCAGGAAGACAATTCAACTCCCGAAATAAATGAAAAACTGAGGGATATAGTACCCGATGATCCGAATAAAGCCTACGATGTAAAAGACGTAATTAACCTCATCGCCGACAGAAACAGCTTTTTCGAGACAGCAGAACTGTTTGCACCCAATCTTGTTACAGGACTGGCACGTCTGAAGGGAAAAACAATAGGGATCGTGGCAAACCAGCCCAAGGTCCTCGCTGGTGTGCTTGACATTGATTCTTCAGTAAAAGGGGCAAGATTCATAAGGTTTTGTGATGCTTTTAATATACCCATACTGACACTTGAAGACGTACCGGGATTTCTCCCGGGGGCAGACCAGGAGCATGCCGGCATAATAAGAAATGGTGCGAAGCTCCTGTTTGCCTACAGTGAAGCTACGGTTCCCAGGATAACAGTCATTCTCAGGAAGGCTTACGGCGGAGCTTTCATTGTGATGAACAGCAAGAGTCTTGGAGGCGATTTCAGTTTCGCCTGGCCAACAGCAGAGATTGCCGTAATGGGACCTGACGGAGCAGTTGCTATCCTTTACCGTAAAGAACTTGCTGAATCTTCTGACCCTGCTGAACTGAAAAAGGAGCTTGTAAAAAAATACCGCGATAAGATAGCAAATCCATTTATTGCTGACGAAAGCGGTTATATCGACGAAGTAATTGATCCGGCTGTTACAAGAAAGAAAATAATATCAGCATTAAACGCCTTAAGTAATAAATGGGTAAAAGTGCCTGCCCGCAAGCACGGCAACATGCCCCTCTAAGGCCCCAAAACCAAAAGACTAGTAGACTCTAAGACCAGAAGACCAGAAGACTCTAAGACCAGAAGACTCTAAGACTATAAGACTCTAAGACTATAAGACTCTAAGACTAAAATGAAGATCAACAAGATCCTGATAGCAAATCGCGGAGAAATAGCGATCCGTATCATGAGAACGGCCAGGGCGCTTAAAATTAAGACAGTAGCTGTAAGAACTGCTGCCGAGCTAAATGCCATGTATCTGTCTCATGCTGATGAGATTTTCGATTACAGCGAGGAATCTGCAGAAATCCCGGTCTTTCTTGATATCGAGAAGCTGATTGAAATTGCTCTGGCAACGGGAGCCGATGCGATCCATCCCGGCTACGGATTCCTGGCTGAAAATGCATATTTCGCCGATAAATGCCTTGACAACAAGATCGCTTTTATAGGACCTTCCCCTGATGCAATTTATAAAATGGGAAATAAGACAATTGCCAGGAAGATAGCTCTTGCAAATAGAATACCTATAGCAATGGGAAGCGAAGGAAATATTACAAACGAAGAAGAGGCAATAGCAATTGCTGAAAAGATTGGCTATCCTGTAATTATAAAGGCAGCATCGGGTGGAGGAGGAAGGGGTATGCGTATTGTGCGCAAATCCGAAGAAATGGAAAAGCTTTTTGCTATTGCAAGTAAAGAAGCCGAGAAAGCATTCAAGGATCCTTCTGTATTCATTGAAAAGTACATCGAAAATCCTAAACATATTGAATTTCAAATACTTGGCGACAAGAAAGGGAATGTGATACATCTTGGCGAGAGAGAGTGCTCGATTCAAAGGAAGCATCAGAAGCTTCTTGAAGAAGCTCCATCCTGTGCTTTAGATAACAAACTCCGTGAGAAGATGGGATCAACAGCAGTCAGAATAGCAAAGGCTGTAGGATATTATTCTGCCGGAACAGTTGAATTCCTTCTTGATTCTGAAAAGAATTTCTATTTCATGGAAATGAACACCCGCATACAGGTAGAGCATCCCGTTACAGAAGTAATAACGGGGATTGATCTGATTGAGCAGCAGATCCGTATAGCCAACGACGAGGAACTTAAAATGAAGCAGGAGGATATTAAGCTAAAAGGCTGGGCAATTGAATGCAGGATAAACGCTGAGGATGTACAGGCCGGCTTTGCCCCTGACCCGGGTAAGATTGAAAATCTTAACCTTCCCTGTGGACCTTATATAAGGATCGACACCGGAGTTCAGCCAGGTTCTTCAATAGTGGCCAGCTACGATTCAATGATAGCTAAAATAATTGTAAGCGGTAAGGACAGGAAAGAAGCTATCAAGAATTGCAAAATGGCTCTCGACAAGGTATGGATAAAAGGAACAAAGACTACGCTACCCTTTTTCAGAATGCTTATCAGGAACCAGAAATTCCACGACGGAAATTTCACAACAGCTTTCATTGAGAAAGATCTTGACAAATACTACTATAACAGCGAATACGAGGAGATGCTTGCAGCCTGGCTGGCTACAAAGCTGTTTGTCGAGGAGAATCTGCAGGAGAACAGTATCCAGATCGATTTTGAAAATACTAAAGAGCTTAGCCCCTGGCTTTTAAACAAGAGAATAAACCAGTTCTGAATTTAAATCAGAGATTATGAACAACCTTCAGATCAAAAAGCTATATGCCCTGTCGTCGGAAAAAAGAAAATTCAGCTTTTCTCTTCCCCTTCGCAACAAGATAAGGATAGGAAAAAGGGACTATGTTGTCAGCCTCCGGTCTGATGAAAAATACGGCACTTATATTCTCTGGAAGAACAGGAAATATCCGGTTGAGGTTGTTAGATCACGCCAGAATAAATACGAGATCCTCTTCAATGATATAAGTTATACCTTCACTGTTGAAACTCCTTTCTCATTTCAGAGGATGAAAATGCTCAGTTCAAAAAAGGGAAGAACAGAACGTGAATCGGTAAAAGCACCCATGCCGGGAAAACTTATTGATGTACTCGTCAGAGAAGGATCCGAGATACTCCGCGGCGAACCACTTGTCATCCTGGAGGCTATGAAAATGCAGAATGAGATTCAATCCCCTGTAAACGGCACTGTAACAAAAATCATGGCCAGACCCAACACCAATGTGATGAAGGACGACATCCTTGTCGAGATCAAAGTTCAATAGCCCTGCTAATTCTATTTCTGCGGCACCTCTTTCAGTGTCTGGCACAGAAAATGGTAGAATTTCTTTACGGATTTAATATTCACCTTTTCGTCGGGAGAATGGGGATACTTTATTGTAGGGCCAAAAGAGACCATATCAAGAGAGGGATATACCCCTCCGATAATAGCGCATTCCAGCCCTGCGTGTATTGCTTTTACTTCAGGCATTTTCCCGAACATTTTATTATAAACATCTGTCGTTGTTTTAAGAATCGGTGAAGCCATATTAGGTTTCCAGCCGGGATAACCGCCTGACATTGTTACTTTTGCATCAATAAGATGAAAGATCCCCGCAATTTTCCAGGCAGTAGCTTCCTTTGAACTATTTACAGAGCTCCTGCACAGGTTATGCACTTCAAATTTTCCCTTAGCGCATTTAACTATTGCCAGATTATTAGATGTCTCTACAAGTCCCTTCATAGCCTGGCTCATTCTCTGTACTCCGTTGGGGCAGGCAAATACAGCTCTTATTATTGCGAACTGGTCCTTTTTATTCATTACCCTGAGGGGTTTTTCTGTCTTCTTGGCTGAGAATGAAAGATCGGGTTCTGTTTCGGCAAATTCAGCCCTGTACATCTTCTCATATGCTTTGACAAACTTCTCAAAAGAGGCAGTTTTTGCTGAAGGTACAAGCAAAACTGCATAAGATTCACGGGGTATTGCGTTCCTCAGGTTTCCTCCTGATGCTTCAGCAAGCCTGATTCCAAAATCAGATTCAGCCTGCATCAGAAAGCGGAAAATGACCTTATTTGAATTAGCTCTTCCAAGAGCAATATCTACTCCTGAGTGTCCTCCCTTAAGGCCTTTTGCAGTTACCTTGTATGCCACCATACCTCTGGGCACTGCTTCCTCTTTATATTTCCGTACTGCACTTATGTCTATTCCGCCTGCGCATCCAACACAGATCTCATTCTCGTCTTCCGAATCAAGATTCATCAGAATATCTCCCTTAAGCAAGCCTTTTTTCAGTCCGAAAGCTCCTGTCATGCCAGTCTCCTCGTCAATTGTAAAAAGAGCCTCAAGTGGTCCGTGCGAGACATCCTTAGAGGCAAGAACAGCAAGCGAAGCTGCCACACCGATCCCGTTATCAGAACCCAGGGTTGTGCCATTAGCCCTAACCCATTCTCCATCGACAACAGCTTCTATGGGATCCTTATCAAAATCATGTTTCTTATCATTATTCTTCTGAGGCACCATATCAAGATGTGTCTGCAGAATAACGCCTTTTCGCTTTTCTATCCCTTTGGTTGCAGGTTTCCTGATAACAACGTTACCTGTCTTATCAACAACTGTTTCAAGCTTATGCTCTTTTCCGAAATTGACAATATAATCAACTACTCTCTTCTCCTTTTTGGAAGGACGAGGTATTCTGGTCAGGTCATAAAAGAAATCCCAGACCAACTTTGGCTCAAGATTGCGTATATCACTCATAATTAATCAATTTAAAATTCAAAATAGTAATTTAACAGCCATTAAAAATAATCAATTAAAATCATAATAACTAAAAGATTGTCAGCCTTTATTAACAAGAAAAATATTTCGTAACAAAATCGTAACATCATTAAAGTAAGTCTTTTTCCTCTTATTCGCTAATTTTGCGCTTTATTTAATGTATCTTTCAATATTTAAATAAGAATTATTGATGTAATTCTCAGTAAATCTGGAGTCTATGAAAGTTATAGTCATATCGGTTTTATAATGTAATCTGTGGACATTAATTTAATTTTTGTAATAATTCTTTTTATTCTTGCAATTTCTGACCTGGTGGTCGGGGTATCAAATGATGCTGCAAATTTTTTAAATTCAGCAATTGGTTCAAAGGTTGCACCTCTTAAGACCATTTTAATTATTGCAGGCCTCGGGATCTTTGTAGGGGCTACATTCTCAAGCGGTATGATGGAAATAGCCAGATCTGGCATTTTCCATCCGGAAAAATTCGTTTTCTCGGAACTAATGATCATTTTCCTTGCGGTAATGATCACAGATGTTATTTTACTAGACACATTCAATACATTTGGATTACCTACTTCCACTACAGTATCGATAGTATTTGAGCTTTTAGGAGCAGCTGTCGCAGTATCAATAATAAAAATATTCAATTCATACGGCAGTATAGGTGAATTGAGCAACTATATCAATTCAGCCAAGGCTCTGGCAATAATTTCAGGAATATTGCTTTCTGTAGTATTAGCCTTCACCGGAGGCATGATAATTCAGTTCATAACCCGTCTCATATTTTCATTCCGTTATGAACGTTACATGAAGTATTTTGGCGCTTTATGGGGCGGATTAGCAATTACAGCAATTATTTATTTCTTGCTTGTTAAAGGGGCTCGTGGCGCTTCATTTATGAATGAAGAGACAATCATGTGGATCAATGAGAATACCTCACTTCTATTGTTGTGCTCTTTCATAAGCATTACAATTCTTCTGCAGTTCCTTTTATTAGTTTTTCGGATTAACATTTTGAAAATAATAGTCCTTGTAGGAACATTTTCCCTGGCGATGGCTTTTGCAGGCAATG
>JAEAME010001064.1_pt1 | contig 21496 bp, 30 predicted proteins | sample 8958731 | NCBI WGS metagenome assembly JAEAME01 (sample SAMN16933194, study PRJNA681113) | bioreactor sludge metagenome | isolation source: anerobic bioreactor sludge (Control) | place: India:Bengaluru | collected 2018-10-24 | reverse complement strand
TTAAGCCATGTGTCAAGGTCGGTAGAGGTTTGACTTAATACTTCCCTTGCTGTACTTCCCATAATTTCAATAGCTTTGTTTTTGGCTTCGTTGAATGCAATTTGTTTTGCTTCATCATCAAAACTACCTTCTTTTTTTAGAGTGTCAACAAATGTCTGGCTTATGTCTGTTACTGCGGTTACAATGGCATCCTCCGCTATGCTGATATATTTATTTAGTGTCGTTGTTTATTTTCTGCTTTAAATCATTAGTTTTTGCATTAATAAACGCAATTAATAAAGGTATTAAAGCAGCTATGGTTGGGACTATTATAGCAGTTATAACTATGTTTAAAGTTTCGTTACTCATACATTAACCTTCTTTCCATCAGGTGTTATGTAATATACTTCATAACCCTGTGATTTTAATTGTTGTGCTTTGGTTTTTGCGTAGGTTTCTGTTAGTCCGTTACCTAGTAGTTTAGATACGTACACCCTATATTGTTTATCAAGTGGTGGAGTTTCTCCAGGTATCGGAGGGAAATTAGGAAGTTTTCCGTTTCTTATTTGTGTATCTGTCAACCCTTTTACGTACTGAAAATGTGGGCAATCAACACTTTTCCAATCACCACCCCATTCTAATCCAAGGCTTTTACCGATAGCACCCATTTTTTTAAATAGTGTGTAGTCTTTCCAATCAATCTTGCCATTTTTTAAAGGGACTGCGTCAAAGGCTAAACCGTAACCATGCGGGCCAATTAAAGCAGGGCCATTTCCTGCCTTATGAATTTCTGTTTGTCTTGCCTGAGTTCTTAAAGTTTCTATTACTTGAATAGTTAAACCTTGCTTTTTACATTCTTCAATTAATTTATTGCATAGATAAGCAACATATGGCTTAAGTAAATTTATATCTCTACTCACTTTCTCACCTACTTCCACATAAAATAAGTGGCTAGGAATGACACGATTAAAGCACCGCCTATTGTCCTCCATAACCACTTTTGACCTTCTTCAATTTTAGTTAGTCTTGTATCGAGTTGTTTAATCCGTTCATACTGAATATCAGAGTTTTTACTTGTTGTATCAAGCTTTTCACGTAGTCCGTTATAATTGTCTAGTTTAGTTTCCAATCGAACCAACCTCTCAAGTATTTCCTGAACAATTTCATTTTCCATATATTTACCTCGCTTTTTTGTAAATTTGAGGTTACAATGGTTTTAACCTCTTAATGGGGTTGGGTAGGAGTGTGAATTTTCGGGTTCCCTCCTACCTTTTTTTACATAGAAAAAGGAACCTTTAAGGCTCCTTCACTTCCATAGCTTCTAGTTTGTGCATTTCGTTTAGAATTTGTGATAGTCTTTTGTCAAGTACCTCGATTGCTTCGTTGTATGGTTTGAGGTTGTCGTCGTTAGAGTCTTTTAGGTTCTTTACGTATAGTATGCAGAGTATTTCGTTTAAGCTATTCTCCCTTTCTGATAATTCTTGGTACTTTTCGATTAATTCTTTACATTTCATTTTACATCCCCCTTAAATTATATTAAGTTTTCTCAGGTGTTCGTTTAATATGTCCTCTATGTGATCATACTGAGTGTATGGTATTCTGAGTAATGGAATGTTGTGGGTTTTGCAGTAGTTGTTTTTTATTTGGTCACGGAGCTGTATTGTTTCTAACTTGTGTTTACTATAGTATTCTATTAATTCAAAGTGTTGTATGCCATCATACTCTATAAGAGTTTTAATTTTATTTTGTTGAAACACCGCAAAATCAAAAGGTAAAGGGCGAATATGCTTACAATCTTTAATTCTGTATTCCCTTTTGTAATTTATTTTTTTAAAATTGAAAAACGTATTAATTATTTTTTCACCTTTACTTGACGCACAATAAGGACATCTTTTACCTTGTTTGAAATCTGATGGTCTAACATAGTATTTATTCCCGCACTCGGCGTGAAACATTAAAATTTTTGTTTGGCTATTAACATAACTGCCTAAAACGTGGTAATTATTTTCCTCTAATTCATAAACGGTTTTTTTAAATTCAGATAAATTTGATATTATTCCACCATTACAATAAGGGCAACGTGTACCAGCGTTAATAAAATGGTCAGGGTCTGCCTTAAATATATTTTTACATGTCATATGCTTAAATGTAATTTTATGTTTTGCACTAGTATATTTTTCTAATGGGATATATTCATTACCTACTAGTTTTTTTATATCATTTACAAATTCTTCATTTGTTTTTCTATGTATATCAGTTACTTTTTTTATTGCACATTTAGGGCATCTTTTACCTTGTTTAAAATTAGTTGGCTTTACAGAATATATGTGACCGCAAGTATTATGCTTAATAGTTACATGAACATTATCACCTTTATACTGGCTTAATATTGTGTATTCATTTGCTACTAATTCATAAATCTGTTTTATAAATTCTTCATGGCTTAAAAGTTGCCTTTCACTTTGTTTTTTTCTAGCACATTTAGGGCATCCAAAACCTTGCAACAATGAACCAGATTGTACACGATATTCATAACCGCAATTGTGGCGGACAAGTATTTTAGATTTGCAATTAATATAAGGTTCTAATATTGTAAATTCATTACCCCAAATATCTTCTATTTCTTGAGTATATTGTTCACTAGATTTTTGTTTACTCATATAATCACCTCTAAATCGTTTCATTTGATACTTTGTAGTTTCATTATATACAGTATGAAATACATTGTCAAGTATTTTTTGAAATTTATTTGCATTTTTATAAACCATATAGTATCATAATAAAGAGGTGACATTATGGGAATAAAAGAAGATATTAAAATTTTACTAATCCATTCAAATAAAACAATGAAGGAATTAGTTGACATTCTTAATGAAAAACATAATCGCAATGATACTCCGCAAAATCTAAGCAACAAACTATCCAGGGGAACATTAAAATATAGTGAAGCTCTGGAAATTGCTGATGCATTAGGTTATAAAATTGAGTGGATTAAAAAAGAAGCTCTATGATTCAGAGCTTCTTTTTCTTATCCAAAGTGTGAAATACTATTAAGAATATGCAGAATGCGATAAATACCCATGTAAAGAAATTGTCAATTAACTCTAACGCCCATAACCCCATATAACCCCCTCCTATTTGATTTTTTCATTTGTCTTTGTTGCAAGTTCAATCATTATTTTTCTAAGTTCTCTTATTTTTGATTGGTCGTTATTCTTCTCAGCTTCCTTAATTAATTTAGAGATATTAGATATTTGTTTTGATACCTTCGCAAACTCATTTCTTAAGCGTTCATCCTTAGTAACTATTTTAGATGGTATGTTGTTTGTAAAATTACTATCAGCAGCAGTACGTTTTAATTTATCATAATTGTCGTAAAAATCGGTTAAAGCACTATTACTATACAAAGGGTCTGCAATAAACTGAGTAGTAATAGGTTGTAATACTTTTTCAAGTGGGTTTCCTGATGCATAATTTTTCTTAGTGGTTGCTGGTAGTGCTAACTGTCCTATTACTCCAGTGTAGGATTTAATCAAATAATCCACTTGTTTTGGTGATAGGTTTGCAATCTCTCCGATTTTCTTACCAATCTCGCTAGTTGATTCGTCATATTGATATTTTGGAGAACGGTCTTTCATATTTCCAGGAACAATAGAACGTCCTGCAAAGTCCTTATTAGTCTGTAAATTTTGAATTAACGGACTGGCAATATTACTTTCAAAGGGGTTGGTAGGTGAAAAATTGGTTTTTACTGTATTTATATACCCTTTGAATGCATTTTCTTGACCTGCTGCCTGATTTAATATTCTTTCTGTAAGTGAGCCAAACAATACTCCTAATTCCCTGGACTTTGGTATTTTGATGAAAGTTTCGCCATTAGGAATTAAATAGTAGTTATCCTTTGTCCTTTGGTCTAACTGTTTATAGTTAGGATTATTTTTATTCACTTCATAAAGTATTAGAGTAGGCGCAGTAATTGCTGTCGCTCCCTTTAATATTGTAGCAATAGGTTTATCTTTAAATTGCCTAAATAGTTTATCTAGGCCCTGAGCTCCACTATTCAAATACGGAACATAGGAATCGATTTTTTTAATTACGTCCCCGTACTTCGCAAAATTAACAGTTATATCTCCAGCATCATATAACGCTTTTTGGACATCTCCAGTTTTATTTAAAGTCCTTTTAAATTGAGATAATCTCGGGGCACTTTCTGTTAATGAATTAAATGTTTCTATTCCGTTTCCTATTTTTTTGAGTAATCCTGTATTAGTTAATTCCTTGGCAGATTTATAAGGCTTATCTATATTGAAAAATCCTGATGAAGCACCTCCAAGGGCTTTGTATTGTTTTGCAACATCTGTATTTTTAACAAGGTCTTTACCTGCGCTTATCAAGTCGGAAACAAATTTTATAGGATTAGATTCGGAGCCATTAATATATGCAGTTGGTAAATCACGGGCTATATTCCTAATGCTAAACACAGGATTTTTCTGAGTAATTAATTGCTTATAATTATTAGTAATTTTTCTAAAGAAATTATCAACTTGATCTCCAGATGCCTTATATAAACCCTCTAAACTTTCAAGTAATGGTTTATCATTAATTTTAACATATATTGGATTACCCTGCACTAAAACTTTAACTACATTATTACCATCCGTATTATCGGTAACTATTTCCGCAAACTTTTTCAACTCTGTAGGGTTTTTCTGTATAGCCTCTACTAATCCTTGTCCAACTTGGTTATACCTTGCTTTCCTTACTGTTGAATTGACAAGGTTCATTATGTTTTCTACAGGATTAATAATATCCCTGCCGGAGCCGCTTGCACTCTTAACAGGGCTACTCTGATTTATAAATCCTTTTGAATTAGTAAATACATTAGAAATACCTTCTTCTAATTCATTAAAGCTTCTGTGTGTAGGGAAGTAATTAGGGTACATCTTTTTTAGATTACCCCACGTTTCATCACTTATCAGTCCACTTCTATGACCCCATTCTTCCATAAAGTCATTAATAAACTTAACTACATTATCAGCTTTTTCCTTCCACTCTGGGTGCTGTAATTCAATTTGCTTAACCGCATTACTTGAAGAAGTACTATCAAAGTCAGGAAAAACAGGTTTTTCTAGTGAAGCTCTATCAATATTGTGTCTATGGCCCATGTAATTCCAAAATTCGCTTTCTTGTCCTTTTGGAATATCTTCCACTACTTGCTTTAATGATTTACCTATAACTTTTCCTTCTTGATTAGCAAGTCCTTCTTTCATAATGAAGTCGATTGAGCCTCCAACGTTCTTTGAGTTTGTGGCAAGTGTATAGGTTTTATCATTTATCTTTTTAATTGGATGGTTAATATCTACGGTTCTTGTGTAAAAATTATTCAGAGTATCTTTAAAGCTTTTCTTATTACCTTTATCACCGGACACAAACTTTACTTCGGATTGAACACTTTTTGGTGCTTGCTTTAATATTTCATCATCCAATGTGGCAAGTACATCACGTGCTGCGTTTGCTTCGTAGGTTTTGCCTTGTTTCACATAGTTATCGTATAACTTTGATATTCGATTTTTTTCGGAAACAAGGTCATTTACTGTCTTAGTTGGTGTAACTTCTTTTATAGCTGTTTGTGGTTTAATCTCCGGTGTTTCCACTGGCAATTTAGATTTTTTAAGCCCTTTAAAGACTTTACCAAGAGCAAAACCGCCAAGGTTGGTTCCTATGTCTAAAAGAAGATTATTTTTAATAGATTTTTTCAATGCGTCGCCTTTTAATCCGCTGTTTAAACTATCCATTACAGATATTGGGGTGCCAATAGCCAAATCCTTGACCGCTTCTGTGCTAATTGTGCGAAGTGCCGGGTTACTAATTGCGCCTAGTGCTGGTATCGCCTCAATTGCCGGGCCCAAAGCGTAATATGCGGCTAGATTTTTAGCAACATTTCCAGAAAAATTCCCCAAGGTCTTAGATTTATTCAACTCCTTTTGTATTTCCGGATTGTCCTTAAATTTTGGCTCCTGTACTTTATCCACTATATTTACAAATGGAAGAGCAGTTGCCCTTGCTGCAGGAAGTGTTTCTATACTAGGTTGCATTTTTAATGCCCCCTCGATATTGGAACCCTTTCCGAAACCACTTCCAAATGCAAGCACTTTATTTAAATCCTTTCTTACTTTATCGCCTAATGGACTTGCGCCTATACCAGCAAAAAATTTAGTAATTTTACTAGGTTCTTTTTTTGTGGTTTTAACTTCCTTAGTTTCAACCTTTGGAGTTTCAATTCCTGATTTTTGATATATATTATCCCAATTCCTTGTTGATGTGGTTTTAGGTGTAGTTTGTTGTGTAGTTCCTTGCACGGAGGAGTTTATTAAATTCCAATCTCTTTTTGTGCTTTTATTTCCTGACTTTTCGATAACTTTCATTTAATTACCTCCCTGTTGGGAATCCATTTAACATTAATAATTGGTCGATAACTGGTCCAGGTACTCCGTTATTCTCAAGGTTTTGAATATATTGTATAATCTCTTGCGTCGATGCCATATTGGTTTGCATTCTTTCTATTTGCGATTGATAAGATTTATAAGCATCTGTATTTGGTTGGTTAGCTTTTTCCTGCCTATCCAATGTATCTTTTTCCTTTCGATAATCAAATTCAGCTTGATTTAACCTTGAATTTCTTTCGCTATTGGAAATTTGCCTATTTTGAAAAGCATTGTTTATTGCGTCCTGTTGCTGCTGATATTTTCTGTTTAATTCATCCTGTTGTACTTGATAATTATAAGCTCTGTCGCTTTCAAGTACATTTCTATTATAGTTCCTATTGCTTTCTAATACTCCCTGGTCAAAGTTTTGTCCGGCTAAAGTTCTCTGTCCGTTATATGTTCCAAGTAAATTAGCAAGGCTTAATCCGTTGTTGAATTGGTCCTGAGAACGATTATAATTTTGCTGGTCAACGTATTGGTTGTTTGCAATTAACTGTTGCAACTTTTGAGCTTGTAAATTTGCACTCTCTATATCTCCTTGAAGCACTAAATTTGCTACGTCATTTTTAAGGCTATTTATTGCATTTTCCTGCTGTAAATTAATATCATTTAATACATTATCTCTAGATGTATTAACATTTAATGCTGCCATTCTCGCATTTCCACCTCTGTCCCCACTGTTGATTGATTGTTCAAGCACTGATTTCAAATTCTGTGCCCTATTTACATCATTCTGATTCTTCAAAGGCTGATACTGTTGAGGTGTATTAGCTATCTGTTGATTTTTATTGTTAATACTCTGTTGTATTTGCCCTTTTAAGGCTCCTATAAGGTTACTGTATTGTGAGTTTATTAAGTTTGAATTATCAGTAACAGGTGTAGGTTGAGTAGGTTTATCCGCTAATACCTGCTTAACTTCCTGTGTAGAATTAGTAACTGTGGGTTGAGGATTTAATTTGTCCTTAAATTGGTTTAAATAGTTTTGCGTTTCAACTGTATTTGCAGCTGCACCGATACCTTTACCAAATCCCTGTGCCTTATTTATATTTGCCAGCGCAATTCGTGTGGGGTCATTAGGGTCATTTGTCATTTCACCTGTTAATTTAAGTCCGTTTTGCCCCGATAATTGTATTAATTTTTGTAGTTCTAATACTTTTGGGTCTACTGCCATATTATCACTCCTTTAAATAAGAGTTGCCCCAATTAAGGGGCATAAAAAATACACCCTAAGGTGCGTGTTATTCTACTATCTGTGGAGTTACTAAAATTGCGTCTGCTTCAACCTGTGTTATGTATTTTGGTACATAGCTTTGCACCTTAGCAGAATCAATTTTTCTCATAACCCACATATTTAATACAAAATTATAAAACATATTCATTCCTCCTTATATTGTAAACATATCCATTAAACCAAGAATAGCTTCTTCGGATGCTGATTGCCTTTCAATTAACTGCTGATTTTCTAATTTCAACCTTTCATTTTCCTGCCTTAAATATTTTGAAGCAGGAGTTTGTTTTACCATTGTGCAACTTGTTATATTGTCCTCAACATCAACACTTGATACAACAATATAATTTTCAAACTCATCACCTAATGCAAAGTTATCATTCTTACCAATTTTACAACCTTCTGAAATTGTAGTAGGCATGGTATCATGGATTTTTATTACATATCCATCTTCTATTCTATATTCTAAAAACACTGTATCCCTCCTATTCTAACCATACTTTATATACGTTAATTTGTGCATTTGCTGACCCATAACCTTTAGCTGTTATTTTAATATAAACCAAACCGCTTAATGCACTTACATCAATAGATTCTGTAAGCCTAGTAAATCTACCAGTTTTTGTTATTTGTGCAAGCGAAGAAACATTATATGATCCTGTTTTATCGGTTGAAACATTTAAAAATGCACCTGTGCTGCCGCTTGTACTTCCGACATTTTCCCAGTCTATATATAAAGTTTTCACATTAGTTATGTCTATTGTAGTATCTGTTACGATAGTCTTGTAAGCAATAGTACTACTAAGTGATGATGATGCTCCTATATATAAATGGTCTGATAATTTATCAAATGCGTTTAAACTCATACTTGGAGATGTAAACCCAGTAATAAAAGGTATGTATTCAATACCTAAATTATAGATGTTCAAAATGGATTCATAGAATACCTTCAACACTCCACCTACATTAACTGAACCTTTTTGTATATCTTTCAATATTGTTGCGATATTAACTTGTGCTTTACTTATTAGTTTATCTAATCCAGTAATATTACTCTTTATACTCATAAAATCACCTCTTTATGGGGTGTATTGTAAGAGGATATTACCGTCTTCGGTAGTTGGTGTATCTCCTGTTCCATCCCATAATATTATTTTTCTTCTATTTTCTATTGGTAGAGCATCCTGTTTATTAGTATATAATTGACTAACAGTATCTTTTATTTGTCCTGCTTCATCCGATAATTTTACATCTGTTAAACTACCATCGGGTATTTGCCCTAATACAATGTTGCCTATTTCTGTTTTAGTAGCGAATGTATTCTTTATCCATGTTAAAAATGTTCCGTTAATAAAATCCCTTGTTTGGTCATGTAACCTTTGGAATAATCCTCTTGTTTGTTCCTTTGAGGGATTAGTCGGAAATACCGTTGTGTCATTATGACCTGTTGGTGGGTCAAATATGAAATTAGGGTCTGCCATATAATCACTTCCTTTACTTCTTTTTACCTAGTCTATAAGAGTACATTACACTTGATATATTCATGTCCCTTCCACCATCAGTATTTGAAAGTTCAATACCGAATAGGTCTATTTTCTTTTCCATAGGTGACAAAGGAAACGTTTCTTTATATCCCATAATTTGATATGTGAATGTATCATATGAGAATGTATCATAACTAAAAGAACCTAATTGTATTTCATCAGTAGCAGGATCTCCGTTAATATTATCAGAGGTTATATAAGTAACTGTTATTCCTGTTCTTGTATCTCCTCTGCAATCTATCCAACATTCTAATACATCAAATTCATACAATCCCATTCCAAGGTCACGCAATGGAATACGATAAATGGCATTTATCTCATTGCCAAAGTCATAAAACTGCTGATTGTCATATTCTCTGTGGAATTTTACAACCCTTCCAAGGGACCTATCTGAATAATAGAGGTCTTGTCCATCTGTTATCCATGCCCCTGCGTTAATGTTGTCAAAATACCACCATGACAAGGCTTTTGCAGATTCTTCTGGATTACCTGTGCTTACATATGGAGATATGAAGTAATCCCATAAATAAACCTTATTATTTACACACAGCCAATACTTACCTTTAATCTCTATTGATGTAGCAAGGTTTAAATTACTATCTGCAAGTAGTCTAGGGTTAATATTGCGACTTATAGGCATTACATTACGTTGGCTTTGTACTGCTGTTCCTACTAGGGTATAAACTCCACCATAGGTATTTAACCAGGTTAATTGATTGTTGATAGTTTGAATAGTGTTAGGGCAATCGCAACCTATCTGTGAATTAACAGGGAAGGTATTAAATATTCCTTGTGTACCATTCCATGTATAGGTTTCTCCGTATATTTCTCTTCCTTTAAAGATACATAAAGTGTCGTATTGCTTACCAAAGCCCGTTATATCCTCGTCAGGGTTCCCTATGATGTTGTAATTATTGTATGGGAAATACGTTGCATCAATTCCTGAGGTTGTTATACCTGTGTAGTAGAAATACCCTGTGCCATTCCCTGCAAAGAACATTCTATTGTCGTTTTGACCACCAAATGAAATAGCATATTTACATTTGAGTATTGAATTTATAGCATCTTGGTCGGTCTTATATGCTGTAATAATTACGTTGTTTTGTCCACTTGCTGGGGCAGAGTTAAACGTTACTAATCCAGTTATTCTATTAACTGAAAAATCCGTTCCCTCTACTTTGGTCACTCCACCTACTGTAACAGTAACCTTTGTTTTATCTAAATCGGTATCTGTTAATTGATATGCTACAGCCGAACCATTACCATTGAAAGAGTTTTTAAAGCCTTTACCTATACGGTTATAATCTTCGTTTACATCTCCACCACCTGTTGGTGTTCTATTGATTGTTACAGTAGGAATGTAAGGATTTACTTCAATTACTCCCTGTTTATCGGTGTAAGGGTACTTATTCATACATTCTGTTAAGCCTAAGTTATATTCCTCAAGTGTTATTTCATTAACCATAACAGAATCCATATAAGCATAATCTGTTGATGTACCTGTTAAGGTAATGACTATATTATCACCATTTTTAAACTCGGTAGGCTTTGTTAATACTCCTGTTCTTGTGAAGTTTTCTGTTATGTCAGGAATATCGGGGGCAATTAATTCTGTTCCACCACCTGTAGTATCTTTTTTCATGGTTATTTGACATGAACCATTTTTAAGATACGCAGTAATCATATAGTATTTGCTTTCACTCATTTGTGGTAATGTACGTTTTACTGTTCCTGTTGCAGCTGTTAATGTAACCTCAAATCCATAATTACCTTCTTGCTTTTTATCTGAATCTAATGCTATTGTACAAGTTGTTGCTGTAAATTTGCTTGTATCATTACAATTTCCATCTGCACCTAATAAGTTAGCATATTCTCCACCGTCATACTGTATAAACTTAGTTCCATTTACATAGTAAAGTTTCTGATTGAATTTAAAAAAGCTACCTTTATTAGCAGTTAATCCCTCATATATTACCTTTGTAGTGCCCGTGTCGGTGTCTAAGGTATAAAGCTTAGTACCACTATGGAAAACTATTTTACCTTCGTATTTAAAGCGATAGGCATTATATATTACCGTTCCTATATCTTCATTTACATAGGCTTGACCAAAACGTTTCCCTAGTTCACCATCTTTGAACCATACATTTAAAGCCTTAGATGCTTGGTTATCTGAGATTTTCCATTCTTTATCCGTTAAGTTTAAACCGCCATTTAATAAAACAGGATTAGAGGGCCAATAATTAATTTGTGGTGCCTTAGGTGCTGATATTGATTTAGGTGTTATATAAGCCATTCTAATCACCTCAATTCATGGAATATACGGTCTGTATCGCTGTTTCTTGTGGCATTTCATTTCCAACAACATTTTGTACCTTTTCAATGTATAAACTTCTCAACCATGATGATAAACTTGGATTATCACTTGCTGTTGCCATTATTCCAGCTTGAAGTACAACTAAATCAATAGCTTTATCTTCAACTTCAAGTGGTGTATCATCCGGGGCAGTCGGTGAAATTGCTGCAGGATATTTAAAGTAATGAATATCAAAACTTCCCTGTTTGTAATACTCAAGAATAACCTTTTTATTGTTTTCCCATCTGTAGGCAATATACTGTTCATATACCCTTTCATTCCCTTTAATAATTACACTGTCAAAACTCATAAAATCGCTAGGTACATCATAAACAGTGTACGGTGTGTAGTTTGGAACATCATCATCCGTTGGAAATGCATACTTGAATAGTGATGTGTTGCGGATATTGTAAGGATATAAGCCTGTAAACTCTATTATTACGTTGTCAGTATCTAATGGAGTAGGTACTATATTACCCTTCCATGCTGTAAACTGCCTTTTAACTGTGTTTTCTATTGTCTTAACGGTCGTTCCATTAACTTTAATTAAAACTGTGCCGATATTGTCCATTTCAAAGTAATATGACTTTGTTCCTATGCCCTGTAATACCTTTGTATTGCCGGGTAAATACTGTTGTATGTCAAATCCTTGTAATAACCCTAACTGATTGGGTATAGGATTCTGTGTTATCTGCATTACTGCCGGGATTTTAACTAATCCTGCAATATATATCTGTGCTTCGTTTAAAAAATGGTTGAATTTATCTCTGTAATCTGCGTTTTTAGTAGAAGGAAGGTCTACACCTTTTTTTGTGGCTTCATCCAAATAACGCAAAAATAAGTTTAGGCAATCAAGTTTTGTTTTCAATATTAATCACCGCCTTTGGGGTGTTCTTTTCTGTAATGTGCCATCAAATCACCTTTATTAGTTGTTTGATAATCACATTTTTTACAGCGATATATTGTATCTTCATACTTAAAATGAAGTTTCAATTTTTCAATTAGTTTTATATCATCAGTTTCGTATTCTCCGTTTTCATTAAACTTAAAAAGTAACTTTTTTATCATCTTGTTACCTTTGCGTTTGCTTGAGAATACTGATAAATTTGGTTCTCCGTAAAATTTCAAGTTATCACATCCTTAAAAAGAAAAGGGGCATATAGCCCCTATTATAGTTGTAAGCAACCAACTTGAACCTTTGCACTTGCTGAAAGTGCTGTTCCTGCTGTTGGTGTTACCTTTACTTTTATCTTTCCACTTGCGTCCTTGAATTTAGCACTGTCTATAGTAATACCAAAGGTCTTGCCTGTGGCTACTGATACATCTGCTAAATCTCCTACTGACCCATACATAGCACCGTTTAAAAGTGAAAACTTAACAGTTGCACCACTTCCGTTTTTAACGAATATAACATACTGGTTATCCTGCTTAGTAGGAGTAATTTCAAATGTTTCTGTGTCTGTTACAAGTGTTCCTGCATTTGTTGCATCTGCATAAGTTATCTCTGCTCCTGTGTTTTTTAATAAGGTAACATTAGTTACCACTGTTCCTGTTACTGCTGCCATTTATATCATCCTTTCATATTTAAAATAGGGAAAAGGGGAATTTAATCCCCTATATATCAGTTTCAGCACCAAATGTTAATGCACCTGTAACCAATTCAAGTGGCTTAATTACGCGTGCACCGTAAACATTAAGTCCTCTTACTGCTGTGTCGAATGTCTTTTCAAGTCTTAAATCTTCTGTTTCTACTAACTGATTAGCAAATGCAAGGGCATTTTTTGAACCAGCCATAATCTGTGATACTGGTACTGCTACTGTTCCTGTATTAACTACTTGGTTAGTTACATACATATCAAAGCCAAGTTCATTAGTCCAAGCCATTGAACCCTTACCATTAAGTCCTTCATTGATTGAGAACTTAACTCCTGCAAGAGTAAGTTTTAGCTTTAACCATGGAGGAAGAACCATCCACATTTCACTTTCTGGAACATTAGATTCAGCAAGTTTCTGCTGGAATGAACCTATAGTTGAAAGCACATTAGCAGTTGTTATGGTTGCTGCGTCAACTGTCTTTCCTGCTTGTGTGTACATTCCCATTACATAGCTATCTGCTGCTTTCTTAAGTCCGTATGCTGCCCTCTGTGCCTGTGAACCCTTTATGTCTAGTTCAGCTTGTACCTTTTCAATATCGCCAACCTTGAAAGCGAAATAGTTAGCCTGGTCGATTAGAAGGGTTGTCCTTGCATCTTGCAAAGCTTCATAGGATATATCTGCACCTGTGTATGTTCCGATTGTTGGGTCCGCTAGTCCATTGAAATAAACCGCATCACCCTTTTTCTTGATTTCACCTTCATACTGAGTATTAGCAATCTTTCTTGCTACAAGGTTGTCCTCTAGGGTTCTATATATAGCTGCTGCCCAAATCTTAGGGGCGAAATTTGCTGTTGACATTATAAATCATCCTTTCTTATTACCAATTTTTCATTGACTTGATTATTAAGTCATAGTTTTTATTGACTTCTGCCTGTGACATAGCATCCACTTGCTCTTTTGTAAAGAATGAAGGTTCTCCACCTCCTGCAAGTGAACCAGGGGAGGATTGTCCATTAGCTGTAATCTTGTTTATAGTTTCCTGCTGTACTGATTGTGCCTTTTTGCCTAGAATTTCATTTCTATTGGCTTGAAAATAAGCATCATTTAGGCTTAATCCAAGTTGCATGTAGTTTGTAATTGCGTCTATATTAGGAAGTTTGTTTAAATCGTCAACTGTTTTAATTCCCAACTCTGGAAATTCTTCATTGAATTTTGCTAGGTTTGCCCTTGCATTAGCTTCCTTTTCAGCCTGTTCTAACTGTTGGTATCTTGGATTTTCTTTCAACCACTGTTCAAATAATGGCTTTACTGCTTCGGGATTAAAGCCATTTTGTTCTTGAAATGTCGCCCTTTCTTCCTCTGCCTTAATCTCTGCCTTTATCCTTTGTAATTCTGCATAAGTTGTAACAGGCTGACCATTATAGGTGTAACCTTCATTAGCGACAAATTCGTCTAAAGCTTCATTACGTGCCTTTTCTGTAGCTTCTTTTAACCTACTTGCAAAGGCTTTAGTCTGTGTTACATCTGTTCCTTGTACTTCGGTAGATGTAACCCCGTCAGATTCGACGGGTTTAACTTCTGTCTGTACCTCTGTTGTTGTATCTTGGGGTGTAACGACTTCCCCTACATTAGCAGTTACATTGTTTTCTTCCATAAAAATTCTCCTTGAATGGTAGTTTTAGGCGAATGTTAGATACCAGCTATTTTGCAGCCATATAAAAAAGCACCCTGTTAAAGAGTGCTTTATGATAACCTTTCTATGGTTTGACCTTTGTCATTCATCAAATATACAACTTGATTAGTGACTAACACTAGGGCATCATATTCTTTGTTATTTTCAAGGTAAATGAGTATTATTTTACTTGGCATTAACTCCATACCTTCAAAACAACTTATAAGATTTTCCCTATGAACATTTTCAGCATTTTCAATCTCAATATTCTCTGTAGCTATAAGGAATATTTTATTTGACATTGCAATATCAGAAGGTAATGTCTCACCATTCATATAACTCGCAACATCTTCCCTACCTTTTTCGACTTTGCTATTATATTGTTCAATGTACTCCTGTGGGTCAAATCCTTTTACTGCTGCCTGAGTTACATTATCTATGTAACCCCATACATCATTGTTTAAATACTTTACTATCATTCTTTCTTACTTCCTTTCTTTTTTTAATATAAAAAGCAACCTTCCGGTATTTCCGGTTAGTTGCCTTATAGCTGATTTTCTACTACTTGCACTATCTTAACAGGGTTATTTAAGTCTTTCCCGGCATAATTAGTGCAGCTTGGATTGACACATACCATGTCTTGTCTTACATATGCTTTATTATCTATTACTGGATAGGTTGTATTGCTAATACGTAACTGTTGATGGCATAAATTGCATTCCATCTAATCAACTCCTTCCGATAACGCTCTCAATATACTCCATCCTCTTATTAACCTTTTTCTTAGGGTTGAATAGTTTATATTTAACCGTTCTGCCCATTGCTTCAACGTTTGAGTTTCCCCATTAAAGGTAACTAAATAATTATTTCTTCTGTTATTGGATTGTTCTTTTGGTGTTGACCATTTACAATTATTTTTACTATAATCTTTATCATTATCAATACGGTCTATGGTTAACCCCTTTTTATAGGTTTGTCCCATATCTTCCCAAAACCCTTCGAAATTTAACCACTTACCACATACCTTTATACCTCTACCGCCATAATCTTCGTATCTTTTATTGCTAACATTAGTGCATCTGCTTATCATGTTATGCCATATACTATAAGGTCTTGAATGGCACATTCCATGTGTGCTTATTTTTTCAATCAATAAACATCCACAACTTTTAACATCACCATTCTTTAGTTTTGCAGTTTCAACTTGTGTTACATTGCCACAATCACATAGGCATTTCCAAATACAATGATGTTTTTCATTAGTGCCTATTAATTCAATAACGGTCAACCTATTAAATTTTTGTCCTGTTAAGTCTTTAAAATTATGTAATGTCCCCATAAAAAATACACCGCCTTTCGTGTGCCTTAATTATTATAGTGGGAAACACTCTAAGGCAAGAGTGCTTGTCATGTTGCAATCACTATCCCACATCTATATTATATCACAAAACCGTTGATTTATCTACTCTTGCATTAATAAGCTGCTCAATTATAGTGGACATTCCATTTAATCACCTCATTAATTTTTCATAACAGGCTTTTATTACTTTAGCATCATGTAAAGCATTATGTTTTTCATCACTAACCATGCCTGCAAATTCTTCTCTGCTTATATCAGGGTCAATATCTTTGATCTTGAATAATGTACAAATATCAAAAGGTATATAATAAACATTTGAAGGAATATTAAAAGCATGACCAAATATATCATTAAACAATACCCAATCATAAGCTAAACAATCTGACCATATTTCAACCTTATCAAATTGTAATAACCATTCTTTTAAATCTTCCTTTAATCGTTCTTTTGTGGTAGGCATATAAAAGCAGTCATAAGATTGTGAAGCTATTTCCATGTTTCCGCTATCTTTTAAATAGCTTGTATTTGCTATTACATGGTTTTTAAGCCATTCGTCAAGTTGTGATTTATCATAATCTGTACATTCAGCATAGAAGGTCTTCCCATCTTCCGATATTAAACCTATGCTTATTAATGTTGTGTTTTTATGAAGTCCTGTAAATTCTGTGTCAAAGAATATTCTCACTATGCCATCCCTCCCATCCCTTGCATAGCTTGTTGAAGTAATGCAGGGTTATTCTTTAATTCGAGTAATTCCTCTGGACTTAGTGAAGTAAATAGTTGAGTTATTAAACTTTGGTCTTGTTTCTGCTGTTCTTCCTCTTGCTCAAAATCTTGCTTAAGCTCTTGAGGAACAGTATTAGAAGGTAAATAAGAAACATATTGATATTTGTTAATCTGCCCTTTATCAAATAGCTTATCAAGAATAGTAACTTGTAAACTCTCTGAAAATACACTTGCAGGTCCTACTTGTATAGATAAACCAAATCCCATGTTAGCATAATTGCTTCCGTTAAATGTTTTAGTAATATCGTTGCCTTCCTCGTCCTTGCCTTGTATCGGTCTATCCATGTTATAGTAAGTCTTATAAAACTCCTGCCATATTAAACCGATACTCTTTATAGTACGGAATAATCGTTGTTGGAAATTCTCTACTGGCTTTTTAGCTTGATTTTGAAGTGCTATTATTGCACTTGCTGCCATGTTTGCACCTATCTGTTCACCTGTTAAAACATCATTTGTATTAGTTGTTAATCTGCTTAAATCAATTATCTTATCAACTAATTGCATAGGAAGGTTACTGAAATTAGGCGGTTGCATGTACTTAATACCATCTACACCAGTATTGGTATAATCCGTTAATATCTCGCCCGGTTCATTTGTAACAGGTTGCTGCAATGCTTGAGGTTTAACCAACATCTTAGGCCATGCAGTTTGTTGTTCTGCAAGTAAAAGCATAGCTATTCCCCAATTCAAAGCCTTTTGATTAGGGATTATATCCTCTATTAAACTTCTACCAAACGTTGACTTTCTACGTTCTTTAAATACGTTTACTACTATAGGATATAATGTAAAAGGTGTTCCTCCTGGAGATAACGGAACCGGCTTTCTTATGATTGCATTTTCTGTTACCTTAGTCCAATATACTTGACCATCTTTTCTGTAATACTTAGTCAAGCATGTGGTTTCTCTTTTTTCATTCATATCCTTTTTAGCACTATCGTATTTTTCATCCTTACTCTCGTCAGGTTGAATATTTTGGCTATTCTCACCATGCTTTTTAGCTGTTTCAATTAGATCATCAGTATTTTCTCTTGTCCTTATTACTATCCATGGCTGCTTTTGAATTTCCGTAGCTTTTAAATGTGGATTAGCAATAAAAAAATCCAAAGGGTCTATTAACTCACCTTGGATTTTGCCTTGATATTTTGTAATTGTTCCACCTTTAAAGGAATTGTCATAGAAGTAATGTATTATTCCAGTACCCAATATTAAAGTATCATTTACCAAACTTTCATTTATTGCATCTTGGTCTATGTCATTCCATGTATTTTGTGCCATGTCGGACATATCTTTGGCAGATTCTTGTAAGTTTAAGTTATCTTCACCTTGTGGTAATTCTTCGGGTTCATATACCATCTTGATAGTTTGGCTTAAAATATTTGACCGCTTATTATCAACCATAAAATCACATTGATTGATAACAGGTCTTGGAAGGTTCTGCGTGGCTTTTGTTGTAGGTGGCCATTGTCTACCTTCTACAAAGTCAACGCACTCAGGTAACTTTGTACTAAACCCCATAGAGTTTTGATAGTCTAATCCTCGTTGGTATTCATCCCATATTGAGCTTGAATCGGTTTTTATTTGCATTTAATCACCTACTTTCCATATAACCACTCATTTATTATTTTTGTTTGATTTTTCATGCTTTCTTCCATATTCTTATTATCAATGCTTGCCTTTATCTGTGTTATAGGTGTATCAAGCTTAGGCTCTTTACCTTCCTTAGTCTGTATCTGCCACTTTAACCCTAGCTGAACAGATTTAAGCACTAAAAAACCAGTGGCTATAATGCACACTGGTATCATACAAATTAATAAGATATTCAATTATTTCACCTCTTCATATACATAATTTTCACAAGTTACTGAATTATAAACTACATCAAACCCTATTCTAATTGTTTTTCTTGAGCAAGAATTATCTTTGTTGTATTTGCAACAAGTATTTTTGCAAGTTACTCCAATCATTTTATTTTTATCGTCAAATGATTCCATTAAATCTGTTACTACCATGTAAGAAAGCCCCCTTCTTCTTTTTTAGTTTCAAACTGCCATATACTTGACTTCCTCTGTACTGTCGGCTTTGGTGGGTAAGGTCTACCACTAACGAAATACCTGCAGGAATCGACCGAATGCGTTAAGTCATGTGGCTCTTTAGCATATACATTAGGTCGCTTCTCGTCTTGTGTTATGCTTGATAAAGAGTTTATAAGATGTATGCAGTTACTTGTTACTTGTAAGTTAGCAGTTTTAATAATCTCTCCTGTCTGCTCATCCCTTGTTTCGTATGGGTTAAGCCATTCCTTCAAGTCTAAACAGCCTTGCTCAAAGTCGTTGTTAGCCATTGTCAAGTATATTCCATTCTCTTGAAATATCTGTGCTGCACTCTTGCCTGTGTCCTGTCTACGGTTCCACAAGTCAGGAGGTGCTATTGTTTGATATATGTTTTCCTCCGGCAAAGTCATGTCCAATATTCTCTTAGCAGCTTGACTTATTATGAGGTTACTTTCCCATAGCTCTTTATAAGCCTTTGCTTTGCCTTGATAATCTACATCTACCCAATAACAAGCAAGTTTATCAAGTCCATAGTCAAGCACTCTATATATACGGTGTCCTGCTTCGAGTTTAAAAGGCTTTATAATGTGTACTGATTCGCTAAACTCGTCAAAGAAGGTTCCTCCAGGCATACCGTATTCACCAAGTCCTACTACTTTATATCTTGCAGGGTTGGTATATTGTAAGTCCTCTATTAGTTTTTTATCTGCTTCGTCAAGCCATTCATTACATTTGTATGTTGTAGTTAAAGTAAACGCATCAGGATCTCGGTTATCAAAGAAACGTGTTTTAGTCCAATGAGAATTTATCCAAGGGTTAAAAGTTAAAGTAATCTGTTTCCATAGTCCCGGGGGCATTTCCCCTCTGATACTCTCATCAAGTGTTCTAAACTCGTCCTCGCTCTCAATCTCAAATGCTTCCTCCAACCATACCCAACATAATACACCGATTGGAACAGTAATAGATGTTAATTTTAATACATCATCAAACCCTCTAAATAATATCCTTTGTCCCGTAGGCTTATATATGCATTCAAGAGGTGATGTAGTAAAACTCCACTTATCATATACGTTTAACCTCTGTGCTGCCCATTTAAGCTGTGCAAATGTACTATCTTTATGAGTGTTATATGTTTTTCTAACTACTACAGCATTAGCAAGAGGATATTTCATAATATTATATATAAGGTTTAAGGCTTGTGTTGTTGACTTCTTAGATGCTCTACCGCCCTTTACTACTCTGTATCTATGCTTGTCTTTCCAAAATGAGTTATATCCTCTTCCTACTATGTCAGGGAGATTTATTTTAATCATGTTATCACCTTAGTTTTATCGTTGTTCAATTCTGCAAATTATTATTTGTTCGCCCACTTGATTATTCATGCTATCTATTATTGGCTTTGATGTTAATTCAAATCCTTTTTCTATTAGCGCACTAACTATAATATTACTTATTTCAAAATCTCTAATTTCAAGTTGCCCTACTTCTTTTCTAAACGTTCCTTTGTTGATTTCCATTTTCACCCTCCATATTATGTAACATTCCGATAAATAAAAATTAGTCGGAATGTTTTCACCTATTTGTATAAAATTTTGGTATAAACCCCTATATTTTTAGCATTTTATTCAGTTTATACATTAATATACATACAAACATGAATAATTATACTATGGTAAAAATGCATAATTACTTACTTAAAGCTATTACTATAGAAATTACATCAATTACAACCGCATATAAACAGCAAATAATTAATATTGTATCAAAATTTCTAATATAAACACCCTTCATTCCTAATCCCTCCCTAATCCTCCAGCTTATCCTCTCCAGTAATAATTACCTGTTGAGTTACGTCGGCTTCTATTATCTGTTTATCTCTCCAATCAGATGGCTTTCTATTCTTTAACCAAAATATTTGAGCTGTGGTATCAGGAGGAATATACTGTTCTTCTTCTGCAAGGACAACTTCTTCATGCTCCCGTACTCTCTTACCATCTTTATACTCAACATTTTTTACCTTAAAAGCCTTATGCACCTTCACTGTAAACCCTGTTGCCTTTTTATATAGTGCGTTCTCTACCTCTATGTCAACTACTTCCTTTCCCCTTTTTAAGGAGTCGGAAAAGTCTGTATGCTCTTTCTTGTAGGTATAGAATGTATCTTTGCTTATTCCTAGATTGTGTGCTATCTGCTCGTCAGTAAGTCCATCCCTCGCCCATGCTTCAACCAATATTAACTTTTCTTTTACTTCTTCCCATTTTGATTTAGCCATAGGCTCACTTCCTTCTTTATTCACTGTACCCACAGTTACTACATTTATAACAACCTCACCCTGGAGTATGGGTCATTTCTTCTCCACATATAGGACATAATTCTTTCATGATTAACTCTCCCTATCATTTTTACTCCACTCATGAAGTTTTACTAACTGTAAATATTCTT
>JAEAME010001063.1_pt1 | contig 21515 bp, 14 predicted proteins | sample 8958731 | NCBI WGS metagenome assembly JAEAME01 (sample SAMN16933194, study PRJNA681113) | bioreactor sludge metagenome | isolation source: anerobic bioreactor sludge (Control) | place: India:Bengaluru | collected 2018-10-24 | reverse complement strand
GGACGAGGCGATCGATATGGCGTACGAGGGCGTTCAGAAGATTCATTTCCGGGACATGCATTATCGAACCGATATCGGACGAACGGGGAGCGCGACTTGAACTACGGAATTTACGGCGGAGCATTTGATCCTTTACATAACGGACACATCGAAGTCATCCGGGGCGCACTGGCGAGCGGATATATACATAGATTGACGGTTATTCCAACCGGCCTTCCGGTCCTTAAGAACAGAAGAAACCTGACCTTGGCTCCGTATCGTTTTTTCATGACCCGAAGAGCGCTCAAGGGCTTTCCAGAGTGTTCTGTGTCTCCGGTGGAATTGCTGAGCCGGGAAACATCCTATACCATCGACACATTGCGCTCAATCATCGAATCGGAGAAGATCGGACCGGAAGACAAGATGTATTTGATTTGCGGAGCGGATGTTCTTTTCGAGTTCGAAAAGTGGTATAAACCGGGGGAGATACTCGAAACAGCGACCCTCATGGTCGCCGAACGCCCGGGATTCCGTAATGAGAAGATGCGTCAAAAGGCTTCGGAGATCACGGATCGATTCGGCGGTCAGGTCGTCTTTTTTCAGATCAACCCGGTGGATGTCTCGTCGGGCGACATCCGAAGATCCCGCGATTATTCGCAGGTCCCGGAAGTCGTTGAGGAATTTATCCGCACCCATGACCTGTACCCGACCGACCGGCCGCTCGATCGAATCGGCGATGAAACGTATACGTTGCTCTGCGACTACAGTAGAATCCTTTTTGCCGAAATCTCCGAAAAGCGCCTCCTGCACAGCCTGAACACTGCGATCCTGGCCGTCCGTTACGCGATCCGATTCGGCGAGGACCCCGATAAAGCGGCGATTGCGGGGCTTCTTCACGATTGCGCCAAGGAACTTCCGGAAAACGAGATGCTGGAAATGGCCGGAGAGGAAGGGCGAGAGTATCCGATTATCGAGATGCTTCACGCACCGGCTGGTGCCCAATACGTTCAGACACGGTATAATATCCGTGAAGACGACATCATTAAGGCCATCGGATATCATACGACCGGAAGAGAGCACATGACCGGGATTGACAAGATCGTGTATCTCGCGGATAAACTGGAACCGGCTCGAAAGTTCGACGATTTACTGGAGATCCGAAGGCTCGTCGAAACGGATCTGGATGCCGCGATGATTGAATGTTTGAAAGCGGTAAGCGACTCTCTTTCACGAAAAGGATTACCTTTTCACAGAAATTCCGCCATGGCGCTGACTGAATTGTTGCATCAGAAGAAATCCGCGAATACTAAGGAGGAAAGAATGAATTCAAAAACAACAAGCGAAAAAATTGCCGAGGTCCTGTCCGGAAAAAAAGCCGTTGACGTCGAAATTATCCCGGTCGCTCAGAAGACGATCATCGCCGACTACTTTGTGATCGCAAGCGGTTCCTCGACGACACACGTCAAGGCTCTTGCCGACGAGGTTGCGTTTGTTTTAAAAGATGAACTTCAGATCAATCCGGATCGCATCGAAGGGATGTCCACAGCCCGGTGGGTTTTGCTTGACTATAAGGATGTTGTCGTTCATCTGTTTCATCCCGAAGAACGCGCGAATTACAGCCTCGAAAAGCTTTGGGAAACGCGTCCGGCGGACCCCACGCTCGCAGAAGAACCATCCGAAGCCCCGGATCAGTCCTGATTTACGGTTCAGTCCGTCGTCTCTGTAATGAGTCCCCATCGACGTCATTGTGTCTTGAAGGATTAGTGATTGATTGTCGATTCTTCGACAATTTTTACCGCGTTGCTTCTGCTACATTAACGGCAGGAGTAGTAAGCGGATATGGATTCATCGAAGAAGAGAAAATTCGGAATTCTGATCACCGCCGCCGTCGGATTATTGGCGTGCGGCGCACGTATGTATTATGAGTATCGGGCGCCTCCCGCAGTCGTTTACCACAATGACGATTCGTCATCACCGGCTTCTCTTATCGGGGAAAGCACGTATGTAAAAGAGACGACGGTCCCGTTATCAACCGCGGAAACGCCCGATTCGGGTGCAACCGCGATCCCTGAAGAGACCCGACCGGAACCGATACCGATCTACCTGTGCGGCTCAGTAGAGACTCCGGGTGTGTATTATGTTGAGGTCAATACATTTCTCTTCGAATTGATCGATCGTGCGGGGGGTCTTCAACAGGATGCCGCTGCCGATCATATCAATTTGGTGATGAAGTTGACCGCGCCCGTCTCGATTTTTATTCCTTCCACAGAGGATATGAAGGACGGGAAGCAGACCGCTTCTCCCGGTCAGATCCCCGGATTCGTTCGTGCCGGAGAGAATGATTATGTTTGGGGCGAGACTGAAGCCGAAGAGAGATCTTCTTCGCCGGAGGGGACAGAATCGCTCAAGATTAATATAAATACGGCGGATGAGACCGAGTTGATGAAGCTTTCCGGAATCGGCGAAGTGACGGCTTCCGCGATCATTCGATACAGGACAGACAACGGGGCATTCGTGAAAATCGAGGATATCATGAAGGTTCCGGGCATCAAACAGGGCCGATTTGACGCCATTAAGGACATGATTGAAGTGTGATTATCCTGTGTTTGCCCAACGGGTTCATTTAAGTCTGGATGCAACTTGCATTTGCTGTTTTTATGGAGTAAACTGACCTCCATAGATAAAGACCGTGAAAGGGACACGCACCGATCGTGCGGATTACCAGAGAAGGAAGACCCCGGGCTGTAAGTCTTCCGTAATCCAATTTTCGAGTGTACCCCCCTTGAGTCTCCGGGAGAACGCGCCATCACCGCCAATATCCCAGGACGCCGACTGCGTTACCGTCACGATGAAGAGGCGCTCCGAGGAGCGCAATTTGGGTGGAACCGTGCGACCAGCACCCCGAAGAGGGATTGGATCGTGTGGTTTTTTTATTTGTTTACGGGAGGTTATTATGTTTGATTTTGAGACGGAACAAGGCAGGGCACAGTATCGACACTCCAGTTCGCATATTATGGCACACGCGGTCAAGAGGCTGTGGCCGGAGACCAAACTTGCCATCGGGCCGGCCATCGAGGACGGCTTTTACTATGACTTCGATCGTGAAGGAACCTTCAACAAGGAAGATTTGGATAAAATCGAGGACATGATGAAGACAATCATTCGCGAGAATCTGCCGATCGAGCGATTTGAACTGCCGCGCGCCGAAGCGAGAAAATTAATGGCGGATCAAGGCGAGATATATAAGGTTGAACTGATTGACGATCTTCCCGAGGACGCGACGATTTCATTTTATCGTCAGGGCGATTTTACCGATCTGTGCGCAGGTCCGCACCTTGAAAGTACGGGGGAAGTGAAGGCTTATAAATTGACGATGGTCGCCGGCGCGTATTGGCGCGGGAGCGAGAAGAACAAGATGCTCCAGCGAATCTACGGCACCAGTTTTCCGGATAAAGGAATGCTTAAGGAGCACCTCGACCGTATCGAGGAAGCCAAGAAAAGAGACCATAATAAAATCGGTCGGGAACTCAAGTATTTCACGACAGCAGAATGTGTCGGACAGGGGCTTCCGATCATTCTTCCGAAGGGGACCCGGGTTCTTCAGACACTCATCCGCTTCGTGGAGGATGAAGAGACAAAGAGGGGTTATCAATATACCCGCACACCGTTCATGGCCAAGTCGGATTTGTATAAGATCTCCGGCCACTGGTACCATTATCGCGACGGGATGTTCCTTATGGGCGATACATCCGCATTGGAGAGCGGAAGTCCGGATGCGGATGACTCCGAAATTTACGCGCTGCGGCCGATGACCTGTCCGTTTCAATACCATGCGTATTTGAATGAATCCAGAAGCTATCGGGATCTGCCGATTCGATATGCCGAGACTTCGACACTGTTCAGAAACGAGACCTCGGGAGAAATGCACGGCTTGATTCGTTTGCGTCAGTTCACGATTTCCGAGGGGCACCTCATGTGTACACCGGAGCAACTTGAACCCGAGTTCAAGGGTGCACTCGACCTTGCAAACTACATGCTTGAATCCGTCGGTCTCGCGGAGGATGTCAGCTACCGGTTTTCAAAATGGGACATCAACAACAAGGAGAAATATGTCGGAACCGCCGAGGAGTGGGAGGCGGTGCAGGACACCATGCGCGGGATATTGAATGACCTCGGGTTGAAGTATCGGGAAGCCGACGGCGAAGCGGCGTTCTACGGACCGAAACTCGATGTTCAAATCAAAAACGTCTGGGGCAAGGAAGATACCCTCATCACGATTCAGATCGATTTTCAGCAGGGCAAACTTTTCGGCATGGAATACACGGATAACGACGGGCTGAAGAAGAACCCGTACATCATCCACCGGACATCGATCGGGTGCTACGAACGGACGCTCGCCCTTCTGCTCGAAAAGTACGCCGGTGCTCTTCCGTTATGGATCGCGCCCGAACAGGCCCGCGTTCTGCCGATTTCCGATAAGCATCTGGACGCCGCGAAGCAAGTGGCGGAAGACTTAAGAAAACTCGGGATCAGAGTCGAGGTGGACGGTCACGACGAGAAGATCGGGAAGAAGATCCGTCAGGCTCAGCTCGAAAAGACTCCGTACATGCTGATTATCGGCGACAAAGAGGTCGAAGAGGGCACTCTATCGGTTCGTTCGCGCTTTGAGGGCGACCTCGGAAGCATGCGGATCGAAGCGCTCAGCGAGAAACTTCTGGATGAGATCCGCAACAAAAAAATTGATCGTCAACCGTAACAAAACGCGCGTTGACAGTTCGCCCGTTAACGAGTAAAATCCTATTGGTCAACGATTGGAAACATCGTTCCGGGGTGTGGCTCAGGTGGTAGAGCGCTTGGTTCGGGACCAAGAGGCCGGAAGTTCAAGTCTTCTCACTCCGACCAGGAGCCCCATGACTGTGATACCGTTATCATAGCCATGGGGTTTTCGTTTTCCATCGGGAAAGGGCGTTATGGGCGAACTGAAGAAACGCTACTATCGATTCGTTTATAAGAATGCCAACAAAGGCATTCCCAACCTGATGCAGAGCATCGTTCTGGCCATGGGAACGCTCTTTGTTCTGGATTTTGTCTTTGCGATGGCAAATCGTCCGGGGCTGATCGAGCTCTTCATTTTCGATCGGGACAAGATATTCGCCGGTGAAGTTTGGCGGATTGTGTCTTTTATTATTTTGCCTCCGAATTATGATCCGATATTTATTATTTTCGCGTTATACCTTTATTGGATAATGGGGAAATTTCTGGAGTCCTTTTGGGGAATACTCAAATTCAATCTATTCTACTTCAGCGGAGTACTCTTTACGATCGCCGGCGGGTTCATACTCGGAGCGACGACGAATATTTATTTGAACATGTCGATTTTCTTCGCCTTTGCGCTCATCAACCCGAATTTTGAGCTGCGGCTGTTCTTTTTAATTCCGGTCAAGATTAAATATCTGGCGATGATCAATGCAGGATTTTATGTTTTGATGATTATTCTCTCGAATTGGCCGGTGAAGGTGGCAATTTTTGTTTCCCTCCTCAATGTTCTTCTGTTTTTCGGTGGATCGATGTACAAAGGGATCAAGGCTTATATTCAGAGAAAAGTCAATCGCGCGAAGTGGAAGAATAAAATCCGGTACCTTGACCGATACCGTAAGTAGCCTGAAATACCCCGCCGTCATGTGTTAAAATTGTGAGTAGTATCGTTAACACGATTTGGAGGCCCATATGAGCAAGGCGGACGAGTTATTTATATCCAACTGTAAACAGATCCTCACCCAAGGCATTTCGACCGAGAACGAGCGTGTGCGGCCGCGTTGGCCGGACGGAACGTATGCGTACACGATGAAAAGTTTTTGCATTGTTAACCGCTATGATCTGTCCGACGAGTTTCCGATCCTCACCCAGCGCTTCATCAATTTTCCGGCGGCTCTCGACGAACTCCTTTGGATATGGCAGAAGAAGTCCAATAACGTCCGCGATTTGAAAAGTCATATCTGGGATGCGTGGGCGGATGAGAGCGGCTCGATCGGCAAAGCCTACGGGTACCAGCTCGGAGTACCGCATCGGTATAAGGAAGGAATGTTCGATCAGGTCGACCGGGTGATTTTCGATCTCAAGAATAACCCGTTAAGCAGAAGGATGATAACAAATATATTCGTGCATGCGGATCTCATTGATATGAATCTTTATCCGTGCGCGTATTCGATGACCTTCAACGTGACCGGTAACCGACTCAATGCCATACTGAATCAACGTTCTCAGGATATGCTCGTCGCGAACGGATGGAATGTGTGTCAGTATGCGACGCTGGTCCATCTGATGGCATCTTGTACCGGCTATGAACCGGGTGAGTTCGTTCATGTGATCGCGGATGCCCATATCTATGACCGGCATATACCGATCGTTGAGGAACTTATTGAGCGCCCTCATTTCGCTGCTCCGAAATTGATCATCGATCCAACGGTCACGGACTTCTATTCTTTTTCGACGGAAAATGTCCGATTAATTGACTATCAGCACGGGCCCAAGATTACGGGCATCCCCGTCGCTGTTTGACGTTCGAAGGAGGCTTCTATGATTGCGATTGCGGCTGTGGATAAAAACTGGGGCATCGGGAACAAGGGGCAACTTCTGGTTTCACTTCCCGAGGACCAGAAGGATGTTTTTAAAAGATACACCTACGGCAACACGGTTATTTTCGGAAGAAAGACTTTGGATACGTTTCCCGGTCGCCGGCCGCTTCCGGGCAGAAGAAATATTGTGTTGAGCAGAAATCAGGAACTGGAGATTGAGGGCGTTTTGGTTTTACATTCTCTTTCGGAAGTGAAAGAGTATTTACACCGACATATGGAGGAGGTGATCTATGTCATCGGCGGAGCGGAAGTGTATAGACTCCTTTTACCTTATTGTGATGAAGCGATAGTGACTCGTATCGAAGCCGAATTTGAAGCGGATTCTTTTTTTGAGAATCTGGAAATGTCGCAGAACTGGGTTTCCGTCGACCGGACCGACCCGGTCCGATCCGTAAAGGGGTATACTTTTCGCGTCATGCGTTACCGAAATACTAACTCCCTCAAAAATCGTGCATATTGCACAAGAACATAGGCGCACATATGTGTAATATGTACAAACGTATATGCACATCTAAACGTTTCGCATGCTATAATCATCTTGTCTGATCAATCGGTCAGCTGTTGAATATACACCGTTACAGGCCCTTGGGGCCGAACAAAAAAAGGAGGTATGAAGCATGAAAGCATTTAATCTGAACAACGTAGACATTCACGCATTTATGAAGGCTCTTGACACATGCAAGGGTGACGTGATGTTGATCACGGATGAGAATGACCGCTTCAATCTTAGAAGCAAGCTGAGTCAGATTGCCGGCCTGGTTAATCTGATCGAGGGCGGTAAATTGGTAAGCGCCAAGATCTACTGCACCAATCCGGAGGATGAGTCGCTGTTATTCAGACTGAACCTGTTCGGATCAGCCGAGGATGTTGCGGAGGTTTGATTTCCGCAACTTCTTTCCGAAGACGTAAATGAAGACCGCTTCGAGCTTTCGGGGCGGTTTTCTTTATGCGTTTCAGAGCGGCACTTCCTTCGCGTCATATTGCGCACGGACGGATTATGTTATAATCATAATCTGTATCGAAAAGATCATAAAGGTGGTTCATGGCACAGTATTTGTTCAATGCCCGGGATATTGCCGCATATTTCAAATGGGCCGGTGTACCGTCTCATCTTGAGAGGGATTATCTCAGTTTTCTCTTCGATAAGCGCAGTGTTCTTCTGGCTCAACCGCTCTCCGCGGATTATGCAAATTTTGAGCGCGAAGTATTTCGCGAGATGTACTACCTATGGTCGGTCGGATTCGTCAGCGAGTATTCGGATGTCGCGTTGATCGCGCCTGACGGAGCGATAGCGATATTTTGCGGACAGGAGTTTATCGCACTCGAATCGTACATGAAACTGATTGCATTGCACTTGGTATTAACGGGTAATTTACCTTATGTACGAATCAATTTCGTCGGATTACCTTTGCTTTTGGGCATCAGCGGAGATTATGAAGCGTTCGAGCAGAATCTGAATCTGGCATTCAAAGCGCTTCGTCTTCAAGCGACCGACATTTTCGGGAAAGCATTTGACTTGGCGCAGGGTATTCCGAATGAGCTTCTCTGCATATCTCTTTGTCATGAGCTGAAAGCGCGGCTTTTCGGTGAAGATGGTACCGGAAGGCGCGAACGCCCGGATGACAGAGCCCGGATGATTGCTTTGGTCGAGAAGTCGCTTAAGGACAAGGAGATCCGGGAGAAGGAAATTTCTTCCGTCGGGCGGCGAAAAGCACCCGAAATCGTTCCTCAGGGTTCGGTCCTTCCGGACAAGAATGCCGGACGGGATTCGAAGAACCCGAAGACCGTTATTTAGTGCGGCTTTTGGGTCGCGAATATTATTAAGGCGGACTATCATGCATAATCAACTTCGAATGGGCCTGGATATCGGCTCAACAACCGTAAAGATCGTACTGCTTCGCGACGAGGAAATCATATATAAGCAGTACAGAAGACATCATTCCGACATTCAGGGTGAACTTCTGAAGGCATTTGAAGACTTCGACGCGGAGTATCCGGACGCGAAGGTCGCCCTGTCGATCACCGGTTCCGGGGGTCTTTCGGTCGCGCGCTGGCTCGACTTGGATTTCGTACAGGAGGTGATTGCCGAAACGACGGCGATCAGCAGGTATCATCCGGAGACCGACGTCATTATCGAGCTGGGCGGTGAGGACGCGAAAATCACGTATCTTCACCCGGTCCCCGAACAGCGCATGAACGGAACATGCGCGGGCGGAACGGGCGCCTTCATCGATCAGATGGCAACGCTGCTCCAGACGGATGCGGACGGTCTGAATGACATGGCGAAGGAATACAAGTCCCTCTATACCATAGCGTCGCGCTGCGGCGTTTTCGCGAAAAGTGATCTTCAGCCGCTGATTAACGAAGGAGCCGCCAAGTCCGATCTGGCCGCGTCGATATTTCAGGCGGTGGTCAATCAGACCATTGCCGGTCTGGCCTGCGGCCGGCCGATCCGCGGTCACATCGTATTTCTGGGCGGTCCTTTGTATTTTTGCTCCGAGCTTAAAAAAGCCTTTGAACGAACGCTTTCCGGGCAGGCCCTGTCTTTTTGGATGCCCGAAAACGCTCAACTTTACGTTGCGCTCGGCGCGGCGTTGTCCGCGTCCGGCGCTGAAGTGCCGGTTCGCGAACTGATGGAGTCGTTCAAGAACAAGAGCGGATTCACCCCTGATATCACGCGCATCGCACCGCTTTTTTCGAGCCCGGAAGAAAAAAGGGCGTTTGACGAGCGCCACGAGAAGGCGACCGTCGAGCTTTTCGACCTGTCGAAGCAATCCGGTCCGTGCTATCTCGGAATCGACGCGGGAAGCACGACGACCAAGGCGGTTCTGATCAATCGCGACGGGCAAATGGTCTATACCTACTATGGCGGCAACAAGGGCAACCCGGTAAAAAGCGCCGTCAAGATCATGAAAGAACTCTACCGTCAGATGCCTCCGGATGCCTATATCGCGTATTCCTGCGTGACCGGATACGGTGAGAATATCATTCGCGCAGCTTTGCGCGTGGATATCGGCGAGATCGAAACGATGGCGCATTTCCAGTCCGCCAAGTATTTCTGCCCCGAAGTGGACTTTATCATCGACATCGGCGGACAGGACATGAAATGCATGCGAATCAGAAACGGCGTTATTGATTCGATTATGCTGAACGAAGCCTGTTCCTCGGGATGCGGCTCGTTTATCCAGACTTTTGCCGAAAACCTGAAGATGGACGCGCACACCTTTTCGATCGAGGCTCTTTCTGCGGAAAACCCGGTCGACCTGGGCACGCGTTGCACGGTTTTCATGAATTCAAAGGTCAAGCAGGCGCAAAAGGAAGGCGCTTCGGTCGGTGATATTTCCGCAGGACTGTCCTACTCGGTCGTTCGTAACGCGCTCTATAAGGTCATCAAGATACGTGACACCTCGCAATTGGGTGAACGGATCGTCGTCCAGGGTGGAACCTTTCTCAACGATGCGATTTTGCGTTGTTTCGAGCTTATCTCCAAACGCGACGTCATCCGTCCCAACGTCGCCGGATTGATGGGTGCGTTCGGCGCGGCAATCGTCGCGAAAAAGCGTTGTGCGGATCATAAGAAGCGATCATCCCTGATGACGGAGGAAGAACTCGAGTCATTCAGAATGGAAACCAGGATGTCGGTTTGCCAATTGTGCACAAACCATTGCAAACTCACGATATCGACGTTTTCCAATAATGAGCGTTTTGTATCCGGAAACCGGTGCGAACGGGGAGAGGGAAAAGACAAGGACGAGAATAAACTTCCCAATATGTTCAAGTATAAGTACGACCGTACATTCCGGTATAAGCCTTTGGCGCCCGACAAGGCACCGCGCGGAACAATCGGGATCCCGCGTGTCCTCAATATGTATGAGAACTATCCGTTCTGGTTCACGGTTCTTACAAAGCTCGGATTCCGGGTCCGGATATCATCCCGATCCGATCATCTGCTTTTCGAAAAGGGCATGGATTCGATCCCGTCCGAAAGCGTTTGCTATCCGGCAAAGCTCGTTCACGGTCATATTGAAGATCTGATCGCTCAGGGTGTCGATACGATCTTTTATCCGGCGGTTCCCTACGAGCGCGAGGAGAACAAAGGCTCGAACAATCACTTCAACTGCCCGATTGTCGCATCCTACCCCGAAGTCATCAAGAATAATGTCGAAAACATCTCTTCCAACAATATTCGGTTTCTCAACCCCTTCGTCCAGTTCGACAACCCGAAGAAACTTGCCGCGAAGCTTGCCGAGGTATTTGCGTACCAGGGCATAACGCAGGCGGAGGCGCTGAGCGCCGTTGAGGCGGGAAGCGCAGAGTATCGTGAATATAAGGACGATATCTACAGAAGAGGGCAGGAGATTGTCGAGGATCTGAACCGCTCGGGGCAACGGGGCGTGGTCCTTGCCGGGCGCCCGTATCACTGCGATCCCGAGGTTCATCACGGAATCCCGGAAATGATCAACGGGTTGGGGCTGGCCGTGCTGACCGAGGACAGTGTCGCAAAGCCCGGAAGACTCGAGCGCCCGATCCGGGTGGTCGACCAGTGGATGTATCATACGCGCCTTTATGAATCGGCTGCTTTTGTCATTGAGCAGGACAATCTGGAACTGATTCAATTGAATTCTTTCGGGTGCGGACTGGACGCGGTGACTTCGGATCAGGTTCAGGAGATATTGGAGGCCAGGGGTAAACTGTATACGCTCCTCAAGATCGACGAGGTCAGCAACCTCGGCGCCGCGCGCATCCGCATTCGATCGCTGAAAGTCGCGATGGACGAGCGCGCCCAGAGTTTATCCGACGGACAACCGCTCGCGGAAAAGAAGCCCTACACGATCGAGCGGGTCCCTTTCACCAAGGAACACAAGAAATTGCATACACTTCTTTCACCGCAAATGGCTCCGATTCAATTCGAGTTTATCGAGGCGATTTTCAGAAATGCCGGATATCGGGTGAAGGTCTTAAAAGAGGCTTCCGCCGAGGACATCGAGTGTGGATTACGCTTCGTGAATAATGATGCCTTTTTTCCGAGCATCATGGTCGTCGGTCAGCTGATCAACGCGTTTATTTCCGGCCGTGAGGACCCGGATAACACGACGGTGATGATCACCCAGACCGGCGGCGGATGCCGCGCGACCAATTATGTCGCGTTTCTTCGAAAAGCCCTGCGCGAGGCAGGACTTGAGCACGTTCCCGTCATCGCCCTTTCCGCGCAAAGCTTTGAAAAGAACCCCGGGATGAAGTTTACCCTGCCGATTCTCCACCACGCGCTTCAGGCGCTGTGTTACGGAGATCTTTTGTCGACTCTGCTCTTGCGCGTTCGTCCGTACGAGCAGGTCAAGGGGTCGGCCAACGAACTGTATCGGATCTGGAGCCGGAAAGGCGTAGCCTTTTTCAATCGCGAATCGAAATTCGATGGTCTTACCGAGGAGTATAATGTCGACGGAAACAGGAAAGAATCCGACCCCGCTGTCGTCGCCGAAGTCGCGCGCGTGATCGGGGACCTTTCCGGAAGACTCTTGTTCGAAAAGGATGCCCTCTCGTTTCGCAGTCTGGTTGACCGGGTGATCGAAGCCTTTGAGGCGTTTCCTCTACTGGATATTTCGAGAAAACCGCGCGTCGGAATCGTCGGAGAGATCCTTGTCAAATTTCATCCGGACGCCAATAACCACGCAATCGACGTGATCGAGCAGGAGGGCTGTGAGGCCGTCATGCCCGGACTTTTGGACTTCTTCTTCTATTGTTCGTATAATCCGGCATGGAGAGTCAAAAACCTTGACGGGAACGCCGCAGTCGGATTTATATCCGATCGTCTGATCGATATTATGGACCTTTACAGAAAGCATATAATCGACCGCCTTGCCCTTTCCGGCAAATTTCAGGTCCCCGTTTCGATCCGGCATCTGGCGGAAAAAGCGCAATCGGTCCTGTCCTGCGGCAACGCGTGCGGAGAAGGCTGGTTTTTGACCGCGGAAATGATCGAACTCATCGAGAGCGGTGTACCGAATATCGTTTGCGCGCAACCCTTTGCCTGCCTGCCGAACCACGTTACCGGTAAAGGTATGATCAAGGAATTGAGAAGGCAGTACCCTCAGTCCAATATCGTCCCCATCGACTACGATCCCGGGGCCAGCGAAGCGAACCAACTCAATCGTATCAAGTTAATGATCAGCACGGCGCACATGCTTTTCGAGAAAAAAGAGGATTCCGAACGCGTTGAAGAGTCGGTGCACCCGGCGGAAACGGACCGGTAAACGGAGGAGAATTATGTCGGAAGAGGGAGAGAAGCGGATCCTTTTAATTGACGGGAACAGCATCATCAACCGTGCATTTTTTGCCCTTTCCGGGCGCAGTAATCTGACCGCACCCGACGGAACGCCGACCGGAGCGATCAATACTTTTCTGAATACCGTCTATAAGCACATCGAGGATATTCGCCCGACGCATATCGCCGCGCTTTTCGATCGACGCGAAAAGACCTTCCGCCACGAAATGTTCGACGGTTACAAAGCGAAGCGAAAGGGAATGCCCGACGAACTGGCCGTTCAGGTCCCGATCCTCAAGGATATCCTGGACGCGATGCGCATTTCGCGGTATGAACTTCCCGGTTACGAGGCGGACGACCTGATCGGGACATATACCCGGGAGGCCGAAAAAAGGGGAATGAAGGTCTTCATCCTTAGCGGGGATAAAGACGATTTCCAACTCATCAGTATGAATACCGTCGTCGTAATGCCGGTATCCAAAGCCGGGAAGACTTCCTCCGACATTTATGACACGAGTCTGTTTTTTGAGCGGTACGGCCTGCTGCCGGGTGAGTTTGTCACCGTGAAAGCGCTGATGGGCGACCCGAGCGACAATATCCCCGGCGTTCGCGGTGTCGGCGAAAAAACGGCACTGGAGCTGGTTCGTAAGTTTAAGACGCTGGACGATATCTACGGGCACCTGGCCGAATTTCCCGAGGGATTGCGCAAGAAACTCGAAGAGGACCAAAAGACGGCCTATCTTTCATATGAGTTGTCCCGGATTAAGGCAGATGTTCCGACAGAGCAGTCTATTGAAAAATTCGTTATGGCGGAGCCCGAAAAAGATAAGTTGGCGGATCTTTTATATCGCTACGGATTGCGGAGCCAGTTGAAGAAGGCGGGGCTTGAACATTATGTCCCGTACGAATCGGGTGCGGATATAAAATCGGGCGGGAAGGACGATGTTTCCGCGATCCGTTTGATCCCAACGACTTTACCGGAAACTGCCGAATTACCGGATCACAGGAGTTTTTCGAAAAAACTGGAAGACTTCATGAATGCCGGACACACGCCCAAAATCGTCGCGATGGATGTTTTCACCGACGTGCGGGGATCCGGCGGGACCCCGGAAAGGCGACTGATCGTTTCATTTTCACCCGAAGAGATCGTCTCGGTCGGAGCGGATAACATCGCTTCCGCATTGGAGTCTCTGGCACAGAACGGATTCGGCGTCAATAAAGATCGGATCATCGCCGGATTTTCGATTAAGGATACCTTCAAATTCCTTTCCGACCCGTTACCTGTTAAACGGTGTTTTGATACCGCAATCGCGGGCTATCTGCTGAATCAGATCGAAGGCATATCCCCTTCGTTCGAGACGCTTTTCGAGCATGCGCTCGGGATTCCTTATCCGAGACTTCCGGACGATGATCCGGCCGTTACGGATCGACCGGACAAGTCGCAAGCGACGCTGTTGGAGGCCATGCTCTTGAACGAAACAGCGGAGCCTGTCGACATGAAGACGGATCGATTATTCCGGCTTTTTACGTGGCGCGTTCTCCTGATGCATTGCCTGATCACGCAGCAAACGGAGCAAATCCGATCTTCCGGCATCGAAAAACTTGCGTTTGATATCGAAATGCCGCTGGTGCTTCAACTGGACCGGATGGAGCGTGCCGGTTTTCTGGTGGACCGGGACGTTTTAACGTCCATGCACGAGGATTTTGAACATAAGCTCGAAGCACTGTCGATGAAGATCTACGACGCCGCCGGAATGACATTTAATATCCTTTCACCCAAACAGTTGGGTCAGGTGATTTTTGAACATCTCGGCTTACCTTCCGGACGCAAGAACGCGGGCGGGACCTATTCAACGGATTCTGACGAACTGATGCGTCTTTCGGACCGGCATCCGGTCGTTTCGAGCATTCTTGAGTACCGACAGATCTCAAAGTTGGATTCCACTTTTATTGTCGGCCTTCTTCGTGAAATCAATCCGACGGACGGCAGGATCCATTCGAGTTTTTCTCAGGCGATGACTTCGACCGGTCGACTGTCTTCCGCCGAACCGAATCTTCAAAACATACCGATCCGCACGGAGCTGGGCCGATTGATCCGAAAGGCTTTCATCGCGCCGGAAGGGTATATGCTTCTGGACGCCGACTACTCTCAAATCGAACTTCGACTGCTCGCGCATTTGTCACGGGACGAAAATATGATGAATGCCTTTCTGAATAACGAGGACATTCACACGAACACGGCGGCGAGTATTTTCAAAGTGCCCAAAGAGATGGTCCTGCCGCATATGCGGTCGGCGGCCAAAACGGTCAATTTCAGTATTGTATACGGAATCAGTGATTTCGGGCTTTCACAGGATCTTGGCGTGTCATTTCAGGAGGCGCACACGTACATCGAGAAGTACTACGCGCGTTACCCTCAAATCCGCGCCTACCTCGACTCCCTCAAGGAGATCGGGTACGAAAAAGGCTATGTCGAGACTTTATTCGGGAGAAAACGAATCCTTCGCGAATTGACATCGCCGAACCGAAACGTTCGTATGTTCGGCGAGCGGGCGGCGATGAACACTCCGATTCAGGGCACCGCAGCCGACATCATCAAAATCGCGATGAACAAGGTCAGTGATGACCTTCGCGAGGCCGAATTGGACGCGCGCCTGATCCTCCAGGTTCACGACGAACTGATTATCGAGTGTTCGGAAAATGATGTCTCCGCGGCCTCGGTGATATTGAAAAACGCTATGGAAAACGCCGCATCATTAACCGTACCGCTTGTTTCCGAAGTCAGAGTCGGGAAGAGCTGGTATCAGTGCAAGGAGTAAATGCCTATGTTTGTGATCGGGATTACGGGGGGGATCGGTTCGGGTAAAAGCATGATCGCGGGGATTTTTCGATCCCGCGGAGTCAAAGTCCTGGACGCTGACGAGATTTCCCGGGAGGTAACCGGGGTCGGCGGGTGCGCCTTGCCCGAAATTCGCAGCCTCCTTGGAAATAAAGCAGTCGACACCGATTCTTCGATGAATCGAAAATACGTTGCTTCGCTGGTTTTTTCGAACCGTACGAAGCTGGATAAACTTTCCGGAATCATCCACAGGCACGTCCTGGAACAGATCGCTGCGGAACTGGAGGCGGAGAAAGAAAAGGGCACCAAACTGGTCATACTCGACGTGCCGATACCGGTTCGCAAGGGATTTCTGGATATATGTAACCAGGTCTGGGTCGTCAGCGCAGATGAGAATATCCGTTTGGAGCGACTGATCGCGCGTGGCATGGACCCGGAAGACGCAAAACGAAGGATGAGCATGCAAATGACCCGGGAGGAATATGAGGATCTTGCGGATATTGTCATTCATAACGAGGGCTCAAAGGAAGATCTTCTTTCGGAGATCGAAAAGCACATTGCCGAGCAACTGCACGAACGGGGAATCCGCATATGAATATCAGTCAGGGGATCGCTCTTTTCGGTATCCTGCTTGCGGTTCTGTTTCTTGCCGGTCTTCGCTTTCTTCGAAAAAAGGCCGGACCGACGCTTTATAAATTTCTTCGTATATCCGGCCTGTTATATCTGTCTTCCGTCGTTGTGATGTATCTGATCATCAGATACCGGCCGGTGTTGTCGCCTCCCTATGTCATCCTCGCTGAGGCGCTGGCTCTCGGTATGCATCTCCTATCTTCGGCGATGATGTTCTTCTTTTCGAAAAAACTGAACGGGATGGTTTCACCGTCCCCAAAGGATACGTCCGAAGATGAATCCGATCGATCAGACGTTGAATCGGAATAGAACGACATCTCCGTCCTTCATCACGTATTCCTTACCCTCGGAGCGTACGAGACCTCTTTCTTTCGCCGCGGCGTAGGTCTTTGATTCAAAAAGATCTTTAAACGAGACAATCTCGGCCCGAATGAAGCCCCGTTCGAAATCGGAGTGAATTTTTCCGGCGGCCTGCGGCGCCTTTGTGCCTTCTTTGATCGTCCAGGCGCGGACCTCCTGCGGTCCCGCGGTCAGAAAGGAAATCAGCCCGAGAAGTTTATAACTTTCCCGGATCATCCGGTCCAGTCCGGAATCGGTCAGCCCGAGTTCTTCCAAAAACATTGCGCGCTCCGCCGCGTCGAGCATCGCGATCTCCTCTTCGATCTTCGCGGATATCGCGATGGCGCGACTGTTCTGATTGTCCGCAATTTCCTTTACCACCAGAAAATATGGAGCATCGGGCTTAGCAATATCCGTTTCCGCGATGTTCGCAGCATAGATCACAGGCTTCAGCGAAAGAAGCGGCAAGTCCCGAAGGAGATCGTTTTCCTCGTCGGAGAATTCAAGAAGCCGCGCGGAAGTCCCCGCGCTCAACGCTTCGTATATTCTCTCGTAAATCTGCAAAACTGCTGTGGCACCGGGATTCTGTGCTTTAACCAACTTGCGCTGTTTATCCAGTCGACGCTCCATATATTCGATATCGGAAAGAATCAATTCCAACTCGATCGTTTCAATGTCGCGCTTCGGATCGGCCGTACCGTCAACGTGTACGACATTCGGGTCGTCAAAACAGCGGACGACATGAACAATGGCGTCGACCTCGCGGATATTTGCCAGGAATTTATTTCCGAGGCCTTCACCTTTGCTCGCCCCCTTGACCAAACCCGCGATATCGACGAACTCGACGACTGCGGGCGTATATTTCTCCGGAGCGTAAAGCGACGCAAGAAAATCCAGGCGCTCATCAGGGACCATCACCACGCCGACATTCGGCTCGATGGTACAAAACGGGTAGTTCGCGCACTCCGCTCCTGCTCTCGTGATCGCGTTAAACAAAGTGCTTTTGCCGACGTTGGGCAAACCGACGATTCCCAGTCTCATTTTGTTTCTCCGTAGTCTTGAAAATTACCGGATCACCTGATCCGAATTGCTTCGGACATTATACCACTAATCTGCGTTTCTTTGCGATCCGACAGTGTTCCTTTTATTGTCGGGAAAACGGGACGCATCGTCTGTCGCCTTTCGATCGTAATGTCGAAAACAGACCGTTAATATCAACGAAAATGACCGTACTATAGTCCGGAAAGGATGGGACCAGATGGCATCAAGAAAGAATCGGTACGCGCAAATATCGACATGTTTTATAAACGGCACCGCGGGTGTTCCGGCCATTATGGAGATCTCGATCCTTCCGGGTCTCCCGACCGTCGAGATCGTCGGGCTTTGCGACTCCTCCATCCGGGAATCCAGAGAACGGGTTCGTGCGGCGATTCGACAGATCGGATATGACTTTCCGTCTGCGCGGATTACTGTGGGCATCTATCCGGCGTACATTCATAAATCCGGCTCTTCATTCGATCTGCCGCTCGCGCTCGGAATCCTGATCGCTTCCGGTCAGATCCGTGTGTCGGACGCAAGGCCGATCGTCGCTTTCGGCGAATTGACCCTGACGGGCAAGGTTAGAGAGACGCCCGGAACGATTGCCAAGTTAGCCGTGATTGATCGCGAATCCGATCTTCGGATTCTTATCCCGGCCGCAGACAAAAGAGAAGCTTCTCTTCTCGGGTTGAAGGCATCCTTTGTTTGCTGCCTCGGTCAGGCAGTCCGAATTCTTACCGGATCGGATGATATCCCATGCGCTTGTAATGCGTCGGGCGATCTGCCGGGGCGGTCGGCAAAGGTCCCGGAATACGATCGAATCCGTCAAGATGTCGACGCGACCGAAGCGGTTTCATGCCTTCCGATTACAGGTGCAGAACGTATAGCGGAGATCTTACCGGACTTTTCATGCCTGAAAGGCCAGGAGAAGGCAAGTAAAGCAATTCTTCTTTCCGCAGGAGGAATGCATAACATTTTACTTTCAGGAAGTCCCGGAAGCGGTAAGACAACCGCGGCAAGAGTGCTTCGCAGCATCCTTCCGCCATTAAGCCCCGATGAGAAGATCGAATACTTAAGAACGGTCGGATCGTTCAAAGTATTGGATGAAGACGAGATCCTTTGCGACCTTAGACCGTTTCGAGATGTTCATCACTCGTGCACTGCCGGAAGATTAATCGGAAATCCGTCGAAGAACATACCCGGAGAATTGTCGCTTTCTGTGAACGGCGTCTTGTTTATGGATGAAATGGCAGAGTTTTCTCCGCGTGTTCTGGACATGCTCCGACAACCTCTTGAGAATAAGTGTGAATTCCGGTCTTCCAAATCCGCTTCCGGGGTGTTTTCTTCGCGCTTTCTATTGATCGGTGCCATGAATCCGTGCCGATGCGGTAAGCTTCTGGACAGTCCATCATCCTGCTCATGTACGATCGCCCAAAGAAGGCAATATGACAAGAGAATCAGCGGACCGATACTGGATCGTATCGATATCTTCTGCGAACTGTATCGTCTTCGCCGTCAAGGCCTGATGGATTCTGTTTCGCAGGGATCCGCACCGGAAAGTCCGGGAATCCGGGAGAGAATCGGTGCATGCTGGGAAATTCAGTTTGCGCGGTGTAAGGAACACGGGATTGACCCGGTTCTCAACGGCGAAGCGGATGGTTTTCAGATCTATGAACTGTTCCGTATCGGTAAAGACGTATTGGAACAAGCCGTGCTATCCGCGGAACGGCTGAATATTTCGGCCAGAGGTCTCAGCAAGATTCTGAGAGTAGCCAGAACATCCGCGGATCTCGAAGGTGAGCGGGACATGCAAATCCGTCATGTCTCCGAAGCGCTTCAATTTCGTAATCGAAGAGATGTTTCGGCGCCTTCTTCATCGGCAATTCGGATTATGAGTAATAATAAAGGCGGGTACGGCTAAGATGAACGATCAGAACGAATGTGAAAAACTTGCCGCAGATCTGATGGTATCGAATTTGATGATTCACAAATCAATCGGATCTCGATTGATCAGAAGACTCAGCGCAAAAGGTGTGATCCGAAGCCACAGGGACCTGTTTCAACCCGATCTCGATTTATCTTCATGCGCGTGCGATGAGACTTTGTCGGAAAACGACAGACAAAGAATTTCGGCGCTTCCTCGTCCGGATAAGGACCGCGAACTCTTTTTCAAAAAGGCGGAGCATTGTATGCAATCGGGCATACGATCCGTATCGTGGGACGATGCCCGTTATCCGAAAATGATGAAAAACCTGGACGGAATGCCGATCATCCTCTATCTTAAAGGCAATTCGGACTGTTTGGACGAATCGGGCAATTCGGTTGCCGTGGTCGGGAGCAGGAAGCCCAGCAATTACGGGTTGCGCGCAACCGCCGATATTGTCCGGGACTTGGCGCTCCAAGGTACGGTCATTATCAGCGGTCTTGCGCGAGGAATCGATACCGCGGCTCACCGCGCGGCCCTAAATGCGGGCGGAAAGACCATCGCGGTGACCGCTTGCGGTTTGGACCTGGTTTATCCCCCGGAGAATCGGGACTTGTTCGATGAGATTGCGGACAAAGGACTTCTCCTGTCCGAGATGCCGCCCGGCCAGGAAGCGGTTCGAAGATACTTTCCGGCCAGAAACAGGATCATGTCCGCGCTCAGTGATGTCGTTGCCATCATGGAAGCCGGAGAATTCAGCGGGACCTTACATACTGCAAGTTTTGCGGCCGCACAGGGTAGAGACGTGTTCGTACTGCCGGGCAGTATCTATTCTACATATTGCCTCGGGAACCTGATGCTTCTGCGCGACGGGGCGGAAATTCTTCTGAGCGCGGATGATATACTTTCCCGCCTGGCCGGATCGGCATTTACGCGCGAGATGGACGAGATTCGTTATCGATTGCGCCAAAGCGAGATCGTCCATTTGCTGCCGAAAAACCCGGAACAATTGAAACGCGAGGAGTTGTACGCGCTGATTTCCGGCGAGTTGAGTAACGGAGATTTGACCTTGGATGAATTGGTCACATCGACGGGCGTATCCTTTTCGACTCTGGCACCGCTTCTGTCGGAAATGCTGTTAAGCGGTGCGGTGACAGAAAATTGCGAGCGATTTGCTTTGACTTTTCCGTATACATGAAGTATATAATGGTAAATGATTTTCTATACTAAAGAGCATTTCGCGGAAAGAGCAATAATGGGAAAGAATTTATTGATTGTTGAGTCTCCGGCCAAAGCAAAGACAATCGGAAGATATCTGGGGAAGGATTTCCGTATTGCCGCTTCGGTCGGTCATATCCGCGATTTGCCTTCATCTTCGATTGGCGTTGATGTCCGGCGCGGATTCAAGCCGATGTATATCAACATGCGCGGAAAAGAGAAAGTGATCCGGGAGTTGAAAGAACTATCATCGGAATCCGATACTGTTTATATCGCTACCGACCCGGATCGCGAAGGAGAAGCTATTGCATGGCATATCGCAACAATACTCAAGATTGATCCGTCGTCGATGTGCCGTGTTTCTTTTAATGAGATCACGCAGAAGGCCGTCATTGAGGCGATCCGTCAACCTCGAGCCATCGATATCGACCTTGTCAACGCGCAGCAAACCCGAAGGATATTGGATCGCCTCGTCGGGTACGAATTGAGTCCGTTACTATGGAATAAAATTCGAAAAGGTCTTTCGGCCGGTCGCGTGCAATCGGTAGCGACCCGGATGGTCGTAGACCGCGAATCTGAAATTAATGCTTTTCACCCTGAAGAGTATTGGGTGTTGACCGCTGAATTGACACCGGAGCACAAGCACTTTCC
>JAEAME010001060.1_pt1 | contig 21557 bp, 15 predicted proteins | sample 8958731 | NCBI WGS metagenome assembly JAEAME01 (sample SAMN16933194, study PRJNA681113) | bioreactor sludge metagenome | isolation source: anerobic bioreactor sludge (Control) | place: India:Bengaluru | collected 2018-10-24 | reverse complement strand
TCTTCCTCATATTCCTCCTGATCTTACGACCAGTGGCAAACCGGAGGGCCTTTCCGGAAGTCAGACTGAACAGGTGAGCTTATACAAATTATAGCACAAGAAGATCAATCTGGGAAGTCTACCGTAGATCCATAAATACTAAAAAAGCCCGTATTCTTCAACCTGGGTGGACGACCCCGACCACCATTGGGTCCGGCAAAGCTGCCGTCTCCCCGGAGGGCCTTTCCGGTGCTCAGGCTAAAGAATCGAGCTCTACAGAAAGTATAGCAGCAAAACGGAATATTGGCAATCACCTCATGTTGTTTCTCCGTTTTTTGTTCCTCTCAGCTCATAATAGATCCAATAGACCAAGAAGTAATGGTCTGGATCATTAATAACCAGCTCGGCAGAAGGAATCTGCAACCGTTTCAAAAAATAGAACTCGCTGAAAAGAAAAAAGACATTTTACTCACCAAGGGCAAGAAAAACATGAGTGATGCAGGAAAAGGTTTGTCCACGATGAACAAACCTTCTCATGATACCAGAAAAGAAATAGCCAATGAACTGGGTATGTCAACCGGCAAGGTGGCACAGGCTGACAAACTGAACGTGGAGGACAAATCCCCGAAGTGTCATTAAATGACAAATCGGGAAAAACCCGCTCAGTTCACAGTAGGCTATCTATGATGCAGATACCTCCAGATCGTCCAATATCCTTTTTCGGCTCCAGTAAATATCAGATATAAGGCATAGGGAACAACAAGAAATGCAAGGAAGAAGTAAACCGGGACGAACCAAAACCCGGTCTTAATGAGCACGACAATAAGGAAGAAAACACTGATAAGGAACCAGAAGCATAACCAGAACATACTGTAATCTTATATAAAAGTACGTGGTAAAACAACCCAAAATCAACAAGGATGACACAAACCATGATGATAGAAAAAAACAGCCATGTGATGCGTCGGTTAATCATTTTTTTATAACCTATTATTACCGTAATAACTACCATTATTATCGTAACTACTTGAAATTATTATATTATTTGCTTGACATCAGTCTTCATAATTGTTAAAAATATATCATCACAACCACAAATCTAAAAGGAGGGATCAGTAATGGAAAAACAAATCGAAGTAAAAAATCAGTTAACGGTAATAGTAAGAAGACGGGGCGACTCCATTGCACTCAAACCGGCAACGTCGAGTGAACTTGTAAACATAATAGAAACCATGTCCAGTGCAGATGACCCCTGCAAGATTACCATTTTCAGAGACCAGAGTAAGATTGATATTGAAGTTGCTGGATTATGCAATAGGATTGAAGCTCTATCCGCATTGATAAATCCCGATTTTGATGCAAGTAAAGATGACCGAGATACCACCATTGGACTTCTCTCTGATCTGGCAGAGGACATGAGGGGTTTATCGCTTACCTGATTCCAATCTGTAGAAACCATTTTCGAAGTCGTTCTGACCCCGGAGAAATCCGGGGTTTTTATTGTTTCAGGAACCAGAAGCGGTAAAATAGCGGTAAAATAACCTGTTATATAAAAGGGTAGGGTGGGTTTATCAAGCGTAACTTATTGAAATTACTGGCGCGCCCAGAAGGGGTCGAACCCTCAACCTTTGGATCCGAAGTCCAACGCTCTATCCAGTTGAGCTATGGGCGCACAGTATTAACTTCTGAATAATACCATATCTCTTGAGGAAAGACACCTGGTCTTTTTCATAGTGCACTACATTGGTTTAGGCCAGACAAGAATTCAGTCCTCTCGTGTTTGATTTTTAATAACCAAAGTAGAAGCGATAATGTCATGAAGCGTCTGTTTCTTGGCTGTGAACGCAGCCATGATATAGCCAATACTCAGAAGGACTCCTGAAATAATCTTAGCAAAATATCTTCCCGTTGCCCTTCCGAATGATATACGATTGCCTGAAAGGTCAGTGACGGAAATACCGAGTACTATTTTTCCTATTGTTGCCTGTTTATGAGAGCTTTCCATTAATGCGTAATAGAGCCAACTTGCAATAAGAAAGGGAATATCGAGGCTTTTAGCCGAACCACCCGTTGTGCCTATTATAAAACCAAGAATAACGCCGGCAAGCATGAATATTAGGGAATCAATAACAAGTGCTAAGAACCTGAGCCAGAAGCCGGCGTATTGGAATGGCTGAGAAAGGATTTCTTTGAACCCTATTTGTGTTTCAGAATCAACCGATGAATATTGAGCTTGCCCGGGTATAATAGTATTCCTTTCAAAATGTTCTTCCAATCGGGGACCTTCTCCTTAACTGAATTTTAGTTATTTAACGTCACGCTGATGATTTCACAATAGTTTAATTTTATAACAGAAGAAAAGATCCAACATCAATTGGTTTTCGTTGAACTCCTTCACGTGTTTTGATAGAATCAACTTAATCTGCAGAGCTTGGAGGATATCACCATGAGGGGTAAAGCTATGTTTGCTGTGGCAGCTGTATTGGGATTGGTAGTTTTTTTACTATTTCCATATGTTCACCGTTAGACGCGCAAATGAAAAAGGTGATGTCTCTGGAGGGTGTCAAATTCGATGCATCTTCGTCCATGGCAGACAATCTCAAGTCACATGCAGGAAAGGATGTGACCGTGCATATTCGGTCCGGGAAAACAATACAGGGATATGTCAAATCTGTCGGAAATGGTCTTGTTCATATGGAAAAGATAGCCGGGAGGGATTTCTATGATGTCTTGATACGCATTGAAGAAATCAGTGCCGTTGAGATAAAATTTCGAGACATGAAATAGGTTTGGTTTGCAAAGTCTCTCACTCCGCAGTATTCTGGCGATAACAATGTCGAATCAGTAGCCTGATAAAAGGAGATATTCTTGGATAAGAAAAAGCAAACGGGACGGATTTACTATGGTTGGTATATAGTTTTAGCCACTTTCATGATCCTGTGTTTTAACGCGGGCGCGCGCTACGCCTTCGGGGTTATGTTTAAGCCTATCATTAAAGAGTTCGGCTGGGGTCGAGGGGAAATCTCTCTCGTGTTTTTTGTCAACATGGTGATCTTTGGCGTGTCTCTTCTCATAGTCGGTAAACTCTATGACAGGTATGGGCCAAAGTGGGTAATCATCATATCGACTATTTTTATATCTGCGGGATTTATACTTACCTCTTTTATCCACTCCATCGGTCAGTTCTTTTTTTCTTACGGTATTCTTGCGGCCTTCGGAATAGCAGGTACGGCAGTTCCTCTTATGGCTACATTGACAAGCAAATGGTTTGATAAGTGGAGAGGTTTTGCGGTTAGTCTCTCAGTATCGGGAAATTCAATCGGACAGTTTGCTCTTGTCCCTTTATTCAGTTTTTTTGCATTGAACTATGGATGGCGATCCTCATACTTGATTATTGGAATCATTATGCTCGTCGTGAACATCTTACTGACAATTTTTGTGATCAAGGGAGACCCCGGACACTTTGGTCTGAAACCTTACGGCTTTATGGAAACAAAGGAAGGGAACGACAGGCTTCAACCAATGGCTTCATCCACAGGGAATACTATGGATCTGGGGCTCAAACAGGCTATGAAGACTTCTGATTTCTGGTTTTTTACCATTGTTATGTTTATATGTGGTGGTGGAGATTATTTTGCTACCATTCATCTGATACCGCTCGCCACAGACTATGGGATTCCGCCTATGACAGCAGGCAACATGCTGGCGTGGTATGGGCTTATGAGTCTGGCTGGAGTTCTCATAGCAGGGCCTGCCGCCGACCTGATGGGAAGTAAGGTACCGATTATACTTACCTTTATTTTGCGGGTATTACTCTTTGTTATGCTCATTCAATATAAGAACGAGGTGTCTTTCTACGTGTTTGCATTTGCCTTCGGATTCACGCATCTGATTACGGCACCACTTACACCAATCCTCATTGGAAAATTGTATGGTTTTACTTATCTGGGCATTCTCACGGGCTTCATCAATACGGCGCATTTCGTCGGCGCAGGCTTCTGGCCTTATATGGCAGGGGTTATTTTTGACAAAACAGGGAGTTATCAACTGGCATTTATCCTGTCTGCCGTTATGGCATTTGTGGCGGTTTTGTCAATGCTGTTCGTTAAGGAGCGCCGATACTTTGCGTTAGGAACTGTTTCCAAAGAGAATACTATTACGTCTTGATGATGGATGGAGTAATAAGATAGGAATTCCAGAGCTATGCCAACTTGTAAGGTATGCTTCAAGGGAGATTTATAGGTATTTGATACTCCGAAAACGTCATGGAAGTTAAAAAAAAGAACAGAGATCAGCTCATACAAGAGATAATGCTCCTTAGAGATCGTGTTGCCCATCTTGAAGCGCAAAATACCTCATACAAATCCGCAGAAAATGTACCCCTTGAAGATGAAGAGCTTTATCGGGCCGTAGTTGAAAACATAGCCGATGGAATAGCGATTACCGTGAATACTGAGAGAGTATTTGTGAACAAGGCCTTTCTCACCATTCACGGTCTTCGTGAAGTTTCGGAGGTCGTGGGCCACCCACTGGATCAATTCGTTGTTCCGGAAGACAAAAGGGTGGTAACAGAGCGTGTGCTGGCAAGACAGCGAGGGGAATCTTTTGCTAATCTTGTTGAATACAGGATTAAAAGACCTGACGGAGAAATTCGAACGCTGCAAGCTGCAGTTGTTATGACTACTTACAGGGGTCAGCCTGCCACTTTGGCAGCCCTTCGTGACATCACAGCCATAAAACATGCTGAGTTGGAAATTGTCCGCCTAAACAACGAACTCAAACAGAGAATCCTCGACCTTAGGAATGCCAACGATGAGCTGGAGGCTTTTAACTCTACTGTTTCTCATGATCTACGAAACCCACTCATGGTAATACAGGCGTTTGCAGAGAGGATAATGAAGAATTATGAGGCCGCGCTCGATGAGAAATTCTTACATCAGATGGGGATTATACAGACGAGCGCCAAGAAAATGGAGCAGCTTATTGATGACCTTTTGGCATACTCAAGACTTGGCAAACAAGCACTACAGCATTCGCCAGTACTCATGAATGATCTCATAAGATCTGTCGTCGAGGAACTAAGGACAATCTATGCTGAAGGGAAAGTCGTCATAAATGCATTAGCTCCCTGTGTAGGTGATGAACGGATGTTGAGACAAGTATTTATTAATCTCCTTTCAAACGCCTTCAAGTTTTCGAGCCACAGGGCTACTGATAGGGTCATTGAAATAGGATGTATTGAGCAAGCAAGCGAGAACATTTATTTCGTGAAGGATAACGGCGCCGGATTCGACATGCAGTACAAGGATAGACTTTTCAACGTATTCCAGAGGCTTCACTCACAAGAAGAGTTTAGCGGCACAGGTATGGGCCTTGCCATAGTGAAAAGAATCGTAAGCCTTCACGGAGGAACGGTAAGGGCCGATGGAAAACCTGATGCCGGTGCCACATTTTATGTCGCCCTCCCGAGGCTTTCAGAGTGATCGCATTCTATACCATGGTCTGATGTTTTTCGAATACTATTATCCGGACCCTACACGTTAAATCCTGCCACAGCCTTTTCAAGATTCACTGATAATTCAGCAAGTTCAAGGGATGCCCTGGTGATGCCTTCAGAATTTCCAGAAGTCTCTTTGGAGACCGACGCAATTGATTCTATGTCCTTGCTTATCTGTTCAGAGGTTGAGGCCATCTCTTCAGAAGCTGAAGCAATCTGCTGGACCATGACGTGGAGCTGGTCAACACTTCCAACTATGCTTCGCAACACATCTCCTGCTTGAGTCGAGAGTTCGACGCCTGTGGTTACTTCTCGTGTAATAGTTTCCATAGAGGCCACAACTTCATGAACTTCCTTTTGTATAGACGTTATCATGGAGCTTATCTCAGAAGTAGAATTACTCGTTCTTACAGCAAGTTTTTTAACTTCATCCGCCACAACAGCAAAGCCTCTCCCTGCTTCTCCCGCTCTGGCAGCTTCTATTGCAGCGTTAAGAGCGAGCAGATTTGTTTGATCAGCAATATCATTAATTACGCCGATTATTTGTCCTATCTGGTTGGAGCGATCACCAAGTGATTTTATTAATTTCGCAGAAGCCTCGATTGTCTCCGATATTGCCTTGACCTTATGTACTGAACTATCAACAACTTTTTCGCCATTTCGTGCAAGTTTTGCTGTTTCTGTTGAAGACATTTCAATGCTCGAAGTATTTTTTGCGACATCAAGAATGGTCTGAGACATTTCTTCTGATGCACTCGCTACCTGCAATGCCCTGCTTGCTTGTTCACCTGCACCTTTAGACATCAACTCGGAATTGGTATTTAAGTTTTGGCTTGCTGATGCCATATTTGATGCTGCAGCTTTGACTTCCCCGATAATACGCTGCAGATTTTTGACCATATTTTGCATGGCGCCAAGAAGTTGCCCTGTTTCATCTGTTCTCAGGTTTTCGATACGAGCAGTCAGATCGCCTTCTGCAATTCTGTGGGCGATGGAAGCACCATAGCTAAGAGGCTTTGTAATGCTTCTGGCAAGGCCGGTTGCAAGAAATACGGCAAAAGCGAAAACAACAGCTCCAATTATCAGAAGGAGCAGACGAGCTCTTTTATATGTTGCCTGAGCGTCCTTTGCCCCTAAGCTGGTTTGTTCCTGTTGATAGCGAACCAGATCACTGCAGGCGCTGCCCAATATGTTACTTATTTGCAAAGTTCCCGTAATGGTTGTGATAGCGCTTTGTATATTACCTGAGGCCGCTGTTTCGAGCGCCCGATCGTTTGCGTTTTTTGATATCTCAGCATTCTGCTTTAGCTCCTGAATGATTTCCTTTCCTTTTTTAGTTGCCTCTAATTTTTCGAGGGTTGCCATTGACGTCTGGTAGGTTGTTCTCGCAGTCTCTATCTTTTGTCGCTCAGTTTTCGTTGTTGTCTCATCATTAGAAAGAACGATCGTGAGCACACTTTTGTCAATAGCGCTAACTGCATTCTGTATTGCGTATGCATGTTCAATTTTCGCATTATTGACCTTAATGATCTGCTCAATTTTGTGATTCATGCCGCTTAAGCTCCAAATGCCGGTTACGGTGAGGATGATCATCAGGGCAAGAATGACACCGAATCCAATTGCAAGCCGTTTACTAATAGTAAGATTTGAAATCCTTCCGATTGATTTCACCGATCCAATTACGTTGAATCTCATGATCACTCCTCGCTGGGATTCTGGCTCAAGAATCCAATATGTATTTTGTTTGCTTATTTTATCGCTGGAAGATTTGATTTTCTTAAAATATTTCTTAAGACTTTAAAATGCGAAATGACTTCAGCAGAAATGGTTGAAAATATTGAGTAGATCTATTATGTAGGCTTGCGTCACCGCTACCCACCTTGTGGGTAACCGGCCGGTAAAACCGAAAGAGACTTCCCTTCGCGCTGGCTGTGCTTGCATATGGTTTCCATCACCCGTGTCGCTGCACACGGACGCGCCCAAAGACGCATGCAACGCAGAGGACCACATGCCAACCTGCTGTTGACGCAGGGTACCAGAACATTCCTTCTGTGCGTGAATGAATATACTATTCACGTAAAGTGTTTATATTTTAGTGCCATGAACTTGACTGTGGGAATCTACTGAATGGCTACGGTAGAAGGTCTGGTTATCTTCATTGGTAGGTTAGATTTTTGTGGGCAGAAAGTACCGCCCCATTGAGTCTTGAAAGAGTCAGTCTTAATACATAACAGGAAAATAAAAACGAAGAGCGGTTTTAAAGGTAAGGGAAAATTAAAGGATTTCTTTGCCGTGGATGGTGATTGAACGAACGGCCTGAGGATGAACATGAAGCCATTCCCAGACTGCATCAAATTTCTTTAGGTAGATCTGTGTTTCTGTTGGAACTTTCGAATTCCATTTAACGCCATGCTTCTCATAAGCGCCTTTTGTCTTGCCTGACCCGCAGTTATAGGCAGATGCGAGAAGCCGTCCTATTTCCCGAGGATCATCTGTGATATGATTCGTCCTTCCATAATTCATAATTCGCAAGTCGGCATCAAAGAGAAGCAAAGTAGCCTTCGCAGCGTTTTCATGATCTTCCATTCCTCTGGTGAAATCTTTGTCTAGGCCAGCCTGTGGGTAGATGTCAACAATTCGTTTATAAGTCTTGGGAATAAACTGAAAGAGACCTCTTGCCCCAGCCTTGGACGTTGAAAAACGATATGCTTTTTGTTTGTTTGTTCCAAGGACAACGAGTGTCTCGTTGATCAGCCTCTCGGTTGAATATTCTCCGCTTTCAAACCTAACGGGATCAACGTGTTCTATAATTGCTAATGTGACAGATATATCATCAGCAAAAAATGTCTCCCAAGATTGTACAGCGCCTCTTTTCTTGAGGTCGTTTTTTGCCGTTGTTAAAACGTTTCTGAGGTATTTCAGTCCTGCCTCCCTAACTTCCGGGATATCAAGACCTTCAGAATAGGGGGTATGTCACCTCCTCGAAGGAGGTTCCGCGGCGGACCGGCCTTTTTATGGCCAGCACAATGTTGTTTTCAGGGTATGTGACGGTGAATTTTGTATTTACGCTATTTGATTTACCCGGCTCAACGACAATAGTTTTGGTTGAGCCACCGTGTTTTGGATGAGCGCTAACTACGCGAATTTCTCTCGTTCTTATATCCTCCACTGCAAGAAGGTTTGTGAATTTGCCCAATTTGATTTTCTTCCCCTTCTTTAATGTTATGGTCCGAAACCCACATTGCCTTCTTTCGAGAAGGTCTCGTGCCTTAGCGATATCTTTAAAGATATTAAATTTAATAATATTGTGTGATTCAGATATTGGAGCAAATTCAATTGATTCTTAAATATTGATTTCCTCAAAATTGTTTTCAAAGGTCCCGGCAGTTACGGTAGGGGTGAATAAAAAGGATAAGGCAGTGACGGAGGCAAAAAAATAGACTGCCAGAATGCTCGTTATGAATATAAATCCTTTACCCCTCGTCATGAGTCACCAGACAATCATTGTTCTGATATGATAGCTATATTACGGAATTATGTAATGTACCCGACTGATTGTCGACTAATGAGATTTATATCGAAGACGTTATATTTTTGTCAATAAAAAAATCACGAAAAAAAGCTTAAAACAGCCATCTATTAAGTCTGTCTTTTCAAACTGTTTATCAAAAAACAATACCATCCGTGAACAACAATCCTCTAACTGCAATTTATGAATTTAAGAGTTGATTATATACTCAATTTTGCCTTATGCTATTCATAAGGAGAGTACTGTGACATTAAAAGAAGTGAAAGAGATACTTGATGCTGAAGTTTTTGTTGGTCATGATCAATTGGAAATGGAAGTGAATACTGCATTTGGGGCCGATTTAATGAGTGACGTCCTGGCCTTTGCTAAATCAGGGAGCCTTTTGCTTACTGGTCTGACAAATCCTCAGATAGTCCGTACATCCGATGTTCTTGATATTGCTGCCATTATCATAGTTCGAGGAAAACGCCCTCTGCCAGAAACGATTCAACTTGCTGAAGAATTGCGAATCCCAGTCCTGTCAACAAAATATATCCTTTTTGAAACAGCCGGCAGGTTGTACACGAAAGGAATCGTTGGCTGCGTGGAAAAGGTCAGCGAAAAACGTGACTTCTTATGAAGGGATAAATTTTGAGAAGTCTTTTCGTGTTCAGGGAAGGTCGTTTGAAAACGCTGGACACATTTCAAGCAAGATTAAAGCCTTATTGCAAAGAATGAATATTTCCAATGACGTGGTGAGGCGAGCTTCTGTAGTAACTTATGAAGCAGAAATCAATATCTGTTCATACGCTGAACGCGGACGGATTTTACTTCGATTGAAGCCCAAGTTTTTGACCATAGAAGCCATAGATGAAGGTCAAGGTATAGCAGATATAGAATTGGCAATGAAGGAGGGTTACTCCACAGCAACAGACAAAATCCGGCAGATGGGTTTTGGGGCTGGCATGGGTCTATCTAATATAAAACGTTTTTCGGACACTTTTCGGATTTTTTCTGAGATAGGCAAGGGAACCCATTTGAAAATGATCATACGCATCGATTAAGAACGGGGTTTTCTGGTGATACAATTCTCAAGTAACCGTGCATGAAGAATCATGCCTTTCATGTACCTGTTTTTTTCCGAAGTCCAACCACAGTATGTTATTATCAATTCCCCACCTGTTTCCCTTGAATATCCACTGAGCGTGTCCATCACGTATAGGCAAGAAAATGTATTCACCCTTGGGACGATCTATGATGTTGGTACACAGAGCTTTGTTTCTGAGTTCCGACGGCGCTTGACAGCTTATGTGCTTCAAGTTTTTACTTGAATTGATAGTTAAAGCATTGCCATCTGATGCATAATAATAAATCATCAAAGATCTAAAAATGTGTGTTTCCAGAAAGCACTGAATGATAGTGTTTCCATCCTTGTGAATAGCTATTAAATCCTGGATTTGCTCAAGGTGCAGGTTAAAATCGATCATCCATACAGGGTGGCGCTCGGCAAGGCAGAGCTGTTCGTTGTCCGACAAGTTCTTGAGGTAAAGGTATTTACGCTCGCTAATCGCTTCCTTAAGATTCAACAACTCATTATTTTTTTTATCTATCCATTTCTGGACTTCAATTATATTACTTTGTGAAATGCTTTTGTTGTTTTTCAAATAATCGATCCTTTTGAGAAGCTCAGGAATTTGATCTGCTAACCTTTCCGACATGGCTTCGGTTATTTCTTCGAATCCTTCGGGTATATTTGCGTTACCCCTATTTGATAATAAATCTTGTGTAGTAATAAGAATATTTCTTAGACTAAATCCCACCGAGAGTCCTTGAATATTATTTATAGTTTCCGCGCTGCCTGCCCGCGCCTGCTTATTACGTCTTGTAATGTGTTTATCGAGTGATTCTGTTGAAATCTTAAAAGATTCTGTTTTATCTTTTGATTACTATTGACAGGTAAACACGACGGTGGCAAAATTAAGCATGTCTGTTTAATCACGGCAGTAAAATCATGAACTTGCAGGAACAATAAAGGAAAAGAGTGTAACGAGTGATTTCAAGAAGAAAAATTATAAGATGGTTTCTTGGTTTTCCCCTGCTTTTATTCTTCCCTTGCACGGCGTCACGATTACGAGCACAAGCGATTCAGCCGGCCGTAGGTGTGGTTAGAACATCCATTGGTGAGTTTTTTGCTGGGGAGGAACTACATTATGAGATTTCTTTTATGTTTCTGAAAAAAGTTGCTACAGTAATGATGCTGTTTAAAAGAGCAGAACAAAAAGGCATATATATTTCGGTTCTTCAGGGTGAGACGCTTGGCATCATAGGCTGGTTGTCGAAGTATCGGACCGATACTTATCGCACTGTGATGGTAGAGGTTGAAGGTGGCAGGCGACTCAGGTCCATCTCTTTTGAGGAGTATGTAAAGATTGGAAAGAAAACGAGAACATATTCCCATGAATTTGATTATAAGAAAAGAAAATGGACTAAGAGTTCAACCAGACGGGGTGCAAGAACAAGGTCAGCAGAAGCTGCTATTCCGGAAGGCAAGACATATGACGATTTCCTGTGTGCTTCGTACAACTTCAGATATGGTGTATACGGCCAGCTCGAAAGAGGTAAGACATACATTATTCCTACATTCCCGAGAAAAGGATCCAGTGCTTATGAAGTTAAGATTGCTTCAAAGGAGGAAGAGGATCGCCAAAAGACAGCAGATAAAATTGATGAAAGAGCTGCTTTGCTTTTGCAGCTCAAACTTGACCCTGAAATTACTGATTCCAAGACGGGTCTTATAGAAGGATGGCTCACCAAGGACAATTATCCCATGGAAGGAGTGATTAAAGATGTTATTCTTTTTGGAGATGTTCATGGGAAACTCGTCAAAAAAACAAAACGATAGAGATATATCTTATTTGTATGTTACCGCAGAGTAAAAGTGGCTGGGATTTATCTATTCCATAGGCCGAGCAAATCCACCAGCAAAGCTGTTTGGCCCATCTTTTTCATACTCATTGTATTCATCAAACGGATACTCAATGAAGACACAAGCCATTCTGAGATCATCTTTTCAAGCGTGGATGAAGATACCTATTTTTTCAATTACAGCATGTTTACCCTGAAACCACGAATTTCTGCGGGAATTTAGTGAAAAACGATTAATCTGCAAATAAGCCATTGAATTAAAAGATGTTTCCATATATTAGGAGAATGATAAAATCTAATGTATTTATCTCAAATCTATTGAATTCGATGCAAAAAATTAATTAACTTTTTTTGTCGTTGGAAATGCAATTTAACCACGTTTTTCTAGAAGCCAAAAGGTGAGATAAATCATTGATGGTGCTGAGTTTGCGCTGATATAGTGATAATCAAGGGTATGTTGAAAAGAGGAAAAACAAAACAGGACAAAAAAAGCCAACATTTACATAAGGATAGCTCTTTTAACATCCGTGATTTGGTAATGAGGACGCCTACGAGTTCATCACCAAAAAAGTCTCCGGAGTTATACACCGAAGAAAAGCAAACGAAGCCCATAAAACAAGATGTAATTACAAAGCCTTCTCCTGCAACGATTCTGGAAAAAAAGAATGAAAAATTAGCTGATATTATCCAGGAATTAGATTCTTTTGATGTAAGCACGATACAACGTCGATCTGATCCAAGAATGAAATCACTTGCCGGACGGATTAATGACATTATTGCTGAAATTGTTGATCATGATTCCGATGAATACGATGATTATGTGATTTATTCTCTTGACACGTTGCCAATTACTATTGGTGGTTCGTGGCATCCTTTACCTGAAGTTCAAGAAGGATATCGCAAAGGTATTCAGTTAGCCGTTTCGAAGCTTAATTCTCTTCTGGCTATCCAGAGGAAAAAATCCGAAGCAGTTGTTCAAGAAAAACCAAAGCGGCATGTGGTTAATGAGCTATCTTCTAATCAGGTTATTACGGGAAAAGAAAAGGTGTCTTTGATTAGCCTGAGAGGAAAAATAAAAAGCAGAGAAACAGTTTTTTTTGACCAAATAGAGCCAATCAAGGAAAGTAAACAAACGACACTTTCCACTGCTAGAAGGAAAGTCTCTCAAGATAACGTTTTCAGGCCTTCTAAAAAAGAGAACAAAGAAATACAAGGTCTCGATAGCGATCAAAAATCAATTCAAGAAACACCACGCGATCGAAAGCATTTAATAGCGACGGAGAATCATGATGAAAAACTAAAAACACTTGAAGGAACCCCTGTTTTAGAAGAAAAACAGCCAACATTTGACGAGAGAGAACGAAAGACATTACATGGGGAATTCGATACCGAAAAGAACTCACTTTCATCGCTAGTTGCAAAGCTCAATGAGACCGTTATAATAGAACCTGAATATACAGAAGCTTACACCGATGTGTCAACTGGTAATGATGAAAAAGTATTATCATTGCTGGAAAATGAATATAGTGCCAGCGTATTGATTAACAAAGAACCAATAGAAACACCTTTTGTGGAAATTAATGGGCTCGAATCTTTAAAGTTAGGAGAAAACGAAGAAGTTCTCGTTATTGACGGGGATAACGTCTTGTCTTCAGAGCCTAACTTCATGGAGTCGCTTGAGAATGAAAGCGGGAAACATACAAGAATCAAATCTGTAGAGAAGAATGAACATGCAGATAACATCGCCGGCGAAACAAGGAGAATATCTCTTGAAGACCTGGAACGCAAGTTAAGGGAGTTTGATGAAGAGGAAGTTGTAGAGAAGGAGCCGCAGACATATTTTGAGGAGGGTGATGCGGAAGAAGTTCTTCTCATTGAAGATTCGAATGATTTGCCTGAAGAAGTAAAAAAAGAGCTTGATACAGTGACTTGTGCCGTGCAAGCGTGCGAGACGCAGCTTACTGACGAAGAAGAACTGGTTATTAATAAAGATGCTAATCCAGATCGGCAATTACATGAAATAGCCCACCAAAGTGCTCCTGAGGACACAATTATTCAAGAAGGGATGTTGATAATTGAGTATAACTCGGGACTTCCTGAAGATGTATTAGATGAATTGCAAGAAGAACAAGTCAATTTTGTCAATGTGGAAGAACAATCTGACGGGCTAGAGACAAGTAGGGCGGAATTTGAGAGTCTTGACGTATCACAGGAACAATCTGATACAAACAGGACAATGATTATTGATCTTCTCTCACATGCCACTTCGTTTGAATGCAGAGATGAACATACAATAAAGCAAGTGCTTCTTGAAGATTTTGAAGAGAAACTGAAAGATTTCTGCTCCTCGGAACCTGAACAGGAATTTTTGATCTATACCAGTGAGGAAATGGAGGCTCATACAGACCGGAACTTAGCAGTGGAGAGGACCACTGAACCTGAGTTGATTGAATCAGGGCTTAGGGCAACGGATGATATCCAAAACAGCTTGGAGTCGTGCATCGCTGCCAAAGCTTTAAATGTTGGCCGTGATCTAGAGACTAAATTCCTTGAAAATGTAATCGAGGGTAAGATCCCCGAACTCCCTGAGGCTATAACATGTTATGAATGTAATGAACAGGATTTGAAAGATAGGTTTTTACCTGCAAGGTGGGATGATTTGTGTTGTCAAGAGATCGTCAACGAGCTGGTAGAAAATGCTTTATTCACAGAAATAAATAAAGAGGTGATCGACCACAATACGGCAGAAGAGGGGGCTTACAACACATTTTCAGATCAGATTCTCATTAAAGATATTGAAGGATTGACCGATCATTCCTCTGACAGAATTGTAACATTGCCAGTTCATGTGGATTGCTTTGAGCCGACTTTGGAAATAACTATTGAAGAAGAAAATTTTAAGCTTGACTCGGTTGAGGTTTACGATTTTTTACCAGATCGTTTGCCCGATTCAGAAATTGAAAACCTTGGAGAGCTTAACATTAATCTTGAAGAAGTACTTCCACAAGGGGCAGTTTTTGTTGTTACGGGAGATGAACTGATAAATCAAATGCCAGAGGAATTGCAGGAACACTGCGAAAAAGCAGCCAGAGAATTATCTGAACAAATAACAACAACAGATATCTCAGAATACAGCCTAGATGATAAAGAGGATTTGTCGGCCAACGAACAAGCCCAGTTAATAGATGAATCAATTTTGTGTCGTATTGAAGAAACGGTTCTCGTTGAGGTCAATGATGTACGAGATTCTGTGTCACTTAAGGCTGGGGTGGACGAGGAGATTTCAGGAACAATATCAGAAACCCTTAACCATCAAGCGAATAATTCCAGTTTTGATGAGAACTCGGTGAATGACTCTTTGATGACTGGAATTAGTAACCAAATAACAGAAATTTTTGAGACAGAAGAATTGACTTCGGCGGAAAAAAGAGGGTCTGATTTAATTGGGATGGGAGAAGTTTTTAACTTGGCTGATCAAGATTCATTTCGATACAATTCGGCTTTTGAGCTGGTTGAAAAGGCTCACCCCGCAGATTTTTTAGAGAACGTCCCGGGCTTGGATGAACCTTTACCACTTGAGGTTTTTGAAGAATGCATCAAGTATTCTGAATGCGCTGCGAGTATAGAAAGCGGAGTTGAAGAAATCCGCAGCAAAGATAACATTCTTCTTGAAGCCTTAGAGGAGATGCTGAGTAACCTTGAAGCAAATACTCCTGAACAAAGTCACATTCATTCTGAACCAATTACCACTCAACACACTTATTCAGGAAAAGACGAAAATGTTCATATTGTTGAATATCAGATGAAACCTCCACAGAAGGCTGTATTGATCAAGACAACCGAAGAGTACAGCAACCCTTTTGCAATGGCGGGAACTGGGAAGGAAAAACCACAGGAGAAGCCGCTTCAGGCTGATGACCTAAGGGAACAGATTGGCGAACTCAGATGTAGAATTGATGATTTAAAAACTTTTGATATTGACTCAATAGAACAACGATTTGATCCGAGAGTGCGCGCATTAGGCGACACTGTCAACAACACTCTTGCGGATATATTTGGACGCAATACTCCATTATACTGGCAACATGCACTTCCATCACTGGATTCTCTCCCGGTTGTTGTTGGTGGACCAAAACTCTCGCCAGAAGAGCTTAGAGATGCATATCGAAAAAGGATCAATGATGCTGTATCAAAGGTCAATACTACCATCGGTATATTGGAGGCAAAACTGGGTAAACTTGAAGATAAAGGAGTGAAAAAGAAGTGTTCTGAACCAATTACCACTCAACACACTTATTCAGGAAAAGACGAAAATGTTCATATTGTTGAATATCAGATGAAACCTCCACAGAAGGCTGTATTGATCAAGACAACCGAAGAGTACAGCAACCCTTTTGCAATGGCGGGAACTGGGAAGGAAAAACCACAGGAGAAGCCGCTTCAGGCTGATGACCTAAGGGAACAGATTGGCGAACTCAGATGTAGAATTGATGATTTAAAAACTTTTGATATTGACTCAATAGAACAACGATTTGATCCGAGAGTGCGCGCATTAGGCGACACTGTCAACAACACTCTTGCGGATATATTTGGACGCAATACTCCATTATACTGGCAACATGCACTTCCATCACTGGATTCTCTCCCGGTTGTTGTTGGTGGACCAAAACTCTCGCCAGAAGAGCTTAGAGATGCATATCGAAAAAGGATCAATGATGCTGTATCAAAGGTCAATACTACCATCGGTATATTGGAGGCAAAACTGGGTAAACTTGAAGATAAAAATTCAGGTGGTCAAGTGCTGTTTTTTTCTCCAAAAGCTGAGAAATATCATGACATCCAATCATTAAGTTGACATATGATATATGTCTATTTGTAAGACTTTTTTATTAATGCCAATACCGGCTAACCCAAGGTACTCAGTGATAATCCCGATTTTTTTAAATGAATCTATATTATTACTCTGTATATCTGTTTTTTTGTTTGATTTTAATGATTAGTAAACCAAACTATATTTTTTTTATTGTTTTTCTGCTGATAGGTGATTACAAATACATTTACTAACAAAATTTGTTTTGGAAAATCATAGAAATGTTGAAAATTGATTTTAATATGAATTATTCTTAGCAACCCAAAAATATATAAAACCTGCCACAGACTTTTGTTTCAGTCTGTGGCAGGTACTCAAATCAGTAAGTTACACAATAATTTAGAAGTTGTTCTACTAAAATCACATAAACATATTTTCATTTTATTTAATGCGGTTGATCCTTTCTTTTGCAAGATTATTTTTAAAGTGATATTATTCGGATACCGAAAACATTAATAGGACTTTTTTATGCAAAGAGATGTTGAAACACTGCGTCATTCATTAATGAACAATCTTGTCTATAACCTTGCCAAGGATATGTACTCAGCTACTTCACGGGATAAGTTCCAGGCAATTGCCCTATCAATAAGAGAGCTTATTGCAGAAAGATGGATCAGAACACAGCAGCGTTATTACGATGTTGATGTAAAGAGAGTCTACTATCTATCCCTTGAATTTCTTCTTGGAAGGCTTTTACAAAATTATGCGCTTAACATAGGACTTGCTGATGAATATTCCAAGGCCGTAAACGCCCTGGGTATATCGTATGAAGACGCAGCCGAACTCGAATGGGATGCAGGACTTGGTAATGGTGGTCTTGGAAGGCTTGCAGCGTGTTTTCTCGATTCGCTTGCAACTCTCCAATACCCTGGTTATGGCTATGGAATTCGTTATGAGTATGGTATCTTTCAACAAAGAATAAAAGATGGATTTCAAGTTGAAGCTCCGGACAACTGGTTGCGTTACGGTAATCCTTGGGAGTTTCCAAGACCAGAGCTCCTTTACCCTGTGCGATTTGCAGGGAGGGTTGATAACTCCTCCGGTAGGAAAAAGATTGGTACGGATTGGATCGGCGGCGAAGAAGTCATGGCCATGGCTTATGATTATCCCGTTCCTGGTTTTAAAAATGAAACTGTAAATACTCTTCGTCTATGGGCTGCCAAGTCAATCAGAGAATTTAATCTAGAATTCTTTAATAGTGGGGACTACATGAAGGCCGTGGAAGAGCGCTTCAGTAGCGAAAACATTTCAAAGGTACTCTATCCAAGCGATCAGTATGAAGCGGGAAAAGAACTCAGGCTGAAACAGCAGTATTTTTTTGTTAGCGCAACCCTAAAAGATATCATACGGAGATATAAGAAGTTCCACCGGCGATATGATGATTTTCCCATTAAGGTTGCTATTCAGTTGAATGATACCCACCCATCTGTTGCTATCGCCGAACTCATGAGAATTTTGGTGGATGAAGAAGGGATTGTATGGGATGACGCGTGGGAAATTACAACCAAGACTTTTGGATACACAAATCATACTGTATTGCCTGAGGCGCTTGAGGTTTGGCCCGAAGGGCTTTTTGCCTATCTACTCCCCCGTCATCTTCAGATTATTCAAGAGATTGACAGGCGTTTTCTAATTGAAGTAACAAAAAAATTTCCTGAGGAAGAAAAACAAAAGGATAGAATGGCCATTATAACAGGGGATAAGCAACGAACTGTGAATATGGCACGACTTGCCCTTATAGGAAGCCATGTCGTTAACGGTGTATCTGAACTCCATACGAATATTCTCAAGGAAAGGGTTTTTAGAGATTTTTACGAAATGATGCCCGAGAAGTTCAAGAATGTTACAAATGGTATTACGCCCAGGCGCTGGCTTCAGCAGGCGAACCCATTGCTTGCCGATCTTATAACCGATGCTATAGGGGATGGATGGACACACGATCTCAATGAATTGAGAAAACTGGAGCCCTTTGCAGAAGATGACGAATTTTGTCGTCAGTTTCGAAGAATAAAAGAGGCAAATAAGAAATCTTTGTCAGATTATCTTTATCGCGCCTATTGGCTTTCTTTGGCGCCGGATTATCTTCTTGATTGCCAGACAAAACGATTTCACGAATATAAAAGACAGCTTCTCAACGTTTTTCATGTCATAACTCTTTATAATAGGATTAGAAACGGCAGAGTTGATAAAAATCTTGAACCGAGAACAATTCTTTTCGCTGGTAAGGCTGCGCCAGGGTATTATCTCTGTAAGCTCATCATAAAACTCATTCATAGCGTAGGAAGCTTTGTTGACGCAGACTCACTGACAAGTAACAAGCTAAACGTGGTTTTTGTACCGAACTATGATGTGAGCTTGGCACAACAAATAATGCCGGCAGCTGAATTATCTGAGCAAATTTCCACAGCCGGTTATGAGGCATCAGGGACGGGAAACATGAAATTCACCCTGAATGGTGCACTTACTATTGGGACCCTCGATGGAGCTAATGTAGAAATTAGAGAAGAAGTGGGGGAGGAGAATTTTTTCCTTTTTGGGCTGACTGCCGAAGAGCTTGTTAAGATTCGTTCCATCTATGACCCGCACAAATATTATGAGGAAAACAAGGAACTGAAAGAGGTGATAGATCAAATTCATGGAGGATATTTTTCCCCGGGGTCGCCACAGCTTTTTCATCCCATTACAGAGTCGCTTTTTCGACATGACCCGTATTTCGTATTCGCAGATTATGCCTCATACATCCAATGCCAGGAAAAGGTCAATGAAGTATACAGAGATCAAAGCAGGTGGACAAAGATGGCAGTCCTTAATGTGGCTCGTTCAGGAAAGTTTTCCAGCGACCGCGCTATTCGTCAATATGCAGAAAGCATCTGGGGGACATTGCCCGTTACACCATAGAAAATGAATGTGCCACAATTAATTACTTTTTTCCAATAGCTACCAGATAGACTTCCGAACTGGCACTCCGAGAAGCAGCAGGTTTGAAAACAGAGACAGTGTGGAACAGGGTTGCCAGGTTTAATTTTACTGTTTTAAAATCATCTGAAAAAAATGCCTTCAAGATGAAGTGTCCACCTGTTTTGAGAGTCTTTATAACCACGTTTTGGACGACGTTATAAAGCTCGCTAACATTCCGGTCGTCTACTTCTCTAATGCCTGAAATATTGGGCGAAATATCACAGGTAATGACATTGAACCCTTTTGCTGCATAAAGAGTGTACGTTTCCATTATGTCTATCTCGCGAATATCTCCCTGGAAAGTAACAATATTTTTTTGTGGTAACTTGGTGACGGGGAGTATGTCTATCCCAACGACAGTCCCTTCAGGACCGACAATATCTGAAAGCACCTGAAGAAAACTCCCAGGCGCACAACCCAGGTCTAGAACCTTGTCAGCCTTTTTAATAAGTTTAAATTTTTCCTGGATTTCTTTCAACTTGTAAGCGCTGCGAGCCCTAAATCCGTCCTGTTTGGCTCTGTGAAAATATTTATCTTGATGGACGAACTTGCTCATAGGGGTTTACGATGAGACCAGACAGTTGTTCTTTCTTTTCTTCTAATGCCTTTTTCACAAAAAATGTGAGTGTTTTCATTGATCCGTCCGATCGTTGTAACGTTTCTATCATACCTTTGTAAGCTCTGAATTCTCCCTGCGTATGAAAGATATATGCATAGTCTTCCATAAGCCTTTTTATAAGGGACAAATTTGGGGCCAGTTTCCCATTTTCAATGAGATTTTTTATAAATGCTTGTTTTTTTTCTTCCACCAAGTATGGTGGCAAAACAATTGTTGAAGAACTTCCAATGTCATTAAACTGTTTTCTGTCCTCTTCAAGGGTATTCCAAGTGACAAAAAAAGGCTCGAAGAGATCGCTGGAAAGAATACGCTCTAACGAAATAGCCTCCATATCATCTGGTATTGGAAGAGTATAAATATCGACGGGTTTTTGGATCTGTCCTCCTAGACGTGATGATAATGATTTGATCTGGTTAATCTCTTCAATGTACCGCCCAGATCTTTTCGATGCTTCCTCTATGAGGTAGTATGCGTATCGAGGAGCTACTTCTACTACTGTAAATGGTTTTTTCGAGCCCTTCAGGTATTCAGTAATGATTCTCTTGGAGCCATCTCTATCGAGAGGAACGGTGCCGAGTTCCATAAGACCCTTGGAGAAGTGGATGAGACCATGAACCAATACATACGCATTTCTTTTCGTTTCAAATGCAATCATTACCATACGTGTTCCATCGCCATCATAGCTGGACATGAGACCGCGATGCTCACGCTTTTCTTCATATTTCTTGAGGACAGTGTTGCCCTCTACTTTATAATCCTCGACTTTGATACCTGTAGTTTTGAGGTGAAAAAGGAGTTTCTTGATTGTCTTCAGAATTTGTTTGTCATACTCTAAGGCATAAATACGGTTCAAAAACTGGCCAACGATTTCTGTCCGCTCTTTTTTTAATTTATCCAATAATTCTAACTTTCGTTCTTTTGTTAATTGAGAATAAACATTAAGATGAGTTTCTAAATCTTTATAATTTTGTATATTTATTATAATATCATTCATTTCACATCCTGATATGATTGGTGATAATCAGGTAAGGACGAGCAACGACTATAACCAACCATATTCTATTTCTTAGCTATTTTGTAGCCTGCATCCTCAATCTTCGCTTCGATATCCCCTTTATTTACTTTGTTTTCATCGTATTTTACGACTGCGCTTCCAATCTGAACATTATTTTCGAGGATACCAGGCAAACCTCCAAGGGCT
>JAEAME010001059.1_pt1 | contig 21559 bp, 29 predicted proteins | sample 8958731 | NCBI WGS metagenome assembly JAEAME01 (sample SAMN16933194, study PRJNA681113) | bioreactor sludge metagenome | isolation source: anerobic bioreactor sludge (Control) | place: India:Bengaluru | collected 2018-10-24 | reverse complement strand
CCACATCCGGACAATCCAAGAAAGGATTTAGGAGACTTAACGGAACTAGCAGAGAGCATTAAAGCAAAAGGCATACTGCAAAACTTGACGGTGGTAATTGACCATACAGAAATCGAAAAAGAACGGGAAAGGTTAGCAGCAGAGTATCGGGAGAATCCTAATGGGGAACTGAAGCAAAAAATAAACAACCTCACTAAACGAGGCAGATACACCGTCATCATCGGACACAGGAGACTAGCAGCTGCCAAACTGGCAGGACTGGAGACAGTACCATGCGTGATTTCCAATATGACGTACAAAGAACAAATTGAAACCATGCTCCTGGAGAACATGCAACGTAGTGATCTGACCGTGTACGAACAGGCACAGGGATTCCAAATGATGTTCAATCTCGGGGATAGTTTAAAGGATATATCCGACAGGACAGGCTTTTCGGAGACCACAGTGCGCAGAAGAGTTAAGTTATTAGAACTGGATCAGGACAAGTTTAAGGCTGCTGAATTAAGAGGAGCAACACTGATGGATTACGCAAAGCTGGAACAGCTCAAAAGCGAGTCGGTCAAGAATAAAGTGCTTGAATATATAGGCACGAATAATTTCGAGTGGCAATTAAAAAACGCACTTGAAGAACAAGAGAGACCGGAACGCAAGAGAGCACTTCTTGAAGTATTAGACACATTTGCAATAGTAATAAAAAGCCCAGGTGAGATCGGCGCATACACTTATGTGAAGTATTTTAATGGCTTTTCGATGGAGGGATGGGAAAAACCAAAAGACGCAGAAGCGGAGGAGTACTTTTACGTAATAAGAAACAACGATGTTAGCCTATATAAAAAGATAGAAAAGGCACAAACCACAAAAGAAGTTGACCCGAGAGAAAAGGAATATAACAGACGTGAGGCAGAACTCAAAAAACTAACAAAACGAGCATATGAATCAAGATATGAGTTCGTAAAGAACTTCACGGCCGGTAAGAAATATGCCGATGAGATTAAGCGATTCGTATTCTCATGCTTATTGGTTTACAGCAATCCGAGCGAGGACATATACAAAATGTTCGACGTCGAAATTCCGGACACGAAAGACATGGGATATGGCGAAGTAAGAACACTAAAAAGAAACCTTCTGATTGAAAAATTCAAAGAAGCTCTTGAGTGTGCAATGTTTAAGGCTGCGTATGTAGCCAGAGGGGACCACGCACATGGATATTATGCCGCAAGAAGTTGGGAGTATTCGATACGTCACGAAGGGTCAAGCGAACTGGATCTCATTTACGATGGTTTAATCTCTGTTGGTTATGAGATGTCCACCGAGGAACAGCAGCTGAGAGACGGAACACACGAGCTGTACAAAACCAATGAGCCTACGAATAACAGCGATGATGAAGAAGAAGATATCGAAATGGAATGGGATGAAGACGAAGACGAGGAGGAGGAACAGCTATGGCAAGAATGACATATGAGCAAGCAATTAAGATTATTAAGCACGAGCAGTACGCTTCGCCGACCGAAAAGGCCGAAGCGGAGCGGATGGCCGTGGAGGCAATGAGGAAACAGGTAGAAAAAGAGGTTAACCTTAAGAGATATGCGGAAAGATTGAAAGATATCCATCACAAAATAGCTGATTTGGTGTGGAATATTGAAAAGGAGAGTGACGAGAAATGAATAAGCAAGATATTGAACAAGCAATAAAATATTGGGAGATTTTTAGAGATGATATAGCTGAATATAAAACAAAATATCCTACAGACAAATATTGGGATGAACAAGAAAAAGCAGTTGTCACAGCATTGGCTGCTCTGGAAAAGCAATTAAATAATGGATGGATTCCGGTAACAGAGAGATTGCCGGAAAAAAGACGACATGAAAGCGGAGAGCTCGTAGAATACATCGTCATGATAAAAGACGCAAAAGTGCCAACGGTATTGTGCCTAGACGATAATGGCAGTTGGATTGACACAGATAACGACGATTACAACGAATATAACGTATTGGCCTGGATGCCATTGCCGGAACCGTACAGAGAGGATGAACAGAAATGAGCAGATTAACAGACAAAAATTATAAAGGACAGGCGTTCATTAAAGGACTGACTTATAAGCATGTCAAAGATGCGTTATCGTCAGACGAAACAGTAAATGAGCTGATTATGGCAACTGATAAACTCGCCGAATACGAGGACTTAGAGGAGCAAGGGTTATTGATTAAGTTACCGTGCAAGGTGGGCGATGCGGTGTGGAAAATCAAAGCGGCATTTTCTTACTATTCAAAACCGATAGAGGATAGAGTTGACCGGATAATTATATCCAACAATGAAAGCCTTATATGTTGCACAAGCGGAATAAAGTTTACAGCTGACAGAGTAGGCAACATCGTATTTTTTGCATACGAAGAAGCGCTAGCAAAGCTAAATGAGTATAAGGAGCGTGAACAGGAATGAAAGAATACATATGTTACCGATGCGGAAAACTGTTTAGGCAAAATGCACCGAGGCCTTATCTGTCGAGAACAATATGATTTTATTCATAATCGGAATGGTTTTAGGAGCCAACATAGGGATTGTTGCGATGTGCTTGTTCGTGACAAGTAAGGAGAGTGATACAAAATGATTTCAGATATAAAAATAGAACAAGAATACATGATTTATGATTGGAACGAGGCAAAGAACCACATAACCGTACACATTAAAACAAAAAGGCCATTATGTGATGACGAGTTGAAAAGGCTTGAGCGCAAAATAGCTGATTTGGTGTGGGGTATTGAAACGGAGGGCGATAAGGAATGACATCAAAGCCAACAGCAGTAAAGCTATACGGTGGTTTATGGCTAACAGAATACTTTTCCGTATTGTGTCCTATCTGTGGAAGATATTCAAAGCCATCACGCACATTCAAAAAGATTAATAATTGCGAATGTGGGGTTGAATTTGATTGGAGTAAGGGTTACGAAATGAAAACAGCATATGTAACGCCTGACGGGGAAGTAAGGATATGGGAATGACGGGGCAGAAATGCCCCAGAAAGGGTGAAAGAAAATGTTAATAAGAAGTCAGGATAAAAAAATAATAACTAATTTAGACAACGTTTCATATTTGACAATTGAGGGTATAGAAAAAAAGTGGGACGAACTATACACAGTTAATGGAACCAATATACCGAACACATGGTTTATACGAGCTGAAGGCCTATTTATAGGTGAATATAGTACAGAAGAAAAGGCTATAAAAGTGCTTGACGCAATACAAGACATATATGCAAAGCACTTAGAAGTCCGTATTGGCAATATGACAACTGCTGCATACAATTGGCCGAAAGTCTTTCAGATGCCGCAGGATGATGAGGTGTGATATGGAACTACAAGACGTAATAAAGCAATTAGACGACTTAAGAGCACATTGTGAGGACATGGCGAGAGACAAAGAGAGCTTTAATAACTGGAATAAGGATGCTGAAGCTTTAAGCGAAGCAATAAGGCTTATAAAGATTATTAAAAAAGACCAAGATGACTTAGAAGCAGCGTTGTTAGAAGGAGTGAATAAGGCATTAGAATTGGGATATATAACAAGAGTAGAAGCAGAAGAAATATATAACGTGCCTTATGCCGAAGGAATACCACTGGAGATAAAAATATTTATGGAGAAAGGGGATAAAAAATAATGAAAGCATACATATGTGATTCATGTGGAAGGACAATCGACAATCCATATACGGAAAAAATGAAAGAATTTTATGTTGAATATTACAGGTTTGAATTGAAGAGAAAAAGAAAGATACATCTTTGCAATAAATGCTATCACGGACTAAATAAAATAGCAGAGAATGCGGAGGCGCAAAATGAATAGACGTAAATGCAAGACACTACAGCAGGCCATAAATAAGTGGGGCGAGGATTGCCAGTAGCAAAAGACTATCGAGGAATGTGCTGAACTCATTAAGGCAATCTGCAAAGGGGACAGAATGGGCGTCGTCGAAGAGTGCGCTGACGTGCTTATAATGGCAGAACAAGTCAAAATGATGGTAGGCAGGGAAGACGTAGATAAGATTATAAACTTTAAGTTGAGACGACTTAAGACGAGAATTGAGGAGGCATAACATGCACCACAATAGTGAGCACTACGCAGATCCGACAGCCGGACAGGCTGAGGGGAACATACGCAGGGATGAAAGGAGGAAGAAACGTGTACTACATAAATCTAGTAAACGGAATCATTGTACAGGCAGCAGACGATTACAGAAGATGCCTCAAAAAGCTCAGGAAGAAACCGTACAATGAAAAAGCATTAAAGGGCATAAAAGAGATAGAAGAGTTTCTTCACTCTGAATGGTACACGTACTTAACCGATTTGGATCCAGATAGAATTATTAAAAAACTTACAGAGGAGGAAGAGAGCATTGAACAAGAAACAGGTACTAGAAATCATAAAAAGTTATCCGACAAAAAAAGAACAGCTAAAAGAAATACAAGCTGAACTTGCTAAGCTAATAAACGAGAAGGAGACAGGCATAGGCTCTCTGCCTTGCTCTCTCGGTAAGACGGATGGCGGGGGAAGTGGTATATCTGATACGACTTATCGCAAAGCAGAAAAGGCTATGAGGTATAATCCGGAGATAGAAGAATTGAACAAAAAAGCGGAGGAGATCAGGAAGGAAATAGAGCCGATAGAGAAAGCACTGAACAAACTGGAGCCGGTGAGAAAAACAGTACTGATGTTGAGAGAGATACCTAAATACGATGAGAAGCGAGAGAGATGGGAACGTACTCTATCATGGCAAGAAATATCTAACAGAGTCAACTACTCACGTATGCAGTGTTCAAGAATATATAACAATGCGCTGTGCTCATTAGAAAAGATGTTACATAATGTTACATAATGTTACAAAATGGTACGAAAACAAGCCACATGAATGTTAATAGTATGATAGACTGATATTGTAAATATTTAGCTAATTCCTTGTTGTATATATATTCATTCATTTTTCAACCTCCTTTCTTTTTAAACAGCCTTTTGCCGGGGCTGTTTTTTACATGGCCTGAATAGTTTACGGCGGTGTAACTCCGTCACAGGCCAGCTAAACACACTAAGGTCAATGGTCAACCGCAAGGCCAAGAATGCGGCGCATTAGTCTATGGCGTTATTAGGGATACCGGCTAAATGCCGGTAAGAATGTAACACCGAGAGGTGATTGACATAGATATTAATCAACTGATAGCAGAGGACAGAGTACATGACTTCTATGTATCGTCAGAATGGTTCAAGGTAAGGCGCAAAGTCTTAAAGGACTACAAGTATCAATGCATACTGTGCAAGCAAGAAGGCAAATACACGAGAGCTAATCATGTACATCATGTCAAGCACTTACGAAGCAATCCTGAGCTTGCACTTAATGATGACAACTTGATACCAGTGTGCAAGGATTGTCACGAAACTAAATGTCATCCCGAACGATTGGTAAAGCCAAAGGAACAATTGACAGAGGAGAGATGGTAATGTGTATTTACGAGAGTTACGAAGCGTTAAAGAAAAGGTTTAATCATTTACTGGAATCTAAAACGATTGCAAAGTACGACGAATGGGACAGTTGGACGCGAGAATACAAAAGAGACATAACCGAGCTAGACAAAACAATGCAGGCGATTGAGGCAAACATAAAAGCAAGAACTAGCACGGAAGAAGCTGCTTCGGCAGATGCAACGACAATTAAGGCATGGATACCAAATGTCATACTCGAAACGTATAGCGACGAAGACCTTGAACTACTTCTTGTTGCGATAATGAAAGATGCGGTAAAGAACAGGCCGACAAAGACGCAGTGGGACGATAAGTAAGACAAGATAGATGGTAGTATATACCCCCACTTCCAATAAAAGGGAGATTAATTCAATATCCCTTTAACTCGGGAGGGTTCTAGACTTGTGAAAGATTTTGAAAGTCTCATGTGAGGGGTGGTGGTGATGTGACCGTAAAAAAACCAACAGAAAAAGAAATAAGACAAGACTTGCTTGATCAGTTGATGAGAGTAAAAGCTGTAGACAACTACTACACAGATATGGTCCATGACTACATAGAACTATACAGGACGAAGAAGCTGTTGCTTAAAGACATAAAAGCAAGGGGTGTATCGGTAGAGTACTGCAACGGCGGCGGACAGTCCGGCATTAAGAAGAACGACAGCGTAGATCAGTTACTAAAAGTCAACCAGCAGATGATTAAGATACTCGATTATCTAGGCATCAAGCCTCCAAAGGATGTGCCGGAAGATGACGACGACGAAATGTAGGAAACAAAACTATCATCCATACATTGACGCATACATAGACGGGTGCCGAAACGGAACAATTATAGTTGATAACGAAATATTGTTGGCCTGTGACTTAATAGAAAACAAACTCTGTAACCCGGACGTATTAATTGACGCAGAAAAAACCAATAAAGCAGTCGAGCTGATAGAGAGATATTTTAAAATTGAATTGTTCGACTGGGAACTATTAGTTATAGCCTTAATACATTGTTATTACAAATCGTCAGATACGGTTGTGTTTGATGAATTTTTTATAATGATGGGCAGAGGAAACGGAAAAAACGGCTTTATATCTGCCTTAGTGTGGTACCTGACAACTCAATACCACGGAGTCAAAGGATACAATGTAGACATCATAGCAAACAGCGAAGAACAGGCAGAAACATCATTCAACGATGTCTATGAGATGCTTGAAGATACCTGGAGCAAGTCGGTAAAGTTCTTTAAGAAAACTAAAGAAATAATAATTAACTTAATAACAAGGTCGTACATCAAATACAACAGTTCTAACGGTAAAACAAAAGATGGTAAACGTTCTGCTTGCCTGGTGTTCGATGAATATCACGAGTACGAAGACTATGCTCTTATAAACGTATTTAAAAGTGGATTTGGCAAAAGAAAACACAGCAGGACATTTATTATAACCACAAACGGACACGTAAGAGACGGAGCACTAGATGACAAATTAAACATAGCGACGGATGTTTTGAATGGAGTAATCACTGAACTAGGTTTATTGCCTCTGATTTACAAAGTCAAAGAAAAAGAAGATGCAAACGACAAACGAAACTGGTATAAATCGAATCCGTCACTTAAATACTTGCCTGTGCTGCAGCAACAAATTGAAAAAGAATTTATCGAAATGCAGTACAACAAAACAGTTGCAGTAGATTTTTACGTAAAAAGAATGAATATCCCGGCCTCTGACTCTGCAATAGCAGTTGTTGACTGGGATTTTATTATAAAAACAAATAAAACAATACCGGAGTTGAGAGGAAAAAAATGCGTTATCGGCATTGACTATACAAAGATAAACGACTTAATGTCCGTCAACATGCATTTTCCACTAGGCGAAAAGAAAGTTGACATAAATCACTCTTGGCTTTGTCTTAGTTCTGCTGACCTGCCGAGACTGCGTGTGCCATGGCAGCAGTGGGCGAACGACGGACTATTAACACTTGTAGACGATGTTGAAATCAATCCTGTATTAATAACTGAGTACATAGCGTATCAGGCGCTGTCGTATCAAATTGAAGGTATCGCACTGGATAACTTTAGATACACGTTATTAACCGACGCATTAAAAACAATAGGCTTTGACCCAAAAGAAAAAAAGAATGTAACGCTCGTAAGGCCATCCGACATCATGAAAGTAGTGCCGGTTATAGAAAGCTATTTCGCCAAAGAGCGATTCATTTGGGGCGACAACCCGTTGCTCAGATGGGGAACAAATAATACAAAGCTAATACCTGCAGGTCGTAAAGCCGGAACTGATACAGGCAATTTTTATTACGGAAAAATCGAAGCAAAAAGCCGAAAGACAGACCCATTTATGGCGTTAGTCGCATCGGTTGTTATAGAAGGCAAGATAGAAGAAAACAAAAAGTTTGTAAGAATACCCGTTATAACTTAAGGAGGTGGTTTAATGTGAGTTTTTTAAGCTGGCTTAGAGATAAGCTAGGAGGAAACCCGGTACCGATGAGCGGAATAAAAGGATATGCAGACGAGTACGAACAGCTTGTAGCTGATGTGTACATACGTGAGATGGCTTTTTTGTCTGCAACAAATCTTATGGCAAATGCTATAAGCAAGTGTGAATTTAAAACCTACATTAAAAACGAAGAACTGAAAAAGCAAGAGTACTACTTGTGGAATGTGGAGCCGAACAGGAACCAAAACTCAAGTACATTTTTGAGGCAGCTGATATACAAGCTATACCGCAACAATGAATGCTTGGTTATTGAACAGAACGGGCAACTGCTTGTGGCAGACGATTACGAGCATAAGGAATACGCATTATATGATGACACTTTTAAAAATGTCACAGTAAAGGACTTTCCGTTCAACAAGACATTCTATCAGGCAGATGTATTGTTTTTCCGTCTCAATGAAAAGAACATGCGGAAAGTTATAGACGGACTGTATCAGAGTTACTCACGGCTTATAACGTACACCATCAGGTCTTACCAAAAGTCACGAGGAACAAAGGGCGTATTTAAATATTCTTCCTTGCCGGTTGCCGGAACGGAAGAAAGCAAAGCTTTTGATGCATTAATTAACGAAGACATTAGAAAGTGGCTAAACAGCGATGTTGCGGCATTGCCACTAGGCGACGGTCAAGAATGGAAAGAGAACGAGTCTAAAACGTACTCGAGCGAGGGAACGAGAGACATCAAAGCAATGATAGATGATATCTATGACTTTACCGCTCGCTGTTTTGGCATTCCTCCCGTACTGCTTAGAGGCGACCTTGCTAACATCGGTGACAACATCGTCAACACATTTTTAACTTTTGCCGTGGATCCACTTGCTGACATGCTGCAAGAGGAGATAGTCCGTAAGCGTTATGGAGCTAATGACTTTATGCAGGGGAGTTACCTGGAAATTGATACTAAGTCCATTGAGCATATAAGCATACTCAAAGTTGCAACAGCGATAGACAAGCTTATATCGAGCGGCGGCTTCTGTATTAACGACATACGTAAACTTGTAGGCGAAAAGATAATTGACGAGCCGTGGGCATGGAAGCATTTCATGACTAAAAATTACACCGACATCGAAGATCTGAACACACTCAATGAATTAATAAAACCAGAAGGAGGAAGTACATAATGTCAAAAAGAATGTGGGAAATAAAACAGTCCGCTGAACCGAACGCACTTGACATGCACGTCTACGGCGACGTAGAGGGTGACTCTTATGATTGGTGGAATGATGAAACTATAATAAGTGAAACGTCCGCAAACCATTTTAGAGAAGAACTCGCAAAGTACCCGAACACCACACAGATAAATCTGTACATCAACACTTACGGCGGCAGCGTGTTTGAGGGAACGGCTATATACAGTCAACTTAAGAGACATCCTGCACAGAAGACCGTATACATAGACGGCTTCGCTTGCAGTATCGGTGCCGTAATAGCGATGGCTGGGGATAAGGTAGTCATGCCGCCGAACACTATGATGATGATACACAACATCTGGAATTGGGCGTGCGGAAATGCAAAGCAGCTAAGAAAAGCCGCTGATGATCTTGACGTCATTGCGGCAGGAAACAGACAGGCTTTTTTGACTAAATCAAAAGGCAAAATCACAGAAGAAAAGTTGATAGAGCTTCTTGACAGCGAAACTTGGCTGACAGCTAAGGATTGTTTAGCTTATGGCTTCTGTGATGAGATAACCGGCCAGGATGCCGACATTACAAAAGCACAGGAGATGCTCCAGAAAGTCAACAAGACGATGGAACAGAAACTCAACTACAACAAGAGCATAGCTGCTCTGTTGCGTGAACTGACCGAACCGCCTAAGAAGAACCCGGAAGAACCAAGGCCGGACGACAAAAAATTGCAAAAACTCATGTTTTCATTATTTAAATAAAAAGGAGAATCCACAATGAAGAACAAAGACGCACTAGCCTTAAAAAAGGCCGAGATAATGAACAAAATTGTCAAAGCCATGAAAGACAACAACGAGCCGGACTTTCAGGCCGCATTTACCGAATATACGGACATGCTCCAGGAAGCCGTACTGGCAGAAGCACAGGGATATGTACAGGCATCGGATAACAACATACTTACCGGACGTGGCGCAAGAGTATTGACCAGTCAGGAAAAGAAGTATTATGAAAAAGTTATCGAAGCTTGGAAGTCTAACGACCCTAAGCAGGCACTCTCTCTTATAGATGAGACCTTGCCGACTACGGTTATTGACTCTATATTTGAGGACATAGTCGAAAGTCATCCATTACTTAACGCTATCGACTTTCAAAACACCGGAATACTGAGTGAAATACTGATATCTAATAACGACGGCAGATTCCTCGCAGTATGGGGTAAGTTAAGTGATACCATCGTAACAGAGCTGACCGCCGGAACACAGGTCATTAAATTAGAGCAGAACAAACTGTCCGCATTTATTCCAATATGCAGAGCAATGCTCGATATAGGACCTGAATGGATAGACAGATATGTAAGAACCATACTCGGTGAATCCATTGCAAATGGACTTGAAAAATCCATGATCACAGGTACCGGCGTTGACGAACCTGTCGGAATGAAGAAAGACCCTAACGGAGCATTCGACGCAACGAACGGATACCCCGACTTAGTATCCGTACCTCTTGGTGAGATTGAGCCTGCAACATACGGCGGCATTATAGCCGGACTTGTAGTAGGTCCTAACGGATTAACCCGTAACATCGACAGAGTAATCTTTATAGTCAACCCTGTAGATTACTTTACAAAAATAATGCCTGCAACCACCGTGTTAGTTAACGGCGTATGGGTAAATGACATATTCCCGTTCCCCACAACCGTAATTAAATCGGCATGGGTATCGCAGAATGAAGCCATAATCGGTATAGGCAAAAGATACTTCTTCGGTCTTGGCTCTGGTAAGGGTGGAAAGATTGAGTTTTCTGATCACTACAAATTCCTTGAAGACGACAGATACTACCTGACGAAGCTTTACGGAGACGGCAAACCTCTTGACAGTGTATCCTTTAAGCGCCTTGACATAAGCGGTCTCAGACAGACATATCCGATAGTAAGAGTTACCAACTATGCAGACGCAAGACTCTCTGGCATAGCATTAGTTAATGAAAAAGGCAGCACAGTTAACCTCGGTGCATTCAATGAGAACATCCGTTACTACAGCGGTGCAGTTGCTGACGTAGCAGTAGCAAGCGACAACAACGTTGCTGTCCTGACTGTAACAGCTAAAGATGCAACCGGTGCAACATTGGCAGTTAAGCTTAACGGCAGTACAGTCGCTGCTGAGGCTAACGGAACCTACAACATAACTCTTGTTGCCGGTCAGAACGTTATAGTCGTAACATCGTCTATCAACGTAGACGCCGAAGTATACGTCGTAGTTGTCGACTATACAGCTATAGCTTAATCATGAAAGCAAAAGTTTTAATTCCTTTTAAAGATAAAAAAGAGGGTGTCGTTCGAAAAAAGGGTGGCACCTTTATTCTTTCAAAGGAACGATTCAAGGAATTGAGCGAAAGCATATATGGCGCTCTTGTTGCAGAGGTCGCCGAAGAGACCATGCAAAAAGGTGGTGCTAAAAAATCATGAATTATTTTCCTGTAAAAGTTATAGAAAATGGTATCCTCTGGGGCAGAGCCTCAGACGGAACCAAAACAACATTAGAAGACGAAACAAAAAACCTAACGGTAAATGCGTTTGTAAACAAGCTGATAAAAGTTTGGATAGACGGTATTGAGTACGTGAGAACAATCACGGCCAACACGTCCAACACTTTTACTTTTGCCGCACTGGTTACGGCCGTATCCGCAACAGCTGTACTAGAAAAAACCGGAGGCGGTAAGGTTACGATAACCTCATTACCGGCCGGTACTCAGAATAACGGATTTAGACTCGTAACCGTAAAAGGTGAGGGTGAAGAAGCAGACACCGAAGCGGAATTTGCGGACGGTGTATTAACAATAACATTAGGCACAGGCTCAGGAGTACATTCGGAGGGTACTATAGGTACACCAGAGGTAAATTACATACTTGTACAAGCTAAAGTTGCAGAGCCAAACGAAGATTACTCAATCGACATACAGCTCCAGACCGGCGAAGACTTACCATTAGCTGTAGGCGTTAACCTTGAAACAGGGCTTATAACTGTATCGCTTGGTACTGATGAAGATGGATTACCTGACGACACCAAAAACACAGTAGCTAATATCGTGACTGCACTTAACGACAACATCTATTTTAAAGAAGTATTTACCGCCGCATCAAATGCCGGTACAGGTGTACACAACACAGCATTGACAGCAGTCGCAATAACCGGCGGCGCAAGTCCTGCTATTGATGCAACTGCAGCAGATGTTAAAACCGCAGTTGACTTATTAACGGATGAGTTTACCGCCGTGGCAGACACGGCCGGAGTATTGGATGTAGTTGATCCGATAACATTTTCCGGCGGTGTAGATGAAGTCAAGGTATTAGACCGCACCGAATACTTTGTAATTTAGGAGTGATTTTATGACACTACCGACTGGCTTATTGGGAGATATAAAAAGTTATCTAGGCATAACCTGGGACGACACCGAAACGGACAAAACGATATCCGGAATCATAGCCAGAGGCATGGACAGAATCAACCGTACCGGTGGCGCTCAGTTTGACTACTCTCAGGAGGGACAAGCAAGGGAACTACTATTCGAGTATTGTTTTTATGCTCATTCAAAAGCACTGAACGAATTTGAGGAGGCATATAAATCCGAGCTGTTATCTCTCCAAATGCATCAAGAAATATCCGACTGGATGGAGGCACATGCTGATGACCAGACAGACGTTTAACGATGGCATTGCAGAATTTTATACGGTGACAAATACGGCCGAACGGGGCAACAAACCGAATAATATATTGGTGGTTAAGTCTTACGTACTCAGGTATGACAGTAAAACCGTGGGAATCAAACGCTTCTACACGGCACTCCAAAATCAGATAGAAATATCAATGCTTATCCGCACTCTGTACAAAGATGACGTATCAATGCATGATGTGGTCATTATTAATGGCCGTCAACTTGAAATAGTGCAAATACAATATCCGGAAGACGTCTGGCCGAAGTGCATGGATCTGTCCTTACGAAAGGTGGTGACTGAGTATGTCATTACTTAAAGTTAGGGATGCACTACTTACCGTCACGGAAGAAGTGTATCACCTTGAACCAACCGATGAAGCACAGATACCTTACATCGTGTGGGCGGAGGATACTCAATCTGGCGGAATATATTCCGATTGTCAAACCAAAAAGGTAACACTGCAAGGCACGATAGACTATTACACAACGACAGAGTACGACGAAAACGTTGGACTGATAAACGATGCACTTAATGCCGCATATATACCGCATTGGATAGGCTCCATTCAACACGATAAGAACACCGGAATCACGCATTACGAGTGGATTTTTGAGGTGTAATCATGGCAAGGATGACATTTATGGCCGGAGAAGACTACATGCTGAAGCTGTCGTACATATCGGCGCACTCATCGGATATTGCGGAAAAAGCACTTGCGGCAGCGTCGGGCATTGTGGCGGACAAAATCAGGAGCAATCTTGAACAGTTGCCGGAAGATACATTCAGATTTTTAGAGGAAGGTGAAAAATTTAACGTCTTATCCAAATCACAAAAATGGGACTTGCTAAACAGTCTCGGAATAACGCCGATGAATGTTGATAGAAACGGTGACTACAACGTCAAAGTCGGTTTCGATGGATACGGGAGTTTTCCGACTAAGGCTTACCCGAAAGGCTTGCCGAATCAACTGCTCGCAAGAGCAATTGAAAGCGGATCGCCGGTAAGATTAAAGAAGCCGTTCGTCCGGACAGCTGTAAACTCAGTAAAAAAACAAGCAATAAACATAATGAATCAAACCATTATTGAAGAACTTAAAAAAATAGGACTATAGGAGGACATAACATGGCTATACATGGCTTAAGCACATACTTATATGCACCGCTGGCGGATGAAGATACCAAGACGTATACTACCGCCGCCGCAAAACTAAGCGGTGCCATAGAGGCAACACCAAACATAACTTACAATAATGCATCAATATACAGCGACAACAAACTTAAACACAAGGATGTGTCGTTTCAATCGGGCACATTAGCTTTAATAATCGATTTTGCTAAAAAGGATATTTTATCGCCTTTAACCGGCAGAACCGTATTAACAGAGCAGTTTACCACTGAAAGTGGAGAAGTTGTGACGGTAAAACGTCATATATCCAACGCTAACGACAAACCGGTACCGCAAGGCTTCGGCTATATCGTTCACGACTACGACGTGGATAACAAAATTAAAGTATATTCCGTTAGATTTTTTTATAAAGTCGAATTTGCGTCGACATTTCAAACTATCAGGACGAAAGAAGATGGCGTGACTTACACATATGCACAGTTACTGGGTACCATCTTCGAGCTTCCAAACGGTGACTGGATGGAAGAAGAAGACTTCACTGATCTAGATGTCGCTATTGAATATCTGGAGAGCTTGTTCCAGACGACATACGTCGAAGCAAGGTTGGAGTCTTTATCACTTGTAGATCAAGCTTCTGCAGCAGTAGCATTAGTACCTGCATTTGATCGTAACATATACCTGTACCAGACTGAGGAGACAGCTGCAACAACCATAACAGCAACGGCCGAATCAATGGATGACGACGCATCAGTTACAGGCGACGGTGCATGGGCAACTCCTGCACAGGATGATGTAAAGCGTATAGTCGTAACCAACGGTGGAACGGCTACAGAATATGTGGTAATTATAAACAAATCAGCATAACGAGAGGGGCAACCCTCTCTTTTTTTGAAGGAGGATAATATGGCACAAGAAATATTTGATGTATTAGAGCCAACAGGGGCACCAATAAAAATAAAAGGGAAAATAAGACATCTTCTTTTTAACACGAGGGTAATCAAGGACATAGAAAATCACTTTAATGCATTTATAAACGACGTGCTAAATTCAATGATTGGAAAGCTCGGATCATACGAAACGTTGTGTTATGTACTTTATACACTATTACTTGAAGAAATCGCAATGCACAACGAGTGCTGCCCACTCGATAAAAAGGAGCTAGACATAGATTTAGAGTACATCCGCACCAGGGTAGTTACAAGTAAAAATGCGCTTGCTATCGCAAATTATATAGTAATATTTGCATTTAATATGCAGACAAAAAAAGTAGGAGAAACGGAATCAAAAAACGCATAGAGCGTGGAGATGAGCGACACGACAAATTAGACATCCCACGCTTTTTATACATAGGCGTAACACTATTAGGTTACACGGAATTAGAAGTCTGGCATATGACGCTCGGTAAACTGGCAACGTTGTATGATGAATATAAAAAGGACCATGGAATCAAAGACGTAGAAGAAGAAAAACCAAAAGAAAAAGCAATAGCATTTTAGAGGTGAGAACATGGCATATGATATCGGACCAAAAATCGGCATTGAGGGCGAAAAAGAGTTTAGAGACGGGATAAAAGCAATAAATGAAACTGTAAAAACTCTCGGAACTGAGATGAAAGCGGTCACCTCTCAGTACGACAAAAATGACCAGTCTGTAGAGGCATTAACTGCAAAAAACGAAGTATTAAATAAACAGATTGAAGCGCAAAAACAGAAACTTGCCGAACTAGCCAAGGGGCTGGACGCGTCTACTCAAAAGTACGGGGAAAGCAACGAAATCACTCAAGGCTGGCAGAGATCCGTCAACGAAGCGACCGCTAAACTCAATACCATGGAGCGTGAACTCAAGCAAAATACTGAGACCATGAAAGCCGGCGGCAAAGAAGTAACTGATTTTGGTGATAAAATAAAAGCAAACCTTACGTCGGCCGCAGTAATTGCCGGAGTAGTCGCTCTTGGTAAAGCTGTCAAGGACGTCGCGCAGGGCACCGCTGAACTGGCCAAAGGCTCTGCAACATACGCAGACGATATACTTACATTAAGTGCACAGACCGGTGTAGCAACAGACACATTGCAAGAACTTAAGTACATGGAAGAGCTTACCGACGTCGCAACAGAAGATGTTACTAAGTCCATGGCCAAGAATATCAAGAGCATGTACAACGCACAGAAAGGCACAAAGGACTATGCTGATGCATACAAAAAGTTAAAAGTAGATGCCATAGATCCAACAACAGGAGCCTTAAGAGACAGCGAAACAGTATATTGGGAAGTTATAGACGCTCTCGGCGCAATGGAGAACGAGACGGAAGCTGATGCGATCGCAATGCTCCTGTTCGGCCGGTCTGCACAAGAACTTAATCCGTTAATCGCTATTGGATCGCAGGGAATTAAAGAATATGCAAAAGAAGCGCAGAACATGGGTGCTGTGCTGTCCGATGATGTACTGAGTTCCTTGGGTGCAGCAGACGATAAATTACAGCGAGCTAACCAGACCATGGAGATTGCAAAACGTAAAATCGGAGCAGAACTTGCACCGATATGGGCGAACGGTGTAAGTAAGATGGCCGCTAAAGTCTCAGACATGGACGATGAGCTTGCGGATCTCGCTGGGAACGGCATGGACTTAGTTATCGGAGGACTGGAGTTTATCTTAGATAACTACAAACCAATAATCGCAGGGCTGACCGGAATCGGTGCCGGGTTTGCGGCCTATAAAGTCGGCGGTGCAGCGGTAGCATTAGCAGCTAGTGCACAGTCATTATTCGCCGCTAAAACTGCAACCGCAACCGGAGCCGTAGTCGCACAGAACGCCGCAATGGCTGCTTCGCCGGTCGGATTAATCGCAGCCGGAATCGGAATACTGGCCGGCGGAATGACTCTATTAGCACTCAATGCAAAAAGCGCAACGAACGAATACAGTGAATTTAACGAAAAAGCAGAACAAAGTCTTAATAGCATAAAGAGCAGTATCAAAGCGAGAGAAGACAGCGCAAACGCAATAGAGTCTGAGCATGGCGCATACAGAGCACTGGCCGATGAACTATATAACCTTTCCGAAACTGAGAATCTATCAAACGAGCAAAAAACAAAAATGGTAGCTCTTGTCAGCGAACTTAACAACGCAATGCCGAACCTCAATTTAACGTTAGACGAAGAAACTGGACTACTTAATAAACAAAAAAATGAAATTAATAAATTAATAGACGCAAACCTAAAACTGTATAAAGTCAAAGCAGCACAGGAGAGCCTGACACAGATATCCAAAGACCAGTACAACGCAGAGCAGCTATTAAATGAGCAGATGGCTAAGCGAGTACAGCTAGAAAACGATTTAGCCAGTAGGCGTAACGACACATCCGGAATAACGAACTCTGCTCAGGTGGCAAAATGGAACGCTGAAATACGCGTAATGGAAAAACAACTTAAGGACACAGTCAAGCAGATAAATAACACAAAAGACACTATCACAGACTTAGGCATTAAGCGGGACAGAGCAGTCACTTATATAGCCGATAACGGTGACGTGGTAAAAAGCGCGAACGAGATCGGAAATGCTATAGATAAGATGTCCGGCAAGTACAAGACTGCAACCGAGAGTATGGGGACGTACATGTACGAGCTACGTGACAAGATTGGAGCGGTTAAAAACGAGTACGCAACTGCACTTGAAGATAGAGCAGATGAAATTAAAAACTCATTAGGCTTGTTCAGTAAGGTAACCAATGAGTGGAGCGGAATAGACGAAGAAGGTAACGCATGGTTCTCGTATGAAAAATTAAAAGAAAGCGGTAAAGTGCTAAAGGATAACCTTGAAGATCAAGTTGAGCTTATGAAGCAGTATGACGAGGACATGGACGCTCTAGGCAACCGCAACATAAGTAAAGGCTTGCTCGACGAGTTAAGTTCTATGGGGCTAGGTGCAGCCAATGAAATCAACGCATTAAATAACCTTACTGACGAAGAGCTGTCCGAATACGATAGACTATGGCAGGAGAAAAGCGAAATTGCGACCGAACTAGCCGAAGCAGAGCTTACTAAGCTTAAAACGGAGACCGATACACAGCTTGCAGGGTTAGAGGATATCTATTATCAGAGGGGCAAATATGCTGCCGAGGGATACATCAAAGGCTTGCATGAGATAGTTGATGAAAAGAAACTTGCCGTAAGAGCGGCAATGCAGGGCTTACTTGACGATGATGTCAGTGCCGGGTGGAATGAAACAACATACGGTCCGCCGACACCGAAGCGCACAGACTATTCCTCCTCCTGGATAGAGATGGCCAGAGAAATGGTTAGAGAGACCGTCAAGGCAACCATGGAAAACTACAAAGGCGAAGTTATCTTGGACGACGATAAAGTCGGAGAGTTTTCAATGAATAAAGTAGCAAGGGAGATGTATACGAAATGAGCAACACTATAACATTTAAAGGTACATCTTCAACGACATTTCCGGATCTGACTGTCAGTGAGCTACCTCCTATCATCAAACCGAGACAACGTTCCAATCAAGACTATATTGACGGCCGGAGCGGCATAATAACTCAAAAATTAGGCTATGAATCTTACCCAAGGCCGGCCAAACTATCACTTACCAGTGATGATGACCTTGACGATATCACCGCATGGCTCGACGGATCCGGAGATGTGATTTTTAGCAATGAACCGGATAAAGTTTACAAAGGTGAAATCCTAGAGCAGATAGAATTTGTCCGATATGGCCGTCAATGGAAAACTGCCGAAGTCTCCTGGCTCGTCTACCCGTACAAGTACCTCCTCAATGAGGCCGGAACTGAAATTCTACTCACCAACACAAACGCAAACGTAACCAATGCCGGCAACGTAGACAGCTTACCACTTATCAATATCGAAGCAACATCACCGACCGGGATATATGTAGACGATGTGCTTATCTGTACCGCAACTATGGACTACACTAACTACCTTATATCCGTCGATAGTGACGAGGGTGGCCTCGTATATCATCAGACCACTAAGGCAAAAATCCCGGGCATACTGACGGGCGCATTTCCTACATTAACACCGGGTGCGCACACTATCAAGCTAGTAAGCGGTGGCTTGATTAAGGGGACTATATATCCAAGGAGTCGATTTATATGATTCAAATATTTGCACCAACATCGAGGAGTTTTACGACTCCTCTTATTAATTGTATCCCGAAAAAGGCATTGATCGTCAAAGATGATGATGACTATTGCTTAGATTTAGAAGTGCCTTACGACCGTATAACACCGCATGGTGTGCCGATAGATTACTTGCCGTACTTACAGCAGGACTACATAGCCTACGCAGAGTCACCATGGGGGTGGCAACCGTTCAGGATTAACAACCCGTTTAAAGACGGTACATTCGCTTCTAGTCGAGCTCCACACGTGGGGTTAGACAGTAGACGATATGTAATGCCGGCGAAAGAGCTAGAAACCGTAGACCTTACGGGGGCAGTGGTCGCAGTACTCACACAGGCTAACGCAGGTAGTGATTTTACGTACTCCATATCCGCAAGCAATAAGCTAGATATACACAGTCTGACGCTCGAATCGATGACTCTTAAAGATGCATTAGCAAAGATAGCCGACGAGTGGGGCGTACAGCTCTCATACAACAAGTGGCAGATAGTAATGAAAGATTATCCGACAACACAGTTAAACGAGATAATACAGACCGGATACAATCTGAGAAGCTTAAAGATAGAAGAAAACTGGGACAACGTAGTAAATCTGGCATGGTTTAAGGGATACAGAGATGTAGAACGTGGCTCGATGTACGATTTATCAAGTCAATTTACTCTGCAACCAGAATATGAAATCATGCAGAGAGACATCCGATATGACAAGATAGTCAAACTTGCGCCAAGCTCAGGGGTGGATGTGTCAACGGACACCTACATCAAGATTGACATCGAAAACCAAGCGCTAAATTATGTCGTGAAGAACGCATCTGAGATGCTCAAAGTCAACTATCAGATACTTGCTGATATCAAGGTTCCGGCCGATATCGGTGATATCATCCCGGTTAAACACAGTCGGCTTGGCGTGGACATAACCACTAAAGTCATATCACTTGAATACGACACATTAACCAAGCGATATAAAAAGGTTGAGTTTGGCAACTTCAAACCGAGGATAAAAGGCTTAGCAACCAACATCAACAATGACATACAGAGTCTTTCAACACGATTAGAAAAAGGGGGACTATAAATGAGTAGTGAATTAATTAACATAGATATCAAAGTAATCAATCAGAGCGCAAGGCTTGTAAGGCCAGTGAGCATAGTGGCCAGAAGTGTCGGTATATACGCAGTAAACTACACTGCCGATGATTCATGGGACGACCTTGACAAGTCGGTACAGTTCTCGAACGGTGAAGCTACTGCGGAAATAATTATGCGCAGAAATTATGTTGCGGAGATTCCGGCTAATGTAATGGTCAACAGCGGATACTTATATGTTAGATTGTATGGTATAACGCTAGATGGGAGTGGTAATATCCTGGAACGTAGAAAGACATCGTCGCAAGTCATAATTACCATCACAGCGGATGGACTTGTCGACCAGACTGTTCCTTACCCTGTCCCTCCGTCTATATGCGAGCAGTTGACAGGCATGGTATCACAGGCCATGGCCGACGCCGCACAGGCCAGAGCAGACGCCGCACTCACAGCACCATTGCGAGATGAAACGGAACAGCTCAAAGAACAGACACAGGGTATTAAAGATGCCGCCCTAGAAGAAGTCGATGCGGCCAAAATAGCGGCATTAAACGCTATCGGTGTTGACGCATTAGGAGCGCTTAATGCCATAGATTCTGCCAAAGGCGGAGCATTGGGCGAAATTAACACCGCAGAAGACAACGCATTGGGTGCTATAGATACCGCCGAAAGAAATGCATTATCAAATATCGGTGGCGCAAAAGATGGAGCGGTAGACGACGTTAATGCCGCAAAGACAGGTGCGGTAAACGATGTAAATACAGCTAAAGACGGTGCAATAGCCAACATCGGTACCGCAAAAGACGGTGCAGTGGGTGAGATCAATACCGCCAAAGGTACAGCACTTACCGAAATGGACGCTATATATGATGACACATTAGACATTAAAACCGAAATGCAAGGCTCATTAATTCAGATTGCCAAAAACATGGTGGACATAAACAATATTGAAAACCAAATAACCAATGCCAACCTGAACAACGAAACCACTTTGACAAGTAACGGAGGTAGCATAATATCGTTACCCAAGAACGCTTCGGAGGGTGGCTGTAAATGGAAAGTTGCGGGGCAATCGTTAAAGAATGGGTTGAATTATACACCATCAACATGGTCGGAGTGGGTAAAGAGTGCAGGTGTTGTAGGTGATAGCACTGGCTTAGAAATAACAGCAGATACATCCGAAACAAGAACCGCTATACTTAATACATCATTCAAACCATCTACAAAATATGTCATATTGCTAAATGTGCAATCCAATACATTAACTAAAGCATTAGGCTTATTAAGTTATTTAACAGGTACGAGTATAACATTAGTAGGTGTAGGTGTTACTGGAAACATTAAATTGGTTATAACCACTCAAG
>JAEAME010001058.1_pt1 | contig 21579 bp, 21 predicted proteins | sample 8958731 | NCBI WGS metagenome assembly JAEAME01 (sample SAMN16933194, study PRJNA681113) | bioreactor sludge metagenome | isolation source: anerobic bioreactor sludge (Control) | place: India:Bengaluru | collected 2018-10-24 | reverse complement strand
GACGCGGCCATCATATGGGCTGGGGTGGCGGTTATGGGCCGGGATACGGTAAGGGCTACTGCTCCACATGGTAACAGGCAATTATGGAAGGAGGTTTCGAATAATTACAGAGGCCTCCCTCCAATAGAGTTTATAAAAAACATGTTTGCGGAGGCTAACGTGGTGGAAACAAAAATAGCAATTGAAGGGATGAGTTGTCAGCACTGTGTGATGGCAGTAAAGAAAGCTCTCGGAGGCATACCGGGAATTCTGGAAAACAATGTTCAGGTCGGTAGCGCTTCTGTGAAATACGATGAGTCTAAAGTCAGCAAAGAAGATATTGAAACCACAATCGAGAAGGCTGGATATATGGTAAAGAAGTAAGTTTTGTTATGAAAAGTTTTAAAAGCCTCTCCTCCCCCGGGTTTCCGGCAATCCCCCCCACCCTCCTTCTGAACTGTCGGAAGCCCGGGGGTTCCCCATTTACCTTCTATGTTATAGGTTACAATTAGGCAAAGCGTAAATGCGGACGCCCATGATTGAATGCTCACCGATTATGCGGACACGGTATGAAATCAAGTTTTCGTTGCAAGCTATAAATCTTTCACGGAAAACATGAAAGATTTGTTGAGAATCAGGTCTTTTTCCTTCCCGCAAAGATAGATAAATTGAGCGGATAAATTGAGATAATCACTGATCCGGGATCTCTCCTCGGGCATTTCCATGAAAAGGCTCAAATTCAGGATTTCATGGTTTGTCAGTTCCACCCGCACACTCTTCTCCGGGTTCAGCACTGTCTCTTCAGCGAGGTCCCTCTCAGGAATCTCCAGATACATGATCTTACTCTTATTAAGAAAAAGAATGGCGTTGGTTCGGATGTCCTCTACAGGGAGAAAAGTCAAGTTTGAATTGAGTATATCCAAAAGGAACTCTCTTCCTGAGTGCCCCTCTGCATAGGGGCTTAAAAAGAAATTGACTTCCAGTTTCATGCCGTCGCTTCTACAAAGGGTCACCCTGCGTTTAATTTTTTCCAGTCGCACCTGATGTTCCTCCCTATCTTTATTCCTTCCCCATCATGTTCTCGAAAAGCTTCTTGTCTATCGCCTTCTCGTAGGCCGCCCGGGCCGTTATTCTCCCTTCCCTGATAAGCTGAAGAAGATGCTGATCCATGCTCTGCATCCCGCTCGCAGAGCCCGTCTGGATAATAGAATTGATCTGGGATATTTTACCCTCACGGATGGTGGCGGCCAGAGCGGGTGATCCGATAAGAATCTCGATGGCTGCACATCTACCTTTACCGTCCTTCGTTTTTAAGAGTTGCTGGGCCACAACCGCGCTTAAAGACTCCGCCAGCATGGTCCGGGTCTGTTCCTGCTGGTCAGCTGGAAAAGCATTTACGATCCGGTCAATGGTCTTGGCTGCATTGTTCGTGTGAAGGGTGCCAAAGACCAGAATGCCCAGTTCCGCGCAGGTGAGTGCCAGCGAAATGGTGGTGGTGTCCCTCATCTCGCCCACCAGGATAATATCGGGGTCCTCGCGGCCCGCCACCTTGAGTGCGTCCGCAAAGCTCAAGGCATGGGTCCCGATTTCACGCTGCGTAAAGAGGCATTTTTTATTCGAGTGAACAAACTCCAGAGGGTCTTCTATCGTGATGATGTGGGCATCGCGCATTTCATTAATATAATTGATCATTGCCGCAAGAGTTGTCGATTTCCCGCTTCCAGTTGGGCCAGTCACCAGCACCAAACCACGTTTCAACATTGCGATGGTTTTCAGTACCGGGGGCATTTGCAACTGCTCCAGGGTCAATATGTCTGTTGGAATAAGACGGAATACCGCCCCGACACCCCGATGCTGGTAAAGAAAATTGCAGCGAAACCTTGCAATTCCTTCCAATTCATAAGCCATATCGAAATCGCGATGACTTTCCAGGGTAGATTGCTGATCTTCAGTTAATATTTCAAAGAGGAAATCCCGGTTCGATTCAGCTGTTAGAACAGGATGCTCTGTCGGAACCAGCTCCCCTCTTAACCTTAGCATAGGCGGGAAACCGATTATCATATGCAGATCGCTCGCCCCCCTCTCCTTCATCTCTCGAAAATATGTGTCAATTTTAGCCATGTCGCGCTACTCCCTGAATATGTTTATCTACATTGGTTTTCTGGTTTGACCTTCCCTTTCCATCAATGGCCTAAAGGGGGATTTGTTATTTGCATTGAGGTATGCCTCTTTCGCACTGATGGTCCCTGCCTGAAACAGCGACATGATCGATTCATCCATGATTTGCATGCCCACAGCCTTTCCCATTTGCATCATGGAGGGAATCTGAAAAACCTTTCCGTCCCGTATGAGAGTGGCCATTGGAAGCGTCCCAATTAAAATTTCCAACGCAAGCGCCATCTTCTTCAGGTCAACCCGTGGGATAAGCCTCTGGGTAATCACCGCCTTCAGGGATTCACCCACCATTGCCCGGATTTGTCCCTGTTCCTCGGCCGGAAAGGAGTCTATAATGCGGTCAATGGTCTTTGGGGCACTTGACGTTGCCAATGTTCCCAGGACGAGGTGGCCTGTTTCAGCGGCGGAAATGGCCAGAGAAATGGTTTCAAGGTCTCTCAGTTCGCCCACAACGATAACATCCGGGTCCTCGCGAAGGGCAGCCCGAAGAGCGTTGGCATATGCCAGTGTATCACGGCCCATTTGTCGCTGGTTGACGGCGCACCGTTTCAAAGGATGAATGAATTCGATGGGGTCTTCTACGGTAAGGATGTGGTGAGCACGGTTTGTATTGACATAATCTATCATCGCAGCCAGGGTCGTTGATTTTCCCTGACCGGTAGCTCCGGTCACAAGAACCAGCCCCTGGTGATTGTCCATGATTCTCTTCATCGTATCTGCCGGAAGACCGAGCTTTTCAAATGTGGGAATTTCAAAGGGGATAGTTCTGAAGGATGCGCTGATTCCCGCGTGGTGCCGCATCGCACTTCCCCGGAACCTTGCAACCCCTGGTATTTCATAAGCAAAATCAAGCTGAAGTTTTTTGTTGAGCGTCTCTTTTTGTTCGTTTTCAAGAAGCTCATAAATAAGCTGTTCGCATCTTTCGCGGGTAAGGGAAGGGCTGCTCTCAATTTTTACCAGCCGACTGCACTGCCTCATGATAAACGGTTCTCCGGGTGCCAAATGAAGATCCGATGCGTTGACGCTTGTCGCTTCCTTCAATACTGTATCCAACTCAGCCATAAATAGTCTCCACGTCGAAGCATATTCGAATTATTTTTTGTGCTGATAGGAGTACCCTCGGTTCCTTTACGTCATTGAATCATTGAGGGTCCACCTCTATCATCGGTAATTCTGTCTATCACTTAAAAAATTGAAGCGAAGATACACTATCCAGAGGTGTTTACATGTGATACACCAGAATAAAATTACAAACAAAATACTGGTTTATTTTTTATTCACAGGGGAAGGCTTCCATAAAAGCTTCAATGGCAAGAACCCCTCCGTAGTCACGAAGCCTTTCCGGATTACTCCTCAAATAATCGAAAACAATCCGAGCCCCTTCGCCATTTGATATCGTTTGTGGCAGGCAAAACAGTGATGTTATTCCTGAGCCGTTGTAAAGGGTATTTATGTCCATCAGGTTTTGCACGTATCCATTATAGAATATATTCATATCTATAAGGCCCTGCACATATCCATAGCAATAACCTACTCTGACTCCGCTCACTCTAGTTTTTCCATCCATCTTTTGAACCGCGGCTGCACAACTCTCAAGAAGAGTCTTCCCATCAATTGCAAAACATACCAACTGGCCTGCCAACACAAAAAAGATTAGGAAGGCAAAGATTATTTTTTTCATCATTCTACCCCCATTGATACTTCGATCCTTTTCTTTGATACTTTTCACTATTTAATGTCATCGGCCAGAATACAAGCTACTTAAGAACTCTAAGGTACGTTGTTAACTTGTCAATTAACGAAGAACAACCCAACAACGACATGGCCATGCGAATATCAACAGGCTATTGTGTGGATGGGTAGAAAAATATTTTTGGGCTTGTAGTTTATTATGATGTGGGATGGATTCAAAAATAGGAACGAAGATATGGGGTTACGGTATCAGATGGGACATCCTTCTTTCGGGTCCGACATAAGAGACTCCTCCTGAGCCGCGAATCGGGTCACGGTCAATGTGAATCCATGTATCTTCTGAAGGGCGCACGAATTTTATGATGCGTCGAGATGCAATAAGCTGGTCAAGCTTGCGGGCGTTGACGTAGTCATATTTGTAATCTTTGTACATGATACGAATAATCATCGAATGCTCCTTATGAGTATCAATGCTGAATTGCAGCCTATTATACCAGAAATGTCATCCTGGAGTACAGTGATTGTTTATCCTAGCCCGTACTCTTGCCACCTTGACCTCACCCTGTCAAGCATAGCTTCTGAAAGACGTATCTCCGTCGGTTTTACCTTCCATTCAAAGGGAATGGTTGCGTTCAGGATGATTCGCGAGGTAATAAGCTTATCAGTGCCAGGTTCAAGAGCCGGATCGAGAGGGGTTGATCTTCCCCGGTTGATGACTTGCGTCCCCCGGGCCGGGTTGAATCGAGTACCAAGGACCCACCACACCCGTGTCATATCATCTGCGGCAATGTCATGATCGACAATGATAACACCTTTACAGCAGTATGAAGCCGTATTCGTTGCAATTACGGCTGCGCCCACCTGTTCAGCGTGTCCGGGATACATCTGCTCCACAGAGACTATAGCCCAGAAACGCCCTGCTGCTTCTGGCGGCATGTAGACAGATTTGATTCCCGGAATCTGCATTCTGGCAAGCTCGGTCCATAGCATTGCGCTTTGCGTGAAAGAAAGAAGCATATGAACATCTGTAACCGGCCTGCCCGCACTGGTCTCCCACAGTATTGGGTTGTTTCTATGATAGATGCACTTGACCTCAAGAGTAGGTTTTGGGATAGGTTTAATTAGCTCGTCGGTATAATAGCCTATGAATTCTCCAAATGGCCCTTCCTCCCGCAAGATTTCCGGATCGATCTCGCCCTCCAGAACAATTTCTGCATGGGCCGGAATAGGGAGACCCGTAAGACGGCCCCTGACAATTTCAACCGGTGAGCCGCGCAGCGACCCAACCACGTCATATTCGCTTGCCTTAGACACCATGGCAGCGCCGGCAAGTAGGAGCAAAGGATCACCGCCGATGATTGCGCAGGCGGGCATCTTTTTACCCATCTTCTGATATTTCTTTAGAATTATATCGCCCCTTTTACCCTTAAGTATCTGTACGCCAAGGGTTTTCTTATCAAGGACCTGCATCCGATATGTACCAAGGTTAACCTCGCCCGTCTCGGGATCCTTCATAACGAGGAAAACAGTAGTTCCAAAGTAACGCCCGCCGTCCAGCTCATAAAATTTCGGCGAGGGAAACATATAAACATCGGCCTTTTCATTATCAATGATGTTTTCGAAGATAGGCCCGTCTTTTTGTTCTTGGGCAGGAATCAGCTGTCTTATTAAAAGGTTCATCCATTCCTTGGTAAGTTGGATCATGGAAAGATCGGTGCCTTTCCCAAGAATTAATCCGAGTCTCTGAGTCGTGGCAAAGGCACCGGTAAAGACAGGGCTCGTATATCCTTTTACGTTTTCAAAAACCAGCGCGGGACCGCCTTTTTCTTCCACCAACTTCGAAGCATGGGAAATCTCAAGGTTCCAGTCTACCTCGGCCTTTACCCTTTTGAGTTGACCAGCCTTCTCGCACATATCGATGAAATCTCTTAGATCCATGTGTTGTCTCCCTGGTTTATTTTATACCTCTGGGACTTACTGAGCCTCCTCCATCAAAAGAGATGTAACTAGTTGATTAGTTGACTGTTGGGGACAGCACACTGGATATATTGATAAAAACCTTCCACTTCCTGATCTGGTCAAGATAAATAATCGTCATATGTTACATTGAACGGGCAATCTCCCTGCTCTTTCGCAAAAAAGCCATCAGTAACTCTCCGGCATCTTTAAAGAGTTCAACCTTTACAGCTTCTCTAACCTGGATAAGCATAGGCAGCAATTGGAATGCCCCTGATGAGGGTTCACACCCAGAAATAAACTGGAGCATAAAGGTAGTGACTGCCCCGAGGGCATTTATCTTGTCCTTAGCCTCAATTGTTTTTTTCAGTATCTCAATAGTCTGCCATATATCCTCATCTTCAGGAGGCTCTGCATCAACCAGCCCTGCAACAAACGCCCTGAACTGAGCCTCCTGTTCGGGCGTATATTTTTCGTCTGCTTGCTTGAAATCTTCGATGATGCTGTCTGCCACCTGCTTCAGTATTTCTTTGTCTACATATTGATTTGTCATTCTTAATCCTCCTTATGGGCCCAGATAATAAGGTTGTTTAAGTCGGGTTGTTGGCTTCCTCGCACGAATATCTATTCTGAGGTTGTTATACCACAGGGACACAAGGTTTGGCTATACGGTCTGATAGCTGTTTTGATACTATCAGGAATTCTGCTTGCTACAAAAAAATCGTGATAAAAAGATAGGTGTCTTCATGAAGGCCAAGGGCAACATCCTATGGCCAAAAAATGATCTTACCCGAGAATTTCTCGAAGAGCCTTGACAAGCTCTGTGCATTCCTCAGGTGTGCCGATTGAAATCCTTAAAAAATCTATGATTCTTGGTTGTGGAAAATGTCGAACCACAATTTTCCTGTGCCGAAGTTGTTGCTGAATTTCACTCGCGGCGCGTGACCCATGCCGAACGAACAGAAAGTTTGCCTTGGAAGGGACAACAGAAAAACCCAGGGCAATTAGCTCCCCTGCAAGCAAGTCTCGGCTTTTCATAATCCGTTGACGTGTCTGTTCGAAATACTTTTTATCTCGAAGGGCTGCTTCTGCTCCTGCGAGAGCAAGCCGGCCCAGAGGATAGGAATTAAAGCAATTCTTAACGAGGTTAAGAGCTTCGATAAGGCCTGTGTCACCAACAGCAAAACCGACTCTCAATCCGGCAAGGGATCGCGATTTCGAAAGTGTCTGGACAACCAACGCGTTGGGAAACTCTTTGACCAGTTGAATCGCACTCTCAGCTCCGAAATCTACATAGGCCTCATCGACCACAACGACAGAACCCTGGGAATGGTCAATCAAACGACGAAGTTGCTCGATACTAATCGCTGAGCCGGTTGGAGCATTCGGGTTCGCCAGCACAATGCCGCCGTTCGGTTGAGCATAGTCTTCAACACTGATCTGAAAATCTTTGTCAAGTGGCACAGTCCGATACTTGATACCGTACAAGGAACAATAGACAGGATAGAAACTGTAGGTCACATCAGGAAATAAAATCGGCAGTTCATGTTTTAGCAATCCGAAAAATGTATGTGCCAATACCTCATCGGAACCATTACCAAGGAAAACATTGTCCTGGGTGAGGTCATATATGTCCGCTATTGTCTGTTTGAGTGCCTTCCCTTCAGGATCCGGATAAAGGCGAAGACTGTCATTGGCGGTCCGCTGCAACGTATCAATAACTGCAGGCGATGGTGGATATGGGTTTTCGTTGGTATTCAACTTTATCATCTGACCAATTGGTGGCTGTTCCCCTGGGCGGTACGGTTCAAGGCTGACAATGCAGTTACTCCAAAATGTTTTCATTGATTTCATCCCCTACGTGTGTATCAAGGCTATCGTCAAAATCGCTTCTACCTGTTCACAGCAGCGACTTGCTGTATGCGAAGGTCTATTTCGTGTTTAATGTAGTGCAACTAATGCATCAACGGCAACAGGCTTTCCGGCAGCGAGTATAACCGGGTTGATGTCAATCTCTTTGATCCTCGGCTCCTCAATTCCAATCCTGCCAACAGTTATAATCATACGTGCGATTTGATCAAGATCTGCGGAAGGCATTCCGCGGAAGGCATCAAGAATCCTATGGGCCTTGAAATCTTTCATCATCCCGACGACCTCTAATTTTTCAATAGGGGCAACCCGAACACAGATATCCTGAAGGATCTCGGTAAAAATACCTCCCAGGCCAAAAGCCACACAGGGACCAAACTGGGGATCGCGCTTGAGACCCATCATAAGCTCCCTATCCCCGATAACCATTTCCTGAACCAAAACAGAGGCATTCTCCGCTTTCGTCTCACTCAATATCTTCTTGAAGGCGATCATGGCTTCCTTCCGGTTTCTGATATCCACATGGACAAGGCCACGCTCTGTCTTGTGGCTTACATCGGGACTGCTGATCTTGATTACCAGGGGGAATCCGATCTCGTTGAGGGCGTTCTTAAAACCCTTCATATCATGAGCTTCCGTTTCTCTCGTAACCGGAATACCATAGGCTCTCAGAATCTGTTTCGACTCATATTCGGAAAGCACCCTTCTCCCTTCACTGAGGGCGCGTCCTATTACATCCATCTCTCCTCCGGGGCACACTGTTTGCGTTCTCTTTTTATAATCTCTTTTCATTCCAAACCAGCCCAGTTCGCTCGAAAATCCGCATATTCCCATAACTTTCTTAGGGCTTTTGCTGCCCTCCCGGCATCAGAATATACAGAGATGCCGCTGCCAAGCATCAACGGGAAATCCTGGGCCACCGACTGCGTTGTGCCGCTCATGAGTGTCACCACAAGGGGCTTTTTTGTCTTTCTATCCCGTGTTGCCTCCAGAACGATGTCGTGGAGTTGTTCCCCGCCAACTACCGTGATAAGAAGCATCATGTCGATGTTTTCATCTTGCGCTACTATGCTAATTGCATCTCTGTGTATAGAAGGGTTGACGAGTGACGCAAGACTAAGGTCGATGGGATTGTTGACACTGCCTCCGACGGGCGGAATTACCTCACGAAGTCTCGCCATTGTTTTTTTGGAGAAGCGCGGCACCTCAAGTCCCAGTTCAAGACAAATGTCGGTGGTACCCACGGCCGTGCTGCCAGGTCCGCTAATGATACCAACTCGTTTTCCCCTTGGTAGGGGCTGGATGTAAAAAGCATAGAGGCAATCAAAAACCTCTTCAAAACTTTTCGCAGTCACTATTCCGGCCTGTTTTTGTGCCCCTTCCCAAACAGCACGGGAGCCAGCCATGGCGCCCGTATGGGACACCGCAGCTCTTGCGCCTGCCTCTGTGAGACCGCCTTTCCAGAGGATGATAGGTTTCTTCTTTGATATCTCTTTCGACAGGCTGTAGAATCGTCGACCGTTCTTTATCCCTTCGATATATCCAACTATCAACTCCGTTCCCGGGTCTTCCCCAAGGTACCCTAGAAAATCAACGGCATTAAGGTCCGCTTCGTTTCCGCAGCTTATTGCTTTGCTGAATTTAATGCCATTCGCGGTGGCTGTTTGGGTCAGGAAATCGGCAAAGAATCCGCTCTGGGAAACAACCCCTACCGTACCGGGATCTTTGCCTGCCTGACATAGAAAAGGTAATCTCGACGAAGGACAATAGATACCCACACAGTTGGGTCCAATGATACGGGCACCTCCTTCCCGAGCTATGCGAGCCATCTCCTGCTGTATTTCTCTTCCCCGTTCCCCCACCTCACCGAACCCGGAAGTAGTAATCACAATAGTTTTCACCTTTTTTTTCACGCAGTCCTTCACGGCCATCAAAGCAGCATCGGTGGGTGTAAGGATGATGGCCATATCCACCGGAGCAGGGATATCTACTACGTTTTTGAAGGCTTTCAACCCCATAATTTCGCTCTCTCTGGGATTGACCGGATAGAGCGTCGGGAATCCCATTTCCAGAAAACGGTCCATGAGCACTCGCGCTATCTTCCCTTGTTTACCTGATGCGCCGAGAACCGCCACCGACCTTGGATGAAAGATCGGGTCCAACGCGAAAAAAATAGATTTTTCTGACATCCCTTTGCTCATAACCCAGGGCACCATTATTTGTCAATTACTTCTTGATTACCCGCGTCATTTAAGAATCAATTACGTCTATTAATCTACAAGCATTTTTCTTTTGCCGACCATTCTGCATTATCGCAACAGGCGAATGCATAACAATCCTAATGCCCTGTAAGCCATATATTCTAAAGGAATTGCAGGATTTACCGACAAGTATATCAGACGGATAGCATTATGAAGACAATGTGCTTTTTACTCTTTGCAATCACCATATTCTCTTTTCTATCACCGGTGCACGGTGCGGAGTGGTTCTCAATCGGTGAAGACAGGGCAGGGAACGAATTGTTTTTTGATGTTGAATCCCTCGCCCAACGTTCAGGAATAGTCAAAACATGGATGAAGGCCATATATTCAGATGAAGGCAGAAAAGAGCGAATCAGGGATAGGGTTATACGGAAGGCTTCAGTAGACCGTTACGAAAGACTGAGCTATGCGTTGGAATTGCAAGAAATAGACTGTGTCAGAAAAGAGTTTCGCATACTGGCATATGCCGATTACTCCTTTGATGGCAGAATACTTCATAAATCTATCATGGATCTTCAACCCTCGGAAGGGTGGGAGCTAATCTCTCCGGACTCGATGGGAGAAGTAATAGATAAGATTGTCTGTCCATCACAACCATTACAGAAAAAAAGGGAATCAAATATTATAAAAGGGGAAGGTTTTCTTAGAATCAACGGAATCGATCTGATACGAGAGGAAAGATCACCGCTATAATGAAGCTTAACCCGACAAGGTCCTAGGAAATTCTGAAAAGCTCCGGGCTCAGATTTTAAAAAACATCATTTCAAGTCGTAATTGTGACGCAAGTAGGTGTATCGCAAATGCGTTTGACCTATACAATCAACTGACATTTCGCGAAAAACTGCTGTATAGAATCCTTTGCGGCAATCATCCATCGATACACATGACGAGACATGCTATAGCTTACCCATGAAGAAGCAGCATCGTATAAGATCAAAAATACAGGAATGTAAGCGGGCTCGGAAGAAATAATGGTGCAGCTTCTATTTTTGGGTTGAGAACAACGCGTCTAATATAGTATTAGTTATGATAGCATTTATCCTTTCTTCAAGGGCCTCATTGACAGGTTGGCTGATAAATAGTGAGTGCCCGTTCAATTTTATTGAAGAAGCTAACAGGGGGAGCTCAAATCGAAATTAATTTTTTCAATTTCTTAGAGGCAATACATCATGAATAAGGAAAGGCTTTGGACGAAAGACTTCATCGTAGTGTCAGTGACGAATTTCCTGATCTATCTGGTATTTTTTTTACTAATGGTCATCATGGCCTCGTATGCTGTAGATAAATACCGTGCCTCTACAGGAATTGGAGGGCTTGTTTCGGGTATTTTTATTATCGGGATCTTAATCGGTCGGTTAGGAACCGGACGTATTATTGAAGATGTGGGGAGCAGGAAAGTTCTCATTACCGGTACGCTGTTGTATATCATCACATCAGCATTATATTTCGCCGCAATCAATCTACCGCTATTGATACTGATGAGATTTCTCCATGGGTTTGCTTTTGGGGTAGCAAACACCGCTACGGGAACTATAGCCGCTCAAATAATTCCTCGCGGACGACACGGGGAAGGTATTGGCTATTACACTATGAGTCAAATACTGGCAACAGCATTAGGCCCTTATTTGGGAATCGTTTTAAGCCAGCGCGTTGATTTTACGATGATTTTTCTAATTGCTTCGATAGTGGCTGCCATCAGTTTCGCCATATCCTTTGTTGTTAGTCGGCCTACCCACAAAACAACCAAACAGGTTCAGGCAAAATCCGTGAAAAGGTTTCACATCTCAGAGTTTCTTGAATTCAGGGCAATACCGATTTCGATTATCGTAATGATTGTTGGCTTTGGGTATTCTGTTGTGTTGAGCTTTCTGTCACTATACAGCAGACAACTCAATTTAGAAAAAGCAGCAAGCTTCTTCTTCCTCGTATATGCAATGGTCGTTATAGTCTCAAGGCCTTTTTCCGGGCGTTTCCTTGATACGAAAGGTGCTAATTTCGTCGTATACCCCTGTCTTGTCTTTTTTGCCATCGGCATGCTCGTACTGAGTCAAGCCAACCATGGTATTACGTTATTAGTATCCGGAGCAATCATTGGCTTAGGCTATGGGAACTTCCTGTCCTGTGGCCAGGCAATTTCCGTAAAAAGTACCTCCCCCAACAGGTTTGGACTGGCGACCGCTACCTATTATATGTTCTTAGATGTAGGGTTTGGCGTAGGGCCTTACTTATTCGGGTCCTTAGTCCCAATCACTGGATACCGTGGCCTCTATTTCGTGATGGCCATGGTGATATTCGCGACAATTATTCTCTACTATTTCCTCTACCGAAAATCGCTTTATTCCAGCCGATAACTTGTTCTTCGGCTCGATTTGCTTGCGATATTGCTATTCGCAAACCACGCAAAGCATCAAAACTTCTTTTTCAGATTGTCTGTCGATGTCGAGAAAATATTTAAATTTAGGATTCGATGAAGATGGAAACCTCAGGACCATGCATGGGCAATTTGAGGGAACGGCCCTGCACGGATGAGGAAGTGGTTTACATTCGCTTATTGTTCACGGTCTATTGTTAAACAAAAGAAGCATCTGACAAAACCAAAAAAGCCGGCGAAAGTGAATCTTAAAAAAAATGGTTTATGGAAGCAAGAAGCCTCTTTGTGGTAGGATGAAGACAGAGTTGCTATAGGCGTTACATTTCCAGGAGGGGTTGGCGTGTACATTACATCATTTGTACATCGTGAAGAGCTTTTTCAAATGGTTCAGCGATGGTTCTGCGATCGGCTTGAGCCAACTGATGGCCAGCGAGTAACAAAAATCCTGATATGTGACGGTTTCATTCTGGGAGAAACCCTTGATGATCTTGCCAGGTTACTCATTTCTACCTTTTCTGATGAACCGTATCGCGCGCAGCGCCTTCATTTCAAGGGCGAGTTGAGAAATATCATCTGCCAGAGCATTCACAATCATAATGACCGAACGGCAGAGCTTGTAGAAAGCTATAGAAGAAATCCTGAATTTTTTTTCACAGAGGCCCCGGTCGACGGCACTGCTTATATCAATACAACTGACAGACTTCTTGCTGTTTATCGGATTAAAAGACCCAGGAGGATTGCGGAAAAAGCAAACCGTTATATTGCCAATCACATTTTTAGAATGGTTCAGAACAGGGCCCGACAGATGGCAGAAGAACGTGCCCAGCGGATTGGAGTGCCTTTGGAGCAACTCCTTACTGCGGAAGAAGATATGGAACGCGAGTTTACCCTCGCCGAAAAGATGATTGCGGGTGCTTTCAGAAAGGGACAGGCGAGATTTGAGAAACCGGCAGTCACTATAAACGATGTTGGAGGTATTAAATACATCACCGATGAAGAAACCTTGTACCGGGTTGAAGAATTTTTTCTCAAACACCATGACTTCAAAGTCTTCGAGCGATCGGAACACACCGGAAACTATCGGGCGAAGAGTATGGTTGTCGAGGTTCCATGGGACAAGGAAAAGGTATGCAGAAGCTTTCACGAAAACCGTGCCTGGGAAAAATACTTAAACCGTGGCATTCCTGAGGCGGAACTTCAAAAAGGTTTGGAACATTTAGTAGAGGATGCTGAGCCGAGAATCTGTATTGAAGTGACGTTAACTACTTTTGATGATCTTGTGGAGTCAGAGCTGGGCAGGGGTATCCATGAAGAAAGGATCATCACTCAACGTGGGCAAACAGTCTACATGGGACACATCCCTCTAAATGTGGAATTCCTGGTAGAATATCTTTTTTCAGTTGCCGTCAGCCCGAGAATCCATATTGATCGGCTCCCTGTTAAACTCTGGGGGCGCTATCTCCCTGATACCATAAGCTACCATATCCGCCAGCTCTATTACCTGCCGGAACATGACGCGCTGTATTAAGGGTACTTTCGTATCCTTTCTGCTAAATTGTATATTAATTTCAGCTCACCGAATGAATTTGTCGGATGAATTATGATTAGATTATAACTATCATGCCGGCAACTTTTGACAACCTTGGTATGTGGTTCAAACTTTTTTCTTCATGGTTCTATCCCCGCCGTGCTATGAAAAGTCTCTCGCATTTCATCAGGAGCCTCGAAAATAAGGGTTGCGTTGTCGATCTCGGCGGTGGCAGTGGAACTCTCATAGAATTTGCATTCTCCATGAGACAGGATATTTGCTATATCTGTGCCGATCCTGCTAAGGGGATGCTCAAATATGTTCCTCCTTATGCATGGAGGGTTATGGCTCTGGGAGAGGAGCTTCCCTTCAAGGATAATGTGATCGGGGCCACCATGATAGGCGATGCCATTCATCATTTTACGAAGCCCGATAGGGGGATTGATGAAGTTTTGCGTACCTTGAGGCCTGGCGGCAGACTTTTCATATTTGATATAAATCGCCAGACTTTCATGGGCTGGTTGATATTGCACATGGAGAAAACAATGCACGAACCTGCTCATTTTTATTCCCCGGATGAACTTCAAGCCCTTCTCGTGGCTAAGGGATTCAAGGTCCTGACAATAAGCCACCCATGGCGTTATACCATTGAAGCCATGAAAGAGTAACCGGCATTTAGGTGCATTTGTTTAGCTTCGTTGAAATCTTACCCCTATTCTTCTTGACAGCTCCCATTACCTGTGTGAAAGTAATCCAGATACAGACATGATTCTTCAAGAATAATTTTACAGGGAGGAGAGCAATGCCGGATATTCATATCGTTTACAGGCCTGCCAAAGACTACAGATCAATACCTGTTTCAGGAGTATATGGGGGGATTAATCCTCAAGGAATGGTTCACGCAGATCTCTTCATAGAAAAGGCAGATTACCCGGAGGAGACAGTCATGCGGGTTAACGAGACAACAGGTGAAACCTTTGAACTTTCAAGAACCCCGGAGCAACAACCCGTGGTCCGGGAATTTCTGGTGGGCATGGTTATGCGCCCAGAGGTTGCAAAGGCAATCGGTCAATGGCTGCTTAAGCAAGTGGAGCAAATGGAGCGGCAGGTGCCGCCAGGAGGGTGGAAGCAGTAAATCAGGAAAATCAGCACGTAGCTGATAGCTCATACCAAGCAAAAACTATCAGCGCACAGCTTTGAGCTATGCGCTTCTCACAGACGGAGAATGTGGCTGTTTTCTCTAAGCCATTGCTTCTGGGTTCTGTAGTCAGGCATCAAGCCCTGTAAATATATCCAGAACTTCTTTGAATGATTCTTCACTTTAATATGGGCCAGCTCATGGGCAATGATATAATCTATTACCTCATAGGGTGCCATCATAAGACGCCAGGAAAAGGAAAGCCTATTTTTCGCTGAACATGATCCATATCGTTGCCAGGCACCGGTTATGGTAACGCCTGTTGGAACAAGGCCAAAACGACCGCTCCAGAAACGAACCCGTTCTTCAATAACTTCTCTGGCCCTGTCCCTGTACCACTTCACAAACAGTTCCTTTGCCTGTGAAGCCTTTTCCCTGGCAAGCATGAATTTACCGTGAGAGAGGGTTAATGCCTTCCTTGTATCCTTTGATTCTGTTATCTCAAGAGGATAAGGGTTGCCAAGGTAAAAAATTTCTTCGCCCGCTATAAATTCCCGTGGCTTACTCCCTATCTCCTCCCTCATCTCTTTTCCGTTTAGTTTTCTTGCTATCCATGCCTGGCGGGAGTAAAAAAAACGCTCTACTTCAGTATCGGGAGTTTTAAGAGGGACCCGTATAACAACATTGCCTTCACGGGTAATCTGAAGGGTCATAGTCTTCTTTCTACGCCTGCTCCGGATTACCTTGAACGCCGTAATACTGTCGGTCATTACAGCACGAATTCCTCCCCCTTCGATGGAACGCGTGTTTTGAGATTAAGCTTTTCGTTGACTATCTTCTCAAACTCAAGGGCAACATTTTCTTCACCATGGACGATGAAAACCTCTGGTTTATTCGTGAAGCTACCCAGCCACTCAAGTAATTCTTTCTGGTCCGCATGGGCCGAGAAGCCGCCGATGGTGTACACCTTAGAACGAACAGCAATTTCTTCTCCGAGAACACGCACGGTTTTTATACCGTCAACAATGAGCCTTCCAAGGCTGCCTCTGACCTGAAACCCCGTAAAGATAATTGAGCACTCCGGTCTCCAGAGGTTGTGTTTAAAGTGATGTCTGATGCGGCCGCCATCGCACATGCCACTGCCGGCAATGATAATTGCCCCTGATTTTATCTTGTTGAGCTTCTGTGACTCTTCTACGGTGGTGGTAAAATGTATTCTCATACCTGCCGAGCTCTTGACTCTGAAGTGATTAGAGGCCTCTTCATCAAAGAATTCAGGATGTGCCATGTAGATCTTTGTCGCCTTTTCGGCAAGGGGGCTGTCAATATAAACGTCAAGATCATCGAGTCGTTTTTCTCTAATGAGTTTATTGAGGATGTAAAGAATATCCTGGGTTCTTCCTACCGCAAAAGCCGGAAGCAAAACGTTTCCTCCCCTTTTGAATGTGGTTTTTATTGCATCGACCATTTCATCGATGCTTGCCTCCATTCCTCTATGAAGTCGATTACCATAGGTCGATTCCACAACAACATAGTCAGCCTCGGCAATATGTTCCGGATCCTGAATAATGGGGTTCTCGTTTTTTCCCACATCACCGGAAAAGACGATCTTTTTTTCTCCATTGTCACTTTTAAACCAGATCTCAAGGCTCCCGGAACCGAGGATATGGCCTGCATCAATAAATCTGTATTTGATGCCGCCGAGGTCCTCAATTGTCCGGTATTGCTTTCTGTCGAAGAAAGGGATAGACGCTGCAACATCTTCGGATGTATAGAGTGGTTCAAACACTTGATCTTTTCCTGACCTGAATGATTTTTTCGTGAGCCATTCAGCATCTTTCTCCTGTATGTGCGCTGAGTCATAAAGCATAATCTCCACTAGATCAGCCGTTGCAGTGGTAGTCACAATTTTACCTTGGAACCCGTTTTTTACAAGCTTTGGAATCAGCCCGGAGTGGTCTATATGGGCATGAGAAAGCAAAAGATAATCGATCTGTTTCGGATCAAAGGGAAATGGCATTCTGTTTATCTCATTCGCATTTTTACCCTGGGTCATCCCGCAATCTATAAGGACCTGCAGCCCATCGCTAATAAGATGGTAGCAGGATCCGGTAACAGTACGTGCAGCCCCTAAAAAACGTATTTTCACCTGATCACCTCTCTTGACGATTTTTCTGATTATACCTGTACGAGCGTCAATTTACAAGTAGCAAGACTTAAAAGGACCATTTTGACAGGATTTGGCAGAGTATGGTATCATACATGCTACCAAAAATTTTGCTAGGGGGCATAATGATTCGGACGGCTAACCTCAGATGGAAAACGGTGATCATTTTTATCACTCTTTTCTTTATGTTCTTTATAAGCATGGAGTCTTTGGCTCACGCACGGGCAGGTGGCGGGAGGAGTATGGGAAGTCGTGGTTTTTCCACTGGTTCAGGTTCACGAACCTACCAGGGGTCAACAACCAGGCCGACGCAACCAACTCAACAACCAGGAATGACGCAGCCAACTCCAGTGCAACCATCATCCCCTGGCATGGGCAGAGGCTTTCTTTCCGGATTGGGCGGTGGCCTGCTTGGCGGAATGATAGGCAGCATGCTCTTTGGGGGTCGTGCCAGCGCAGCAGGTAAAGGGGGAGAGGGTTTTGGGTTTGGTGACCTCATCATTATTCTTATTATTCTTGCCATCGTTTTCTTTGTCATCAAAAGATTCCGGGCACGGAAGGCAATGGAGATGAGTTCCGCCGGGACTGCGTATGCACCCTCTTCTTATCCTTATAATGAGTCCGCACCGGACACGTATTATGATGAGCCATCGTCCCGTGATGGGGTCATTGCACAGAGTTTGCGCCACATTGGAGAAATGGATCCGGCCTTCAATGCGGCCAGCTTTAAAGAAGCAGCGGAGGATAGTTTTTTCAAAATTCAAAGCGCATGGACAAAAAGAGATTTGAGCAACATACGAAGCTTGTTAACGCCCCAAATGTTCAATACTTTTCAGGACGAAGTCAACCGGTATATCGCCGATAGACAGTTCAACCGTTTAGAAAATATCGCTGTCCGTCAGGTCGATATTGTGGATGCAGTGCAGGACCAAGGAGAGGAATATATCACCGTGAAATTTCTTGCGAGCCTTCTTGACTATGTTGTTGATGAAACAACCGGCCAAACTGTTTCTGGAAGTACATCCGATCCCGTTAAGTTTCTTGAATACTGGACCTTTACCCGGAAGGTGGGCCAAAGAAACTGGCTTCTTGCAGGCATTACCCAGGAAGGGGACTACCAATAAAGGAACCCACAGGTAAGAGGGTTATCTCGATTTTACATGATAGACGAAATCATCCTTGTTGATCAGCGGGATAACGATATCGGGTCCGAAGAAAAGGACGCATGCCATCGGATCCCGACAAAACTCCATCGTGCTTTTTCCATATTCATCGTAAATCAACACGGTAACATGCTAATCCAGAAAAGGGCAACCACAAAAAAGACATGGCCGGGATTCTGGTCGAACGCATGTTGTTCCCATCCAAAAAAAGGTGAAAATATATCAGATTCAACTCAGAGGAGGCTCAGTGAGGAGTTGGGTTTTACCTGCCCCCTGCAGCACATCTCATCATTTCATTATAAAGCAGATTACGACAAGGAGTTTGGAGAGAACGAAATAGATCATGTCTTTGTGGGCCAATTTGACGGCGTGATAAAACCGAACAAGGATGAAATTGACGACTGGAGATTCATTTCCATCGAAGAACTTTCGGATGATGTTCATAAACATCCGCAAAAATTCACCCCGTGGTTTAAAAAAGCCCTTCCGAAAGTAGTAAAATTTGTGACAAGTCGACTTCAAGAAGTTGCTAAAACCAAAAATCAACATACACATCGTTAAGCTTTCCGAGAGGCGATCCGCATGAGACAAAAGATTTACATAGCAGCTTCAGTTATCATAGTCATTCTGGCCATTGGATTCTTGTACGTCAGGTGCACCCCCCATTATTCACTGTACATGCTCAAGCGGGCCATTGAGGCACACAACCCTGATCAAGCGATGAAATACATCAATGTTGATAGCATCGTAGACAATCTGGGCAGGAACTTTTTAGGTATTAGTGATGGGGGTGTTGGTTCGGAGACACCCGGGAAGCCTTCCTTGAAAGGGATGGTGATTGATGCCCTCCCCGGGATTAAAGACTCAATAAGGTCGTCTGTTCGCTCTGCCATTGTATCACGCGGCGAAAACAAGCGGGAAAGCGGTTCTAAAAATACAGCATCAAATAAAGAGATCAATGAAAGCCTCAACGCGAATAGTGCTCAAGATGCTCCTAGGAGAAAAACCGGCATTCGACTCAACGGAAATCAACAATTTTCCATTGGAGGGATTACCGTTGGCAACCTCGATGTGAGGGGAATTGAAAAGATCTCTCTGTGGGATCTTACCATAGAGAGTGATGGAAAAACAGCTGTTGTTTCAGTGAAAGATACCCCAAATATAAAGGCAAAAATGGCAAAGACTGATGGAGGGTATTGGCAGATTGTGGAAATCCTTCTTCTTCCATAATCAAATACAATGTGGACATAGCCGGCAAGAAAAGGTAAAGTATGTAATAAGTCTTGAATGCAAGTCGCATAAAATACTATAAAACATAGAAGATCTGTTATTCAGGTCTAATGAGAGGTTTGGAAAAATGACAGAGGAAAAACTTGAAAACCAATCCATTGATACAACTTCTGCCGAAGAAATGAATGGCCAGGAAGAAAGCTTTGCTGAGCTATTCGAAAAAGACAGCAAGATTCCAAGCAGGATTGAGCCGGGCCAGAAGGTTACTTCAACAATAGTAAGCATTTCGGGTGATTTCGTTTATGTAAGCCTTGGTGGCAAAAGCGAGGGCGTTATTGATATCGCCGAGTTTAAGGATGAAGAAGGGAAGATCGCTATCAACGTTGGAGACAGCGTTGAATCATATTTCGTTGCGGTCCAGGGAGGTCTCAAAAGATTGACAACCTTGAAACATGGATTATCAACACTTAGCTTAAAAGAAATACGTGACGCCTTCGAAGCCGGATTACCGGTAAGCGGAAAAGTTATAAAAGAGTTGAAGGGCGGGTTTGAAGTGAATGTGGGAAAAATACGATGTTTTTGTCCGTTTTCACAGATCGATTTGAGAGGTTATCGTGATACCATAACCTATATTGGCGAGACCTTTTCTTTTAAAGTCCTCGAGTTTCAAGAGGATAGCCGCAACGTTATCCTCTCACGGCGGGCGCTGCTTGAAGAAGAACAGGAGGCAAAAGTAGAAGTCCTAAAAAAACAATTATCCGTGGGCATGGATGTTCCTGCAAAGGTTCGTTCCATTCAATCTTTTGGCGCCTTCGTTGATCTTGGTGGGATCGACGGCCTCATTCCTATAAGTGAAATCGGTTGGGGCAAGGTCGATAACATTCAGGAAATTCTACAGCCTGGTTCTGAGATTACCGTGAGAATAATAGCTCTTGATTGGGAAAAGGAACGACTCACCTTGAGCCTTAAAGCACTACAACCAGATCCTTTCTTAAGCGCCTCCGAGAGATATCCTGTGGACAGTCTTGTCCGGGGAACAATTGTTCGTCTGGCCCCTTTCGGTGTTTTTGTCAATCTGGAACCTGGCGTTGATGGGCTGATTCATATTTCAAAGCTTGGCACAGGAAGGCGGATTAAGCATCCAAAAGAGGTCGTTTCAGTGGGCCAAATTGTCGAAGCGTACGTCCAGGAAGTTGACGCAAATAACAGAAGAATATCTCTTTCATTAGAACAAAAAGCGGAACCGGGGGCTATCGTGTTTCCCGAGACCGGAGAACTGCTGAATGGGACCGTAGAGAAGGTTCTTACATCAGGAGTGCTGGTGAAACTGCCAAGTGGCGCCATCGGTTTCATACCAAATTCAGAAATGGGTACTCCCCGGGGGACCAATCACAATAGAATGTTTCCTATCGGCACCCCTCTGCAGGTAATGGTAACTGAAATTAATCAAGACCGTGGTAGGATAACATTGAGCAGAAGCGGGGTTGAAGAAAAGCTGGAAAAAGAAGAACTCACCAGTTACATGAAAAAAGCTCAACAGGACGACAGGGAAGGAGGCAGCCTCGGCAGTTTTGGAGAATTACTGAAGGCCGCCATGGAAAAAAAGTAGGATAGGAGACTCCCACTGGCGAGCCGCAGTATGCCATTAAATCGCGCGGCGCATCTTGCTCTTGTTGGTTTCAATGAAAAGCGTTTCTTTTGCTGAAATTTTATAGGGCTTCTGCTGTTTACCATTTGCTGATACTTTTTTGTTCTGTTCTACAACAGTCTTACATTCAGGACACAGAATGCTGGCGTCGTTCTGACTCACCTTGAAAATACGTTGGCATTTATAGCACACTTCTTCGTTGCTTTTTCGCCGGGGATAATCAGGATAACTCCGGAAAAGACAGGTAGGCTTTGAACAGACAAGCACCCTTACCCTGTTGATATGGTCATACTCTTCAAACATCTCAGAATTGCAATGTGGACAGTTTCGAGCCATTTTATCACCCCTTTGAGGCGTTCCGTGTCTGAAAAAGTTATCGGTATATTTTCTGTTTTTTTAATA
>JAEAME010001042.1_pt1 | contig 21625 bp, 17 predicted proteins | sample 8958731 | NCBI WGS metagenome assembly JAEAME01 (sample SAMN16933194, study PRJNA681113) | bioreactor sludge metagenome | isolation source: anerobic bioreactor sludge (Control) | place: India:Bengaluru | collected 2018-10-24 | reverse complement strand
CGTATCTGTGCTCTGTTGACCTGTCAGCGGGATGTTGATAAGGTATCAAAGTGGTCATACATATAACCAGTTTATAGTGACTTCATTATCTTTGTCAAGAAAATTGAATATCATTTTTTCTCTGTTGCGTTTTCTCCTGCAATACGACCGGAATTGATGGCAAAAGCGAATGTCGTACCGGTGGTTCTGATGCAATACGTATCCCCCACCCATCCTCCGGTATCAATACCCGCCGCGTAGAGACCGGGAACAGGTTTACCTTCTTTATCGAGTACTTCCATTCGTTCATTGATCTTAATACCACCGATCGTATCAAGATAATCCACCTCCATTCTAATGGCATAATAGGGCGGCTTCCGTAAAGGTACAAGGTATCTCCGATCCTTTCCCAGCATGGGATCGTAACCTTTCTCGCAGGCATGATTATATTCGTCAATGGTGGCCTTTAGAACTCCGGGGTCGACCCCTATCCACTCGGCTATCTCATCCCATGAATCGGCTATACGGATGAAAGGGCTTACCGTTTTAGCCGGACGGATGGACACAGCTTTTTGCGGACAGTTTCGTTCACAGGCCTGGCAGAGCCTGCACTCCTCAATAGGGTTAATCACGGCCCTGCTTCCACAGGTCATACACCGCAGAGACTCCTCATAGGCCATCTCCTCATCGAACCCTATCGCGATCTCCCTGAAATTGCTCATCCTCTCACTCACCGGGAGCAACTTCTTATTCAGCCGAGCCATCGGTCTCATGCCTTCTTTAGGCGGTTTTTTTAGGCCTTCAGGGATTGCTTCGCGCCCCTGCTTCAAATTCTCTCCTCTCAGATATCTGTCAATGGAAATAGCGGCTCGTCTGCCCGCAGCGATAGAACTGACAACTGTAGATGCCCCGGCAACAATATCTCCGCCGGCAAAGACTCCTTGAAGTGTTGTTTCTCCCGTTATCGGATCAATCCATATGGTACCGTCCTCGGTGACAACAACTTCATTTGGGATGAATGATAAGTCAGGCGCCTGTCCTACGGCAAAGATAAACATGTCGGCTTTGAGCAATCTCGTCTCTTTTTCATCAAGGCAGGGATTGAATTTCCCTGTTTCGTCACACAAGCTCAGGCAACGGGCAACTTCAATCCCTTCAGGTAAGACCCTGCGCGGCCCCCAGCCTTCCTCTATCATGATTCCTTCGGCCAGGGCCTGCTCGACCTCTTCCCTGTGAGCAGGAATTGCATCTCCGGTTTCAAGACAAACCATCCTTACCTCTTGCGCACCCAGTCTGGTGGCTGACAATGCCACGTCGATTGCCACATTGCCTCCGCCGATGACCACAACGTTCTTTCCAACCTTTACCCTTTTGTTGAGGTTTACGTCACGGAGAAAATCGAGCCCCCAGAAAACCCGTTCTGATTCGATACCATCTATGAATACTTGTCGGCTTGCCTGATTACCTGTGGCAATGAATAAAGTCTCATACCCGTCCATCAGCTTTTCAAAAGTAATATCAGTGCCAATTCTGATACTGTGGATGAACTCCACTCCCATGTCCCTGATGAGTCTGATCTGCGCGTCGAGGACATCCCTTGGCAGCCTGTATTCGGGGATGCCTGTCCGCAACATGCCGCCGAATTGCGGCATGGTTTCGAAGACCGTCACGGCATACCCCAGGCGGGCGAGGAAATATGCACATGCCAGTCCAGCAGGGCCAGAGCCGATAATAGCTGTTTTTTCATGATGTGTTCTCGGTGGTGCTTCTCTTTTTTTCTTCAGCTGTTGGTCACCGATGAATCGTTCGATACAGTTAGTGTTTACTGCTTCATCGACATCTCTCCGGGCGCATTCAGACTCGCAGAAGTGAGGGCAGACACGACCGGTTATGGCGGGAAAGGGCATTGTTTCGGTAAGTACGTCAATTGCTTCCTTTATCATGCCCTGTTTCAGGAAATAGAGATAGCTTCGCATGTTCACACCGGCAGGGCAGGCTGATCTGCAGGCAGTAAGCTCGTTCTTCTCAGGAACAAGGGTATCCAGTCTGATGATATCGAGAGGACATGAATCAACACAAACCCCGCAACCGTTACACAGTTCCTGATCGACCTGCGCATATGACATGATACCTTCATCCGCCTGAAGCCGCAGTTCCCGTTCCAAACCGGGAAGCCTGCTCCCCAGTAAGCGTGTCGAAGGACCCCTGGCCAGCACGATTCCGGTTTCACTCATTTTCCGGATCATCTCGCTGTCAAGAAGTCCGTAGCAGCGTCCGCCGGATTGCCTGGCTACCCCGTTTGCTGCGACAAACGGACTGTGACCGATGGTCTCGTCCATGAAACGTGCTCCATTTCCGTTTATCCATATGGCGTATGGTTCGACAGCGATCTGCCAGAGCATTATCGGCACTTTTGTTGAATCATCCGTATCAATCATTAAGCGGAACGGCCTGGGTGAACACGGTCCTTCTATCTGGAGCATCCCCAGCCCTTCTGTTGCGGCACCGGTGTCAATTCCCATACGGATTCCATCACCCATATTCGGCAGGCCGATACAGAACATAGACTCGTTGAAGTTTGAACAGTATTTTCTTATCCATTCTCTGTTACCACCATAGCCGCCCGTCGAAATCACAACTGCTCGGGCGGCAATGGTGATTTCACGACCCCGATTCAAAGCGAGAACGCCGCATACTCGACCGCCTTCACCTGTAAGAATCTTTGTCACCTCAGTCCTGACAAAAATACTGACCCCAAGCCGATCGCAGCTTTGCCGCAGCGCGTCAGCCACGGCCGCACGGCGATGTTGCCGGTGTGTTACTACCGGTGTCTGGTTCGGAAAAAAAGTCATCAGCTCAAAAACACAGCCCTGTTCTTCCAGCCATCGTATCGTATCGCCCGATTTGTTTATGAAAGCGCGGATAATCCTCGGATCAATCTTCCAGTGCGCCCAATCCATAACAGCGCTGAACATCTCATCCTTCGACGCGTCGACCATTGCCCGTTTCTGGACCGGGCTCTCAGCGGCAAAAAGCATTGTGGCCAGCGCGGTATTGCCGCCGGTACAGTTCCTTTTTTCAAGGACAATGACCCGGGCGCCTTTTTCCGCGGCGGTAACCGCGGCTGCCAGTCCCGCGCCGCCGCCTCCGATCACCACCAGATCGGCCTCAAAGTTCTTTTTACTCTTCGCTGGAGCACCATTTGACATTACGCCATCCTCCAATTATTTCCTTTCCACACTGTGATCTCTTACGTGAAAAAAGAGAACCGGCTTGTTTATTACGGCAAAGTTCAATGGGCAATGAACCAATTTTGCGGGCACATAGACAATCGTCGGCGAGGTAATGATATGTTTTTCTCCTTCTTCTCCCATATATAACTCTACCTCAGCATCAAAATCATTTATGTCTTCGAAATTAGTCCCCAGAAAAAACAAATACTCATCAAAGTCGTGGACATGTGTCGTATTAACCATCACGTGAGGTCTTGTATAATAAAGACCGGATCCGTCCACATTCGCTTTCGGAAAAATCTCCGCTATCTTGAACATATTAAAGAAACCGGANTGAATAGCAATGGTCATGCCGGGTTTGAGAAGGACAGTGCTGGATTCAATAATAGACCAGAAATCAAGGACGTCAAGGCCGATGGAATGACCGGGGCGGAAGGGAGAAATGAACCCCTTTTCCTGAACAGAATTAACCAGTACATGATACAGATCGGCGACTTCTACACCGGGACGGAGTATCTTTCGGACGGCCTTATCGGCTTCGTTCCAGGCACGAACCATTTCTTTCACAGAAGGCGAATATCTGCCTACAGGCAATGTCACCGGTAACTGACAGTAGTAACCATCATAGGACGGAGTTATCTCCATAAACAATGTGCCATTTGCTTCAAGTCTGTCTTCGGTCGGCACAAAGGACATGTTCATCATGGAACCGGCTCCGTCAATCAGATCAAAGGAGTATTCACAACCCATTCCATAGACGATTTTCTTGACTTCTCCATAGATCTCATACTCACCAAGACCCGGGCGAATTATTTCTCTGAGTCTCTTATACACTTCATCGGCAACGAGAGCTGCTTTTCGTGTCTTTTCGATTTCCTCAGGACTTTTAACCGCCCGCAGTGATTCAAATATCCCTACTGCGTCAACGAGCCTGTTACCGAATCTCTCGGCCACGGCCAGATACATCGGCGCGGGCATACATGTTTTGCCCACGAGGCCGATATTGTTGCCTCTGTCAAAATTGGATAATTCAACAACCGCTTGTTCATCGGTTGTCGTTGTAGTCTTCAGATCAACCAGGTCAACGGCGGCCATAAACCTCGGGAGTTTTCGCGAAGCCGTCAGCAAAGCGTTTGCGAGCAAAACCGGTCTGCCCTCCAATGGGAAAATACAACATCCCCCTCTCCCCAACCCGGTAATGTACCGTATGTTACCGCGGTTGAAATCGTCGTTGAGACCTGTGATGAGGAGACAATCGATGTGTTCCTTTCCCATCGCTTCCCGGATCGCTCTGTAACGTCGCTGAAACTCCTGTAATGAAATACCCATTCGGTTTCCTTCTCCTGCTTTTGCTCTGTCTTAGCCTTTTGTCGTATCAGCCAAAAACTCCGGCCATGGACGCCTCATTTTGAGCACGCTGAATTTCCATTTTCCATCTTCTTTTACATACTCACAGTCATATCTTCCCTGAATCCATTGCCTGGATGAATCGTTCAAAAAGCGGTAGAACATCCAGTGTCCGCTCGCTTTTCCGTCTTCAACCACAACAACAGGCTGGCCTGTGAAGTGTCCATCTTTTGATTGGAGTACATTCTCATATATCGTCTCACGAAAGAATTTTGCAACTTCTTCTTTTCCCTTTCGTGTCCCATAGTTGGCAACCTTTACTTCGATATCACGGGCGAAGCAGTCGAGGGCCTTTTCTATTTCGAGACCGGAAATCCAAAAAAGATATTCCCTGTGGAGCGCCTTGATCTCCTCCAGGTCCTCCAGCATCGAAATTCGTCTTTCCAATTCCTCGATTCTCATGGTCTCCTCCATCCGCGCTTGTCGATCTGGACAATATGCAGAGTGCGTCCTCGTGGATTATACGGTATGGATGGAAAGGCTGGCAGGGTAGGTGCACCCACCAGCCATTCCACAAAACTTCGTTACAACATCACTCTTCCAGCCACGCCTTGGGCGAAAGATAGCGGTTGGGAACGACACCATATAAATCATCATGCAGCTTCTTCGATTTACCGAGCGGATTGACTGCAATGGTGAGAACCGTGGAAAGACAGTATTTGTCAGTCCATAGTGCCATAATCTGCTGGGTGAGTTTCTTCTTGGTTGCCTGATCAGGGGCCTCACTCGCGCGTTCGTACAGGTCCGTAATCTCAGGTATGCGGAGGACTTCTGAAAATTCGTTGCCAGTTATCCAACCAACAATTTGGGCAAGAGTATCGGGTTTCCAAAAACCTTGCATACGGACGATTCCATCCCAGCCCTTGCCAAGGGAGGCCATTTCTGCAAATCTCGGTCGCTGGACACCGTCTAAGGTCGCTTCGATACCCACTGCTTTCAGGTAACCTTGAATGGCTGTCATTTCTTCCGTGTAGACGGGCATCAAAGCGAAGTAGTGCATAGTGGTCTTAAAACCATTCGGATACCCTGCGGCAGCTAACAGTTCCTTTGCCTTTTTAGGATTGTAGGGATAGCCTTTTACGGCCGGGTTGTAAGACCATTGACCCGGTCGGGCCCACTGGTTCATAGGAGCATAATAGCCGTAACCAAAGGTTTTGGCGAGGGTGTTCAAATCAAGGGCATAGGAGATGGCCCGCCGCACCCGTATGTCCGCGAAGGGAGACTTAGGATCTTTGCTGTTTCCTCCCAGGGCAGCAACCTGGCCCTCGGGCGGGGCAACAATGTTAAATTTGCCTTCCGCTTCCAGGTCTTTTGCGTCTTTAGGGTTGAGCAAAATTATGTGCCTCTGCCCTGCCTTGAAACTCATCAGTTCGGCTACCTGGTCGGATACCTTATATGTTTCTATCCCATCGAGATAAGGTTTACCGCCCCAATAGCCGTCGAATCTCTTAAACTTAGTGCCTACGTCTTTTTGCCAGCTCACAAACTGGAATGGTCCGGTGCCTACCGGATTTTTTTCACACCATTCCTGTCCATTTTTCTCGTATGCGGCTTGTGAGATCATGCGGCCTGCGTCATGGGTAAAATGACTGATGATCACATTATCGAAGATCCCAAGATTGAGCCGGACAGTATAGTTATCCACCACATCGACCGACTGAATGGATTCAAGCTCCCGCCTTTTCCCTTCTCTAAATTTGTCAATATTCCATTTACACACCTTGGCATTAAAATCCGTTCCGTCGTGAAACTTGACCCCTTTTCTCAAGGAAACTGTGATCGTCTTAGCTTTAGGGTCGGCCTTCCAGCCTGTAGCCAGTAGCGGCACAACCTCTGCCTTCTCATTGAAGCGGAAAAGGGTTTCGAGAGCAACGCTTGCCTGTTGACCGTCGGTGTTGGCCGTCATAGTGGGCGGATACCCAAGACTGTAAGGATCATAACCGAGCATCTTTAGGGTCCCGCCATACCTTGGTTTTAACGGAGTGGCCGCCTTGGTGGCCGCATAGGAAAGATTAACGGCAAGGAGCGTAAAAATCATTAATAATACGAAATAAATTCTTAGCTGTTTCATTTTTGAGCCCTCCTTTTGGTGCAATTTATTCCGGCTTAAGCCGGGTGATTCACACTATATTTTTCCTCTCAGTCGTGGATCCAGAGCATCCCTTAGCCCGTCACCCGCCATGTTAAATGCTAAAACAACGAGCATAATAGCGAAACCAGGAGCAAATGACATCAGGGGATTGCCAAGGAGATACTGGTAGCCAACACTGACCATGGCGCCCCAAGTCGCCACAGGCGGTTTTATGCCTATCCCCAAAAAGCTAAGTGTGGCTTCCATCATGATAGCCGTTCCCAAGTTAATGGACAATAACACAAATAGAGGCGGGAAAGCGTTCGGGAGCAGATGGCGTAAAATGATGCGCAGGTTTCCGGCTCCGATAGACCGGGCGGCCACAACATATTCGTTTTCTTTCAAGGAGGCAACCTGGGCACACATCAGACGACAGTAAGTCGGCATCATGCTGATACCAAGGGCTACGAGTACATTAAACAGTCCTCCTCCAAGTACAGCTGCGATAGCGAGCATCAATACAATAGGCGGAATGGCAAGAAGCGCATCGGTAAACCTCATAATAATTGTGTTCGTCCATCCGCCGAAATAACCTGCTATGAGCCCCAGAATCATACCGATTGTCCCTGCGATAGTCACTGCCACTATTCCTACCATAAGGGAGATCCGCGCGCCGTATATGATTCGACTCAGCAGGTCTCTACCTAATTCATCCGCGCCCAGCAGATGCGATTTCGAAGGTTGTGCCAGCCTTGAATTCAAATCCTGTTTATAAGGGTCATAAGGTGCTATCAGCGGGGCAAAGACTGCAGCAATTATAAGCATCATGATGATAACTACGCCTCCGGCAACAACACGCCGACGAAACATGGCCCTGGTGACCCGCTGGAATTCGCTGACCCGTGGTCTGGTTATTTCTGGCGTCAAAACAGAGATATTGACCTCAGGCATGCTCTCACTCATATCTGAATCTCGGATCCAGCCAGCCGTACGAAATGTCGACCAGCAGATTTGCCAGGCAAACTAACGCCCCAACCAAGAGAACACCTGCCTGTACAACGAGGAAATCTTTATTTATAGCACCAATAACCAACAACCGACCCATCCCGGGAATATTAAAGACGGTCTCGACTAAAACGGAACCACCGACCAGTATCCGTACCTGCAAACCTAACAACGTTACCACGGGAATTAAGGCATTCTTCAGAGCATGTCTCAAGATTACAAGCCGCTCTGTAAGACCCTTTGCAAAAGCCGTCCGAATGTAGTCCTGGTGAACCACTTCGAGCATACTTGATCGGGTCTGCCGAGCCATTACAGCTATACCTGGGGTTGACATGATAAGAGCGGGCATTAAGGTACATTTCAGGTTTTCCGTAAAATTATCTAACGGCGATGTCCATCCCTGGATAGGGAGCCAGCCCAGTCGAAATCCGAACACGTAGATACCTAATATGCCCAGCCAGAAAATAGGGATGGCTATGCCTACATTTGCACAAAGACTCACCAATTGGTCAAGAATGCCGCCTCGTCTAATGGCGCAAATGATCCCTGCTGCAATTCCAAATAATGTGCTCAGCACAAGTGCTATCGCGGATAAGTAAAGTGTTATGGGTAGTCGAGCGGCAAACATATCGACCATAGGGTCCCGGTGCATGATCGATATCCCCAGGTCACCATGGAGCGCGTTTGAGAGCCAGTGCAAATACTGAACCACGATCGGTCGGTCCAGCCACAGTTCTTTCTGAAGAGCTTTAATCTGCTCCATCGTGGCCTCTGTACCGAGCATCGCTGCGGCAGGGTCTCCGGGCGTAAGGTGAAGGAGCAGAAAGGAAACGATTGTTACTATCAGTAAAACCGCCAATGTTTGAATAAGCCTGCGAATGATGAAGGTTGTCAAACGCTATTTCCTTTTCTGCACGTACCACGCGTCGTTCGTAACATTGACCAGTACCTGCGCCCCTTCCCGAACCGTCTCCCTCCCGATAGACGGGAACACTCCTTCATAACAGATAAGAACTCCGATATTGCCTATATCTGTTTTAATCGGGACATACCCTTCGCCGGGGATAAAATCACCGCCGGCGGCAGTCAATTTTTGAAGAAAAGGAAGATACGGTATAAGAGGTGTATACTCCCCGAAAGGCACCAGATGGACCTTGTTATAGACGCCCGCTGTTTCACTATTTTTCCCGATTACATAGACGGAATTATAGTATCCGCGTGGCATGCCCTTCGATATGGTGCCGAAAAGAAGATCGGCGTTCATTTCAGCAGACAGTGATTTTATATATCTGTTCGCGTGTATTTCGTCGTCAAATATGAAAGGCATGGCTGTCTCAGGCCAGATAATAAGATCGGCTGCTTTTCCCGATGCCGATGTCATCTGCGCGTATTTTTTAATTGTCATGATTTTAAACGCTTCATCCCATTTCACGTCCTGCCGGATATTCCCCTGTATGATTGAAACATGTTTCTCGGGCATTTCTTCTTTACCGGCCAGCGAAACAAAACCATACACAAGCGTCACTATAAACAAAACTGCCACAATGGAAACATAAAAAAAGGAAATCTTTTTTCTCCGCCAGAGGCTGAATAAAACCGCATTGACGGCAACAATAAGGAAAGATACGAAATAGGTCCCTGTAATGGATACTACCTGAATAAAGGGAAGAAAATTATGCTGTGAATGCGCGAGAAAAGACCAGGGAAACCCGGACATAAGAAATCCGCGGATATACTCCAATAACGCCCAGACGAGCGGAGCGGTAATCGGGATGGGAATTAAAAACCTTTTTTCAAGCCAGGCGCAGGAAAGCGTGAAAAGACCCGTATAGCATGACAGATAGACAACGAAGAGCAGTAGTATTAAGGCGCTCAGTGGCATACTGATGCCGCCGTAATGATTCATGGCAATAATAACCCAGTAAATAAGCCCGAGATACGAAACGATACCGGCCATATAACCTGAGAGGAATGAGAAACGCAGATTATCTTTGTCGATTGAGGCAAGAAGCGGAATGAGCGCGAAGAACGCGATGGGGTAGAGATTGACGGGGGGCTGAATGACTATGAGGAGAAGACCGGAAAGAAAGGGCAGCCAGTAAACACAGCATAGCCTGTATAATTTATTTTTACCGACCATTGTTTTAGCCGCCATACCGCGTGTCCATACTATGACTTCTCATTTATCAGCGCTTTGTACGCGTCATCGGCTTCCACGAAGTTCATGAGCCCTTTTTCTCTGCGCGCCATCTTCCTGCTTTCTCCCGCGTCTTCCACGTGGTCATAACCCATGATGTGCGTAAGGCCATGGACAATCAAGGTGAAGAGCCGTTCGTAAAAATACGTTCCAGCCGTTCGCGCTTCTTCCTCGGCTCTCTCCACGGAGATAATGATATCACCAAGCACTTCGCCCGGTAAACCGTCCATATAGGAAAAAGATATCACATTGGTAGGTCTCTCTCTTCCGAAAAACTTTTTGTTCAATGCCGTTATCTTTTTGTTATCGACAAAGAGGATGCTTAAATCCTTATTTTGAAACCCTAAAAAGCTTAGCAAGGCTTCTGTGATCTTTCTGATGCTTCTTGCGTCTATCTTCATCATCTTTTGGGAGTTTTTTATCAATACCGCCATTTGTCGTCCTCTCAGGATATTCTATTCTTTTATGGAAGATACCGTTAAATATTGATATGAAACTTCTCTGGATCGCGTGGAGGTCTTTCAATGTAAGTTCACAATCATCAAGCTGTCCGTCAAGAAATATATTCTCTATAACATTCTGCACGTGGCCTTCAATCCTCTTTGGCGTGGGATCGTCAAGGACTCTCGACGCGGCCTCAACGGCATCGGCAAGCATAATAATGCCCGCTTCCTTTGTCTGGGGTTTCGGACCAGCATAACGGAAATCTTTCTCCTCAATGACGTGAAGATCAGGGTCTTCCTGCTCCTTTGCCTTGTTGTAGAAATAGCTCACAATGCTTGTTCCGTGGTGCTGTTTGATAATTTCCGTGATTTTCGTTCCAAGCTTGTGCTCCTGTGCCAGTTCCGCCCCCTCTTTCGTGTGGGAAAGAATGATGAGCGCGCTCATGTTGGGGCTCAGCTCATCATGGGCGTCTTCCATACCTGCCCTGTTTTCAATGTAGTAGTGCGGCATTTTCAACTTCCCGACATCATGGTAATAAGCGGCAACTCTCGTCAAAAGGGGGTGCGCTCCGATACTCTCCGCGGCCGCCTTCGCGAGGTTTCCCACGACGATGCTATGATGATATGTGCCGGGNATAATCGCCGCTTCTGAGAAGAGAACAATTCTGAAGACAATACCGAAAAGAAATACCGGTATAATATAGAATAATTCCTCAATGAGGCTCGGCGCGTAATACTGAAAAACAAGGAAACATGTTCTCACGAGAAGCACACAGAAAATCGTAAAAACCGCGCAGAAGAGCAGGTCTCTCACGGAAAGGGAGAATTTTTTAATATTCTTTTCCGCGTATTCTATTATGATGACGGTAAATAGAAAGAGAAGTACGAAGAATGAGAGAGCATTTTTAACAGTAAATCCTTCCTGTTTCGCGAGTGCCTTCACTGCTGCAAGTTTTTTAAGGTGCTCCTCGTTTATCTTTTCGCCTTCACGGACGACAATTTCTCCTTTCTTTACTGTAATATTACTTTCAGGCACGGAAATGTCCGCCGGTGATTTTACATTTTCACGGGCAACATCTCCGGATTGATATTCTTCACGAAAGGTAAAACTGCCGATACTTATAATCGCTGAAAGCGCGATCGCGAGGAAAAAAAGGACAGCGAGTTTCCGGTAATCGATACGCGACGGAGGTTTCTCTTTACCGTTTGGCATCTTTGGCGCTCCCTATACTTACGCTTCTTTCCTCGTAGGCTTTTATGATTTTTTGAACGAGCCGGTGGCGGACAACATCTTTCCCGGTGAAATAGACAAACTTAATGCCTTTAATACCCTTGAGGATATGCTGGACCTCCACAAGGCCGCTTGTCTTTTTATCGGCAAGGTCAATCTGGGTAATATCGCCGGTAATGACAGTCTTTGAAGAAAAACCGAGCCTTGTGAGAAACATCTTCATCTGTTCCGACGCTGTATTCTGGGCTTCATCGAGAATGATGAATGCGTCATTCAATGTCCTCCCGCGCATGAAGGCAAGAGGCGCGATTTCAATAATACCTCTTTCAATGAGCCTCGCTGCCCTGTCCATATCGACCATGTCATAGAGCGCGTCATAGAGAGGCCTCAGGTAAGGATTTACTTTCTCGTACATGGTCCCCGGGAGATATCCGAGTTTTTCCCCCGCTTCAATGGCCGGTCTTGTCAGGACGATTCTGGAAACTTCTTTTCGGTAATAAGCGGAGAGCGCCGTGGCCATGGCGAGATACGTTTTGCCCGTTCCGGCGGGGCCGATGCTGATTACCATATCATGTTTCCGAATGGCATCTATATAGAGTTTCTGATTACGGGTCCTCGGGGTAATATTCTTTTTCGAAGCGGCTATGTATATCCGGTCGTCCTGTGTCTCTTCTACCTGATGCTGCGCGTGAGAAATAAAGTGGACCGCGTGGTCTATGTCGGCATGGCGTATCGTGAAACCCTTTTTGACAATACCCTGCAATTCACCGATCACCTTCCCCGCTTCCTCTATATCTTTTTTCGCGCCAAGGAGGGTGAGGTTTGTCCCTCGTATGCTTGTTTTGATGTTGAAATATCTTTTGAGGTATTTAATGTTCTCTTCGCGGGGGCCGAAGAGATGTCTCGCCACATCTATTTCGTCGAAGGATAACCGCAGGAACCCTTCTTCAGTTTTTTCGTCCAATAAACCTCTCTTTCCTTCTTTTTAATACTATTTAAATATATCATAAAAACTGTTTTTTTCAAAAATGTAAATCACAACCGTTATTCTTCTGAGGTTATTGTAATCTCAGGGTATTTCGTATAAAATACTACACAATGAACAAAGTTCTTATCATTGATGACGAAAAAAGCATTCTCGACACTCTCTCGTTAATGCTTGAAGACGAAGGCTTTGCTGTCCTGAAGGCAATGGACGGGAAAGAGGGGCTCGCTATTTTTGAGAAAGAGAAACCGGATATTGTCCTCCTCGATGTATGGATGCCCGAACTCGACGGTATTCAGGTCTTAAAAAAGATAAAGAAAAAGAACAAAGATGCCATCGTCATCGTCATATCGGGACACGGTACCATATCCACAGCTGTAGAGGCCGTGAAAGTGGGCGCATATGATTTTCTCGAAAAACCTCTCTCAATTGAAAAGGTACTCGAGGTTGTATGGAGAGGGCTCGGCACAGAATACAAACGCAAAGAAACCGTGGACAATTTCAAGCTCAAAGGCGCGAAAGGGCTTAAAGAGTTTAAACAGAAAACAATAGGTAAAAGCATTGTCGTCTATGGCGTCGGCCTCTTTTCAGGAGTAAAGACAGGGATGATCCTCCTCCCCATGCCGGAGAACACGGGCATTGTATTCGAACATATACCGGACGGCGAGCGTATACCGGCTTATATCGATTACACCTTTTCCATGGGCGGATTTACATCAGTAAAAGGGAAAAACTGTATGGTACGGACCATCGAGCATCTCCTCTCGGCGTGTCACATGTACGGCATTACCAACCTGCTTATTAAAGTAAGCGAGGAGATACCCATCTTCGACGGCTCAGCTATTGAGATATGCAACAAAATTGATGAAGCGGGGATTATGGTGCAAAAAGAGGGAATAGAGCCGCTGAGGATCACCGAGAAGATCGATATTCCCCATCTGACAAACGGCAAATCTCTTTCCATCGAGCCCTCGGAAACCTTTGAAATCGATTACACACTGGAGCAGGCACAGCCCATAGGCCGGCAGAAATATTCCTTTACCGCGAAAAAGAAAAACTATGTTTCCGAAATTGCCCCGGCTCGCACTTTCGGCTTTCTCAAGGATTTTGAACAGCTCGGCAAAATGGGTCTCGGTTCGGGCGGCAGGATAAATAATTTTATCATCCTCAATGATGACGGCGTGATTAATACACAACTGAGGTTTCCCGATGAGTTTGTGCGCCACAAGGTGCTGGACCTCATCGGTGATACATATCTTCTCAACCGGCCCATTCTCGGTAAGATCACAGCGAAGCAGACCGGCCATCTGGAAGACATCGCCCTCGTTAAAGAATTACAGAAACGCTTCCTGTAATTTATTTTTGTATTTCTTTTCATCAACCACAAGAAATGTTACAATACGGCGAGTGGTGAAATCGCTTACTAACATTCAGGGGAGATTATTATGAGTATTGAACAGTCAATCAAGGACTATGCCAAGAATACGGGAATGGACCTCTGCGGCATCGCGCCGGTTTCACGTTTTGATGGCGCTCCCAAGGGGACACATCCCACTGATTTTCTTCCGGGCTGCAAATCCGTTATCTCTGTCGCTGTCCGGCTGGCGGATGGCGTTATCCAAACCATATTCAGGAATTTCGAGGATGGTAAAGCCGGCGCTCAGGGTATCTACGGTACCTATGGATACACCATAGCTCCGAATTTTCATCTCGTGGCCTCGGTATACGCCATTGCCCAATTTGTCGAACGTACCACCGGCTATGCCGCGACTCCCACACAGGTCGGCCCGCTCCAAACAGGCATAACAATCAGCCAGCGCCATGCCGCTGTAGCTGCAGGTCTTGGAGAGTTCGGCTGGCACAGCATCGTGCTGACGCCGCAATTCGGACCGAGAAACAGGTTCGGGGCTATCCTGACAACGGCTGAGCTTGCTCCTGATCCTATGTACAGCGGGGTGCTTCTGTGTGACCCAACAAAATGCAACATCTGCACAACCGTCTGCCCTACCCACGCGCTGAGCAAATACGGTGAAAAGGAAGCCCGGCGTGTAACCTATAAAGATAAAGACGGTGACAAATCTTACGATTACTGTCACGTTGACATGACCAGGTGCCGTATCGCCGCTCACGGACTTATGAAAAAGTTAGGCGGAGATAAGGATCTGGTGACCTCATTGGATGCTACCGCTGAGGAAGTTGCCGCTGCCTGCGCCGGTATGCGCGCCCCCGGACTTCAGTCTTCACCTACCTGGAAGTGCGGCAAGTGCCTGGCATACTGCCCGACAGGACACTGGAAAGAAAAGTTCAAAGACACAGGGTTTAGCCGAAGTCTGCCTCCAACGATAGAATGGTAACCCTATACTGAGAAGGCAAAAGACTAAAGATTTAAGGTAAAAGGTAAAAAACCCGGATAAAACAATGGACAGGGTAATGAACCCTGGGACCTCAGACTTTGAACCGGCCACAGGTATTTACTATTCACTATCGACTATTCACTGCATTTTTTACTGTTCTACTATTTCCTTCTTTTTGTCCGGTTTGTAGATAAATTTTCCGTCACTGATGGAGGTATTGACTTTAACACCGGCAAATTCGATGGTATTGATGTTACCGGTAAATTCTTTGATCTCTATCTTTTTGACAAGATTCTGCTTGTCGATCCAGACCCTGGCAGCAGTGACGGTCCCTTCTTTCTTCGGGGCAAGGTCGAGGACTATCGTATCACCTGACACACTCTCCTGTTTCAGCGTAAAAAGGTCGTCGATCTTTGAGATATCCTCAACAAGGTCGAAAAAGGTACCACCCGTTTTTTCTTTATTGACTTTCTCTTTCAGCACAAAGCTCTTTTCTTCGTCCTCCTGCCACATGAACTGCCCGTCATAGAGAAACGATTTTTCTTTCGGCTTTGTGTAACGCCACAGAAACCCCTTACTCCGTTTGTATGAAAACTCCCCGTCGAACTCCCTTGTTTTTTTAATGTTCTCTATGAACAGTTTCTGATGAAATTTTGCTTCCAGCGCGTTGATGCCCGCATAGGTCTTTTTGATCGAATCAAAGCCCGCGGCGATGCATATCGCCGGTGCCATCAGCAGAATTATCGCGTACAGAATTATTTTTAATCCCTTGTTCATTTCTATAATCTCCTCTCTAAAGCAGTTAATAGTCGTTAGTGAATAGTTTTTCGTCCCAGCGCAGCGGGCGTCTCACGTCCATCGGTTTTTATCGTTTCAGAACTTCTCTCGGTTTGACTCCGTCGGAAGGGCCGACAATCCCTTCCCTCTCCATGCGCTCGATGATCCGCGCGGCTCTGTTGTAACCGATCCTGAAACGTCTCTGTACCATGCTGATGGAGGCTTCGCCCTTTGTCATGACGAATTCGACAGCCTCCTGATATTTTTCGTCATCCAGTTCCTCACCGCTTTCTTGCTCTTCTTTTTCTTCCAATATCTCATTGTGGTAAGAAGGTTTTCCCTGCTGTTTCAAAAATTCCACGATCCTCTTTATTTCACCCTCGGACACAAAGGGGCCGTGCAGCCTCTGCAGCCTGCTGATACCGGGACTTAAAAAAAGCATATCGCCGTTTCCGAGCAGGCTTTCGGCGCCGTTAGTATCGAGGATTGTCCGTGAATCGACCTTTGAAAAGACCTTGCAGGAAATCCGGGCGGGAAAGTTCGCCTTGATAATGCCGGTGAGAACGTCAACTGAAGGCCTCTGCGTGGCAAGGATAAGGTGTATGCCGGAGGCGCGTGCCATCTGGGCAAGCCTCGCGATGTATTCTTCGACTTCTTTGGGAGAGATCATCATGAGGTCAGCCAGTTCATCAATAACGACGACGATATAGGGGAGCGGTTCCGCTCCGTCTTTCTTGCCGATCTTCTGATTATATTTCTCAATACTCCGCACACCCTTCTCGGCCATCATGGAATAGCGCCGCTCCATTTCATCGGTCATCCAGCGCAGTGCCGTCTTGGCGTTTTTCTGGGTCGTGACAACGGGAAGCAGCAGGTGCGGAATGCCTTCATAGAAGGAAAGCTCCAGCATTTTCATGTCAATCATAAGGAAGCGCACGTTTGCCGGTGTCGCCTTGAAGAGAATACTGCAGATCATGCTGTTCAAAGAGACACTTTTGCCTGAACCGGTTGCCCCTGCCACGAGCAGGTGGGGCATCTTCGCGAGGTCCGCCACATATGATTCGCCGGCTATGGTCGTTCCAAGGGCCAGCGTAAGATGCGAATGGGCTGTCCTAAAAGCATTCGATTCCATCATCTCACGAAAATAGACAGTCTGACGTGTTGTGTTGGGTATCTCGATACCCACTACCGCTTTCCCCGGTATGGGAGCGATGATCCTGATAGAGACCGCCGAGAGGGCCATAGCGAGATCATCGGCGAGGTTGGAAATCCTGCTCACCTTGATGCCCGGCGCCGGTTCAAATTCATACATGGTGATGACAGGCCCCGGCCTTACTTCCGTTACTTTTCCATCTATGCCGTAATCCTTGAGCTTCTTTTCCAGAATGGCCGCGTTCGCTTGAATACTTTCCTTGTCGACCTTCATTTCCTTTTTCTCGATTGTATCGAGGAGCGTTATCGGCGGCAACTTATAAGGGCCTATTTCTTTGAAGAACTCAAATGATTCCTGGACAGGTTTCTTTACCTCTTCTTTGGGTGGCGGTTCCTTTTTCTCTTCTGTCGTCACTTTGATTTCTTTTCTCCGTTCTACCTTCTTCTTACGCGCCAGCCGTTCCTCAAGCACGGTGACAATCGGCGCCTGCACGATGAGAAAGAGGGAAATAAGAAGGAGGATAATGCCGATGAGGACAGTGCCGAAATAACCAAAGAAATTCATGAGGGTTTTTTCGAGGATGTAGCCAAGGAGACCTGAAAAATTTATAGAAACCCCTCTGATATTGATCTTGCCGATGAGCTGAAACAGTATGGAAAGAGAAATGAAAAAGAGCGCGAGACCGGATGAAAAGAGAATGATGTTGGGAGGGTCCTTCTTTTTTACATAGAAAAGCCCGAAAAGGAGCAAAAAGGCCGAAAGCAGGTAGCTCATCATGCCAAAGACAAGAACAAGTCCATCGGCCAGATAAAAACCCGCTCTGCCGCAGAGGTTTCGCGACGCAGGGTCCAGAGGATGGTACGTGACGAGACTCATGAGAAAAAAGAGAAAGATGCCTAGTAAGCCGACACCTGCTATCTCTTTTTTTAATTCCCGCGACATGCCATCAACCCTTCAATTCGCTCCCGCACATGATCCATAACTTTTGTTTTCGCTGAACGGTCCATCCCCTCAAGAACGATTGGTTCTCCTATATTGATGTATATTACCCCTTTTTCTCTTGGAATGAAACTCCCTTTTGGCTGAAGTTTGCTTGTGCCGTATATACCGATAGGCACGATAGGGACCATCGCCCTGAGCGCCAGCGTGAAACCTCCCTTTTTAAAAGGCAGAAGAATACCATCCTGACTCCTTGTACCTTCGGGGAAAATGATGATGCTCGTACCGCCTCGTATCTTTTTCGCTGCCCCTTCCATTGCTTTCAATGCTTCTCGCGGGTTTTCCCGGTCAATGCTTATATACCCCGCCCTTCCCATGGCCCATCCGATAAAAGGGATCTTAAAAAGCTGTCTCTTGGCGATCCACCGGAAAGAAACAGGGAGGCAGGCAAGGAGTGTATAGATATCGAGAGCGCTCTGGTGATTGCACATAAAAACGTAGGGTGGGCTTCCAAGATGTCCTGTGCCTTCCATGATAACCTTCACGCCGCTCATTTTCAGGTGGAGGTTTGCCCAGAACCGAGCTATTCCATGAATAGCCTCGCCCCTTCTGTCAAAGAGGGAAACGACGAGGGCAATACAGGAAAGGATGATGGTGCTGCACACAAAAGATATACAGGCAAGTATTCGTCTCATTAATTACCGGCTTTCACCATTTCTTTTTCGAGGGAATCGATGATTTCTTCCACCTCGGCCCTGATCCCGGGGGCAACGTCATAAGGAGACAGGCCGCGTTTATCCGCCTCGATAATCTTTTCATTATATCCCATCTTTCCCAGGAAGGGAAAATCAGAGAGGTGTTCCCTCATAAGCTGTAAATCCTTTTCACCGGCAACTTTGTTGCCTACAACATAGAGACGTTTTATCCCGATATCTTCACTGAGCTTTTTTACCTGCGAGGCGGTTTGAAAGCTCCTTCTCCCCGGCTCCACGACAACGATAAGGGCGTCGATATATGCCGTAGTCCCTCTGCCGAGGTGTTCGAGGCCCGCTTCCATATCGACAATGACATAGTCATCACGTTCAATAAGCACGTGCGTGAGAAAGCTCTTGAGAAGGGCGCTCTCGGGACAGAAACAACCACCGCCACCCTGAGGAATACTGCCGAGGATAATGAGCTTCACGCCATCCTTCTCAAGGGAAAACCGTTCAGGGATATCGTCAACCCTGGGGTTGATCTGAAAGAAGGCCCCGTATTGTCCCTTCTTTGTCCCTGTCCGCTCCTCTATGAATTCCCGCATCTGCGCAAGAGGCTGGGCTTTTTTTGCTTCGCTTTCTTCAATACCGAGGGCTGAAGCGAGATTCGAGTCCGGGTCGGCATCGATGGCAATCACCTTATGGCCGCGTTCGGCAAGGATGCGGGCCATGACACCGGCAAGGGTCGTCTTCCCCACACCGCCTTTTCCTGAAATAGCAATTTTCATATTCTATCGTTCCTTGATATCTTCATGGGCAAATTGGCCTGAGACATGTAACATATTTTCATCATACATTTCCAGTTAAAGGATATCACTTTCCCGATTACTCTATTTAAGACCCTTTCCATGCGAACAAGGACACGGAATCAGGACCGCGAAAGGCTAATATGGTTGACACGGGACAATTATAGCATGGAAGAATCGGGAATAAAAACGATCAATTGGATTAGGATCGGGTTATTGATGAATTATATCAAGTCGCCTTCATTCATATAGCTTTATTGCCTTCGTCGCCTCGCTCTATTTTTGAATGCGACTTGGTATTATCTGACGCTCCTTGACTTACCGGATACGGTGTCTTATTTTTATTATTGTAATTTTTTATCGCCCCCAGGGACAAAATTTATACTATTTTTGAGGTGATTCTATTATGACTACGGAAAGATTGGAATTTAAAACAGAAATCAAACAGCTCCTTGACCTCATGATCCATTCACTTTACTCGCACAAGGAAGTGTTTTTACGGGAACTCATTTCCAACGCATCGGATGCTATTGACCGCGCGCGGTACGAATCTCTGACCAACAGCGATATTCTAGAGAATGACAGCGGCTGGAAAATTAAGATCATCGCCGATAAAGAAAAGGGGATACTCACGGTCAGCGACAACGGCATCGGCATGGACCACAATGAAATCATCGAGGCCCTGGGCACAATCGCCCGTTCCGGTACAAAAGAATTTCTTGCCGCTCTTCAAAGCAAAGAAGTCAAGGAAAACCCTGAACTTATCGGCCAGTTCGGCGTCGGTTTTTATTCTTCATTTATGGTCGCCGACAGAATTACCGTACTCTCCCGGAAGGCAGGTCGGAAAGACAAACAAGGTGTCCAATGGGAATCGACGGGAGACGGCACATTCACAGTAACCGATATTGAAAAAGAGACGAAGGGCACTGATGTTATCCTCCACCTCACGGAGGAAGAGAAAAAATATCTTGAGCAGTGGGAAATAGAGAGTGTTGTCAGAAAATATTCCGATTTCATCGAGCACCCCATTGTTATGGATATGGAAAAAGAAGTGGACAGCGAACTGAAAAAAGGTGAGAAGGTCAAGATTACTGAAGAGAAGAAGCTCAATTCCATGAAGGCACTTTGGCTGAAGGACAAGTCAGACCTTACCACCGATGAATACAATGAGTTTTACAAACATATATCACACGATTTTACTCCGCCGGCAAAGATCATCCACTACAAGGCGGAAGGCACTTCCGAGTTCACGGCCCTCCTTTATATCCCTTCACATGCGCCGGTCAATATTCTCTACAAGGATTACAAGATGGGTCCTACCCTCTATGTAAAACGCGTTCAGATTATGGACCATTGCGAAGACCTTATACCGCAGTATCTGAGGTTCGTGAAGGGTGTCGTTGATTCTTCGGACCTGCCGCTCAACATATCCCGCGAAATACTTCAGCACAACAGGAAGATCGAGATCATGAAAACAAACATTACAAAGAAGGTCCTCGACACGCTGTCTGATATGAAAAATGACGAATATGACAATTATCTGAAATTACATAGCGAGTTCGGCAGAGTCCTCAAGGAAGGAGTGCACTTCGATTTCACGAGGCGGGAAACAATCGCCGACCTGCTCCTCTTTCCTTCCACAAAAACAGAAGAGGACAAGTTTACAACGCTCAAGACATATATGGAAAACATGAAAGAAGGACAGGAAGAAATTTACTACATCGTCGGCACTTCGCTCTTCGAGGCCCTGCGGTCGCCTTATTTGGAAGCATTCAGAAAAAAAGATTACGAAGTACTGGTCCTTCTCGATGATATCGATGATTTCATCTTCAGCGGCTTTGAATATAAGGGCAAGAAGATGAAATCTATCACCAGGGGCGACATGGCCCTTGATAAGGAAGAAAAAGCGGCAAAAGAAAAAGCCGAGAAAAAGTATGAAAAATTCATCGACCTCGTTAAAGATATTTTGAAGGACGACGTGAAAGACGTGAGGCTTTCCGGAAGGCTCACCGATACGGTATGCTGCCTCGTCAGCGACGAAGGCGATCTCGATCCGCAGATGGAAAAGCTGCTGAAAGCCATGGGGCAGGAATTGCCCCCGCAAAAACGGATTCTTGAGATCAATCCGGAGCATCCGCTTTTCGCGTCAATGAACACTCTCTTTGAAAAAAACAAAAAGAGCGCCACTCTGGAGGACTATGTGCGGCTCCTCTACGATCAGGCCCTTGTTCTTGAAGGTTCAAAACCCAAGGACCCCGGCGCTTTCTCCAAACTCATCGCGAAGCTGATGCTTGATAATACCGTGGCGGATGCCAAAGAGGCGTGAACCCTGGAAAAGACAGTGAATAGT
>JAEAME010001056.1_pt1 | contig 21632 bp, 50 predicted proteins | sample 8958731 | NCBI WGS metagenome assembly JAEAME01 (sample SAMN16933194, study PRJNA681113) | bioreactor sludge metagenome | isolation source: anerobic bioreactor sludge (Control) | place: India:Bengaluru | collected 2018-10-24 | reverse complement strand
AATAAATACAGAGCATAGGGAGAAATCCCTATAATGTAGCCGATGGTAGTTGCAAGCCTACATAATAAAAATAAGGGGGGTGTTAAAATGTTAAATATAAAAGTAAAAGATAATGTGTCAAAAAATGATTTGTCATTAATAAAACTATTTAGACAGATTGTAAATTTAGGTATGTTTTATGATATTGAAAGCTTTTATAGTAGTATAGCCAGTGGAGATTTTAAACATCACAAAATATATAAAAATAAAAATACTATCGAAGTCAAAAGAATATCAGACAACGAATTAATATTTGTAGTCATAGAATAAATTAAAAGGAGTTGATAAAAATGAATTTGAAACGAAAACAAATATTTAATTGTTGCACATATCTGCATTATTTAGATATTGTCGATAAAAACTTTACATTAGATAATTACAGATGGTTAAATAATTTTAAATATGATGAAGTGTTTAAATCTTATAGTCTTGAATTAAGTAAAAATGAAAAAGAAATGCTACAGGAAGCAATCGAGCAAATAAAATTAGATCACGCTGAAGAAGTAAAAATATACGATGAAGAAATACATAAAAAAGCAGTTAACTCATTAAGAAAATTAGGTTATGCATTTAGTTTATTTGGTGATAATTATTATTCAAAAGGATTTAATGAATTGATGAGATAAATTTAACCAGTTATTAGAAAAATATAAAAATAATTTTAGGAGGATAAAATGGAAGTGAATTTAAAATCTGATGAATTAGCAATGTGGGTGATTTGTTCTGCAATAAAAAAAACAACATGAATTAATAGACAGAATAGATAAACGGAACGAAGATGATGGTATATATACTGATGTTAAACTAATTGTTGGTGGGGTAGAACTAGATTTTAATAACGTAACAATAGCATTAAAGGAAAATTTTGATATTCAAATAGATAGAATTAAAGCATCTGTTGGCAAAGAAGCTTTTGAAAAACGAGTTTCAGATAAGGTAAATGAAATTATAAATGATAAGTATAATGTTATATTAGACGATTTATATAATATTCAAGCAAGATTAGAAGAACATAAAACAGTATTCAAATATGAATGGGAATAAAACAGTTGTTTTATGAGCAAATATGTAAAAATAAACGTTGCAATTTCAATGAAAATCGAGTACAATAAAAGTAAAAAGGAGATTATTATGGAAAATACAAATAAAGTACAATGCTACTATATTGATGAAGAAAAATTATACATTTGTCAGCTACCAAAATCTAAAGTTGATAAAGATGGACGTTATCAATCGCCACTAGACGCAATAAATCGCAATATAGAACTTCAAAATAGGATATTACGAAATGAAGAGTATAAGGTAAAAAGAAGAAAAGAAATCATTGACGATTTGAAAAATCTCAAAGATAAATATATTTCTGGCAATATGTTTGATGATGTAGAAGATAATCAAATAGACATTTATAGTAGATTCTGGAAGTAAGAATATAAGGAGTGGATAAAAACGGAAACAGAAGAAATAAAACTTATTAAAGTAACAATTAATAATAAGGTTTGGTTTGTTGGTGAAGATGTTGCAAAAGCATTGAAAAGTTCAGATTTAGAAGAGGCAAGTTTTACTAGGTTAATGATATCATTATTTGGTAAATAAAAAGGAAATAAAAATAATCATATTAGGGGGTTAATATGGATATAAAAATATTTAATAAAGGCAATGGTTGGGTAGGCGGTACTTGCGGAGATTACAATTTTGAAGCTAAAGTATATGATGATAGTGGTGCTGGCTATGGAATCAATAAAGGTAGAGTTAGTAAACTGGCAATTTATGACGAAGAAGAAAGGCAATATAAAAATAATTATATTGATGCTTGTTCCGTGTATTATGATAGAGAATGGTTAAAGAAACCTAAAGGGAAAGTAAAAGATTGTTATGATGAATTGATTGAAGAATTAGAAAATTATAGAGGAGTTGAATGGTAGGTGGATAATAAAAATATAAAAATAAATAAAGAAATAAAGAAAAAGAAGTTCATTATTCGTGAAAATCACAAAATTTGTCCTGAGTGTGGGTTTATAATAGAAAATAAATATAAACATGCTTTTGAAAATGAGTGGTGTCCATCTTGCGGCTATGGAATAAAATAACAAATAAAAAATTAGTTTTATCTGAAAGGAGAAGATATGGAATGGATAAAAATAGAAGCAGGAGAATATTGGTCAAAAGATGAAAGATTCCACATTATTAAAGCTTGGGATAGAATATATGGATTACATTGGGAATTGTTAGATATTAAAACCAATATTGAACATTCATGTAATTCATTAAAACATTGTAAGCAAATTGCAGAAAATATAAATTTAAATAGTTAATAAAAAGGAAATTTTAATTGGAGGTTATTATGATAGATTTTCAAGTAAAAAGAGATAAATTAAATACTTTTGAGAGTGCAGTTTTGAAATTCGATAGAAAAGATATTGATATTTGGGTAAACATAAGAATGGGGCTTATAGATAGACTTGAAAAACAACACGAATATTTACAGAATAATTCTGAATATATTGAAGATTTTAATAATAAAAAAGAATATGCTATTGCAATGTTTACTATGAAAGATTTAGAAAAACGAAAATCTGAATTAGAAGAAGAAATAAAAAAGATTAAAAAATATATTGATGTATTTGAAGCAAAATAAAACGGTCATTTTAAAGGAGAAAATTATGGATATTTACACTGATTGTAAAGTAAAAATAAAAGAACAAGTTGTTAGTCCAAACTTTTCAGATTTAGACATTAGTGGTTGGACAGGAACAGCGTTAAAAATATTTTCAAATGGAACAGAATATTTTGTTGACATAGATTTAGATAAATTAACAGTTGATATCATGCCAACGTATTACAAAGATTATTGTAAGGATAATAATCTAAATCATAAACGTCTTATTTTAAGTGTTGATAAAGTTACGAAGAAATAAAAACAGCATTTTAAGAGGTGAAAAATGGATATAAATAAACAAATAAAAATATTAGTAAATAGATACAAGAATGAATTGGATAAAGTACAAAAAGATTATTCAGATGATGATTCTATACAAGGTTTTAATAATGGAGAGGAATATATTCTAAAATTAATTATTAAAGATTTAGAAAATTTAAACGAATAAAGTGATATTTTAACACCGCAAAGGAGTGAAAAATGAGGATCACGAAATGGTTTTGGAAACTGGTGTATAAACTAGAAGCTTCAGCAGAATATAAAAATAAAATATTTATGGATTATATTAAAAAATAAGTTGACAAATAATAGAAAATAGATTACAATAAAAATATGGAGGGTATTATGAATAAAATAATGTTTAACTTAATAAGGGGAATTAGTTACAAACTAGACGATTTGTGCGTTTACATAGCCGATGAAGGTAGAAGTTACGAGGAATATAAAACACTGTTTCACATTGTTGACGGGATATCAACAAAGATTTACTCCTTCGGATATAATACTTTTGTTCTAAGTGCAAAATAAGGTCACAGGAGGCAAAGTATGAGTACGATGATACAGCAGAGACAAATAAACAATAATATAAAAACCGTAATTAACTTTTTAGACACACAATTTCCTTGTTGTTGGGATGATCTTGAACAAGATATTGAAATGGGGTATACAGATATCCATCGAGAAATCAACAATATGAGAAACGCATTAGGAGTTTTAAAAATATATCATAAGGAGGATAAGAAACGAGTAACAATAATTAACAAATATCTACAAATATTATCTAAGGAACGTTAATAAAATAGATAAAATTAAAAAATAATTTACTAGGGGAGGTTTAAAGATGAAAAAACGGGATATAATATTACAAGAAGCCAACATGATTACTTGTTGGCATACATAGACCAAAGGAGGGTTATGAATGGTAAATGAAAATAAAATGAGTTTTAAAAGGGGAGATGTAGTTCTGGCAAATCTGGGTAACAAAGAAGGTTCGATTCAATGGGGTGTGCGACCAGTAATAATTTTGAGTAACGATAAAAACAACTATTTTAGTTCGGTTCTCACGGTCGTTCCGCTGACAACCTCAAAGTTTAAAAAAAGATTGCCTACACACGTGGATATTACGCAAGCAAATTCAAAAATTGAAAAAGATAGTATTGCTCTTTGTGAACAAACAAGAATAATACTCAAGGAATACATACTCAGAGATCAACCATTGTTTACATTAAGTGACGAATTAATGTCTCAGATTGAGTATGGGGTTATGGTGCAGCTTGGATTAACACAACTTGTGCAGTCGAGAATGGCAGTATAAAATTAAATTAAAATTAAGGGGAACGTTTTGGATGAAGAGTAGAGAAACATTATTAATTATATCAGTAATATTACTAGGTATAAATAGCGTAAAACTTGGTGATATTACTGATACTTATACGGAAAATATAAAAATAATTGAATCAGAAAATGCCAGACTACAAGATGAATTACTTGTAGCAAATGATAAAATAGAACAATATAAAAATATTATAAACAGTATCAATGAAATTGGAACAGAAAGCAGAAATTATATTTATTACGATATACCATTAACAATAAACGAACAAGAGTATATTCAAAATTTAGTATATAGTAATAATTTTTCGTATGAGTTAATATTGTCAATAATTTTCGCAGAAAGTAGATTTGATAAAAATGCAATTAGTAACTCAGACTGTTTAGGCTTGATGCAATTAAATGAGAAATATTTAAATACATATAGTAAATTAGCTAATATAGAAAATCCTGATCCGTTCAATGCCATTCAAAACGTAACTATGGGTGTTGCATATTTAAATTATTTAAGAGAATATTGGATATCTCAAGGAGTTACGGCAAATGAACAATTGTATTTTTATATTTTAAATTCATATAATATGGGTGTAAATTCTTATAAAAATTATATTAAAATGAATAATACATATAGTCGCACTTATGATCAAATAATTACTAAATATAAAACAAAATTAGAAATAAATAAAGAATTATAATAAAATACATAAGGAGTAAAATTAAGTGGAAACTAAAATTTGTAAAACTTGTAAAAGAGAATTATTTTTAGATGATTTTAATAAATGTAGCGATAGTAAAGATGGAAAGCAATCTAGTTGTAGAGAATGTAATAAAAAATATCATCAAGAATATTCTCTTAAAAAGAAATTTGAAAAAATGACAGAAGAAGAAAAAATTAAATATGAAAGATATAAAAACTGTGAGGAAGGATATAAGATTTGTACTATATGTGGAAATAAGTTGCCAGCTACAAGCGATTATTTTTATAAAGACAAAAGAAATAAAAGTTGTTTAAGTAATATGTGTAAACAATGTAAAAGTGAATATTCTAAAAAACATAATGACATATTAAAACAAAGTGAGTATGGTTATTCTGTATATATTCATGTCAATAACTTTAATAATAAAAAATATGTAGGATTAACTGGGCTTAAACCTAATTATAGATGGAGAAAAAATGGCATTGCCTATAAAAAATATAACGATTACTTATATAATGACATAATAAAATATGGTTGGGATAGTTTTGAGCATATAATAATTGGCAAAGGACTAACCAAAGAAGAAGCAGAATATTTTGAAAAATTGTTGATTGAAAAATTAAACACTACTAATTCAGATAATGGATATAATATTTCACATGGGGCAGGCAATATTGGTTTATCAGGGTTAGCTCCTAATTCTAAGCAAGTTTATTGTGAAGGAATGTTTTTTAGTTCAGGAGGAGAATGTGCGAAATATTACAATATTGATAGACGAACAATGAGTGCTTGGCTTACTGGGGAAAATGGGATGCCTCAAGAATTTATGAACAAAGAATTACATTATGTAGACGAAAAGGAAAAAGTAAAACTAGCAAAATTTACAAAAAGGAAAGTTTTTTTGCGATGAAGAAGTGTTTAATGCAATTGCAGAGTGTGCAAAACATTATAATATAAAACTTACTACAATGCATGGTTGGTTAAAAAAGAGAAATCCAATGCCTCAAAAATTTAAAGATATGGGGCTGAGATATTATGATGAAAATGAGAATAAAATAGCATAGATTAAATTAAAAAAGAAGTTGACTTATACATAAAAATATGTTAAACTAAATATACTAGAATATAAAAATAAAAACAGGAGGTAACACAATGACCGATATAGAAAAAAGAAACGAAGAGTTAATAAAAGAATTTCTCAAGAGCAAAAACTCAAAAAATACAAAAGCAAGTTATAAATCAGACTTAAAAAGTTTTGCTGATTATGTAAAAAAGGATTTGTTGGAAGTATCAATATTTGATGTTATCGACTATTTTGATAAAATAGAAGAAGAAAAATCTAATCCTACATTGAGAAGATATTTGGCGAGTATCAGAGAATTCTACGACTTATATAGTTTAAATGCTGATTACGCAAAAGTAAATCCAACTATAAAAATAGATTCACGCAAATATCCTGTAAGCAACACAAGCCCGAGCGAGCCTTTGAGTTACGATCAATCTAAAAAATTAATAAATCACATAAAAAAAGAAATTAAAAACGCTCCTAGTCGGCTCAAACAATTACTTGCAATAAGAAACTTAGCTATGCTTAGTTTATTGTTAACTACTGGAATGCGTATCAGTGAAACAATATATTTAGATTTTACGGAATTAGATACGAATGGTTGGGAAATACATCTGACAGAAGAAAAAACAAAAGGTAAAAAAGACAGAGATATTGACTTACAACAAAACACAATAGAAAGACTACAAGATTATTTAGCCATTAGAGATGAGTTATTTAAAGGTAAAAAATGTAGTTTTAAATATAAAGACGAAGAACGAGATTTAGTATTTGGAAGTCATAATGCTAAACCATTAGGAAGTAATCAAATGAACGCAATTTGGAAAGAGTACGGTAACGCTGAAGATGTTCAAATAAAAGGACTTCATAGTCATATATGCAGGGTATCATTTGTTAGTGAAGTTTACAGTAAAACACTTGATTTGGCACTAACTCAGGACATAATAGGTCATAGTAACTCCTCAGTGACCAGAAGGTACATTAAACTTGAGAAGAAGAAAATAAAAGACATAAATATTAAGTTTGCTAACCTCTAAAATTAAATTAAATTTCGACATAATTTTTGCAAGATTAAATTATAAAAATACGAAAATACTTGACATTCTCTGAAAATACATATATTATTAATAATAACAATTGGGTAACTATGCGTAATATATGAAAAATAAAAAGGAGCGTGTTAATTTATGAAGCAAGAGAGACAAATACTGGAGAAAAAATTACAAGAAATTTTGCATGAAATGAACAAAACTGGCTTGATTAAGGAAATACTAAAAAGCAGTTTACTTGATGAATATATGAACAGAAGAATGCTGACAAAGACGTTGGGTACAGATATGCCACTAAACAATTTGTCAGTATTTGAATTATTTCATATCTGTAGACTTATCAACGAAATGCAAAAAAGAATAGTTTTGGAGGATTATTTCACTGATGATGAAATGACAAATGCTATGGAAAATAAAACTAATGTAAAAGTGCAATATTCTCCAACGATTGAATTAAAAAACTGTTCTTACAGCAAAAATAATGGTATAGAAACTTGGATATGTATAGTAACTTATAAAGATTTATACAATATGATGAAAAGTGGCAGTTTATACTATAATATGGCAACTCAGCGAGCAGGAGTAATGCGAAGATTCGGTAAGGAAATGCTAGTTGTTCCATATTTGAACGAAACATCAATTAAAGAAATTAAAGATACAATGTCAAAAAATGAATTCTATGCAAACATGATATCCTTTAATGTCACGCCTGACTATAATGAAAAACTAGAATATAGTCCGAGTGATAGGGTTTTAAGAATAAACACAGACACATTTCAAGTTAGTATCATTGATGGTATGCACAGAATTTCGGCTGCAATGCGAGCAATTGAAGAAAATCCTAATTTGCAAGGTGAATTATTTTTAAAAGTAACTAGCATGAGTGTAGAAAAAGCACAAAGTTTTATCCGACAAGAATCAAAAAGTAATGCACAAGATAAAGATGCACTTGAAAAATATAATCCAACAAACAAAATAACAATGTTTATCAATAACATTAATACAATGTTCACTGAAGAAGCTAATGTTCTAAAGGGAAAAATAGACATGGAAGTTAATACCCCTGATACTTGGATTCCATTTGACTTGTTTAAAGAAGGTTTGATTCTATCTGGCTTCATGAATAAAATCAATGAAACAGATTCTAAAAAAGAATTAGAGAATATTGAAAAGTATATAGTAAACTTCTTCAAAAAATTCTATGATGGTGCAAAAGAAAAGAAAATAGAAATCGGCGAAGAAAATACGGTTGGGGAATATTTAAACGATCCTGTATTCATAATGGGACTATTAAGCACAGCATTCAAGTATTTTAAGAATAATGATTTAGATTCAGAGAAAATTTCAGTTTTCATGAAAAAATTTAAGCGTACAAAAACTAAATATACTTATGATTATCCATTATCAAACAAAGACAAAAAAGAATTACTGTCAAAATTTTATAACTTGTTGGAGGTGGAGTAAAAATTGAAAGAAGTAATAAGAATTGAAAGTATGATTTTTTTAGTAGATTCAGATAAGAAAAAAGGATATTTAACAAAACTAGAAAAGACAAATAAGCTTGCTACATTTGAATTGTACCGAAAATTATTAAACAAACTAGATGAATTTGAAGAATACAAAGGGATATCTGCTACAAATATGACTAAGTTAGACTTTATTGAGTTTCTAACAACGTTAAACTCATCGAGTTTGAGTGTATTGTATACTTATAAATCTGCGTTAAATAGTTATTTGATTTTCGCTACGGATAAACAAAAATTTACAATTGGTATATTGGAACTAGAGAAAATCACACAAGACGATTTATTAGATTGTATAAATAAATCCGCAGAGTCACAGCAGTTTATAACCGAAGATGAATATTTCGATATTTTGGTTGGCGATGATGGAAACTGGCAAGACAAAGCCGTATTAGTCTTATTATGGAATGGTATCAAAGGTGAAACTCAATTTAGTGAGATATTAAATCTAAAAAAATTAGATATTGATATTTTTAAAAATACCATTAAAGTAGAAGATAGAATTGTAGAAATTACAAACTTTGAAATGGATGTTATAAAAAATGCTATCCATGAAAGAATCTATGTTAAAAAGAAAATGGATAAAAAGGGTTTAATTTCAACTGTAGAATCTGAATACGTTGAAGGCGAATATTTAATTAAGAATACAATAGGGCGATATAACAAGTATACAGAAACTAACCAATGCGGATATGGAACTTTTGCTAATCGCATGACTAAATTTTATAACATTACCTTAAAACAATCTAATTTAACAAACCAACGAGTTTATAAAAGTGCTATCTATTATAGAATGTTAAAAGAAAATGGAAGATTATTGACCTTAGGAGAACTGCTAGAATATTTAGATAAACACAATTTGAGAATTTCTCAATCTAATTTTTACAGAGAACAAGAAATAATGTATAACAAAATGGTTGAACAGGGTATATTTAAGTAGAAGATAAACAGGAGTAACATCCTGTTTTACATACATAATAAATTATATTAAAAAGTGCTTGACAACTGGAAAAATAAGGACTATACTATAATAAAAAAGAGGTGAGAATATGAAGATGTGTAAAATGTGTTTGGAAAGACTAGCAGAGAACGGATCAGAATATTGCAAGGAATGTGAAGAAATTTTAAAAGAAAATATACATAGGAAAGAAGATAAGTAATATTTTAAGCTTGAAAGATTAAATTAAAAAAGAGGATAAAAGATATTTTTTATTACCCAGTTTTAAAAGTATTGAAATTTCAATAAAAAAAAGGAGAGAAATTATGGAAGAGTTTAAGAAGCCTGAAAGAATAATATTAAATGCAATACCATATTTAACAGAGATTATGGGGAAAGGATTAATTAAAGATTTACAAGAAGATGAAATTTTATGTCCTGTTTGCCATGGAACAGGTTTGGCACTTGATGATAATATATATGGGTTATCAAACGATCCAGATAGGTCAAAAATGTTCCCATATAGTAAACAATCAATAGTAGGTTGTAGAAATTGTTATAATGGAGTTTTGAAAGTTTGCAAACATTGTGGTCAACCAATTGGTGGTAGAAAATATCAATGTGAATGCGAAGGGGCTAAAGCTGAAAGAGAAAGTCAACGGCTACAAAAAGAACAAGAATATTTTGAAAAAGCAACTAAAATGACACTAAAAGAATATCAAGAGAAATATCCAAATAATATGATGGTGTATGGCGATGAATTTTATTCAGATATTGACGATTTCTTGGAAACCTTGTACGACAGATATTCAAATGATGAAGATTTTGAATTTCCTGAATTTGTATGGGGAACAAAAAAATTAAGAGCTGAGATAGATGCTGATTATGTAATTGAAAGAGCGTTAGAAGATACTTATGAAGATGCTGAATTTGGGCAAAATGCTGAAGGTGAGTTGTTTGACTTCATTAATCAATGGAATGATAAACACGGAATAGATTATTATACAGAAAGTAATATAGTAATTATGTTACCTGAAGAATTGAAACAAGAATTTTTAAAAGATTGCATTAATAATAGATAAAATTAGGAATTTAATGGGGTGAAAAAATGAATGAAATAAGTTATTTAAATAATGTTCGAGAACTTTTAAATATAGCGTATCTTAATGACATTTTTAATATGACTACTAAAGAGTTCAGAGAATTTGAAGATTTTGTATTATCAGCTTGTGAAAAACAGATGTCAAACGAGATATAAAACTAGGTTTTTATCAAAAATAGAACGTTGAAATTGCAACGATTAAAGGAGAGTGAAATTATGAAAAAAGAACTAAGAAAAATATTAATTGAATATTTAGTTGTAGTTGGGATATTTTCAATATTCAACACCGTATGGCAACAATTAGAGATACACTATTATGGCGAAATACAAGAAAGAGTGGTCGATACAATTATATGTATGCCAGTTGTATTATTAATATATTACAACGTACACAATTGGCTTAAAGATTTGTTTAAGGAGGATTGTAATGAATAAATTTGAACATTTTACCGATGATGAATTATACATATTAAAACGTCAAGCAATAGAGTCACATTGGGAAATTTGTAGTTGTGGAGCTTATAATGAATTTGAAGTTAGATTGCATGAAAAATTAATGAATGAAATTGTCGATGAAGTTAAAAGGAGAGAAAATGGACAAATTTAAATATTTTTCAAATAATGAGCTAATCATATTGAAGAATCTATTAGTAAAATCATTTGTAGAACGTATTAGTAATAATGACTATTCATTGGACGAAATGAGGGGTTATGAAAAATTAATGAATGAAATCATTGACGAAGTTTTTCAAAGAGTTGGTTAAAATCGTTGTTTTATCGGAAATAGAGTGTTGAAATTCCAACAAAAATTAGAGGTGAAAATATGAAAATCGAAGATATAATTATAAATTTAAACTATATTCAAGAATCAGAAAGAAAATATGGTAGAATATGGACTGTGTGCGAAGAATCAGTTAAAGCACTTGAAAAACAAATACCAAAACAAGTGAAGGGTTTAGAAACGGGGTTGTGGAGATGCCCTATATGTCCTGCTAACGTTAATGAAGGTGAGTGCTATTGCTCAATCTGTGGTCAAAGACTAAATTGGAACTAAAAGGTGTGTTTTAATATAATCAGATAAGGAGGAGGATATAAAATGAATTTAAAAGCGTATTTAAAAGGTTGTAAACGTGGTGAATTTACTTGGGGTTGTGTAGAATCTGGAACTTATGGTGAAGGTAATAGCGTAGATGTTGAAGAAGTAAGTTTAAAAGGTAGAACGGCTTCTATAATAAGATGTGGTGAATACGATTTTGAAGCTGAAGTTGACAATCTTAATTTTGAACCATTTTATGATGAAAAGGAATTTTCAAGTAGACTTAACGCAAGAAAATGGTGTGAAAGAATGATTAAAAAAGATATTAAAAAGGAAAGCAATTAAAAGAACTCTTTTAAGAGGTAGGGGTAAATTAATGAATAAGAAAATTTTAGCAAGTGGATGTGGAGGACAGGGAAATTTATACGCTTTGAACAAAGCATTAGAGTTTATAAAAAGTATGACACCTAAAGAATGGCAAGAATATGAAAAAAGTTTAAATCTTGAACCGCTCAATATGGCTGAGTATGGAAACGATAATGGTTTTAAAATAATAGATTATAGTGATTATGAAGAAGGTGAAAATATTGAAAGCGAAGATTAAGTTAAAATTAACAGCTATTTATGATTGTCAAAGATCGAGAAATTTAGAAATGATTTTAGAAATTAAGGATAAACCATTTTCATCAAGCCATCATAGATATATAATTATTGATGGAAGTAAATTCGAATACATAACAAGTGCCAGTAAAGATAATTTTTACAATGATGTATATAATTTTATAACAGACAAAAATCAGATTATTAAAATGGGGGAAGAATTATTGAAAGATATTTTAAAGGATAAGTTAAAAGAAAACAAAATAGAAGTAATAGAAAAGTTAATAAAGGATTTTAAACCAATAGAAATAGAGGTAAAATAATCAGTTATGGAGGATTGTTTATTTTGTAAACGTAGAGGTACAGAAATCTGCAATAAATGTTTGGATTATCATTATTTTGAGCCTAAACATCCAGAATTATACGAACCAAATATGGTGGTGTATGCAGTTCCGAATAAAGCTCCGATAATTATAAGTGCGGATAAAGCTGAAGAATTTTTAAATATGAAACCTAACGAAGAAAGTATTAAAAAACGAGAAGAGATATTAGAAAAATATAAACATATAGTTACAGATAATACGAAAAAATAGAATTTTATTTTTCTGACTTAATACTGTATAATGTTTATTAAATATTAAATTGATGGTGAGATATGACTTTTGGACAGAAATTAAGAGAATTAAGAATTATGAATAATATAAAGCAATATGAACTTGCCAAAATATTATATTGTTCCAAAACATCTCTTTCAAAAATGGAACTAGATAAAACAAAGCCAAGTAATTCAATACTTATTGATATAGCAAACTTATTTAATGTAAGTATTGGTTATTTATTAGATAATAAAATGACTTATAAAGAATATAAAACATTAACTAGTCCTATGTTGATGGAATTATTAGCTGATACAGAAGCGATAGATTTGTTAAAGAATCCTGAAGTGGTAGAAGCATTTCAAATCTTTAAAAGTTTAGACGATGTTGATAAATTAGCTGTTATACATCTAATTGAGTTTAAACTGTATCAATCTAAAAATAAATAAATTCCATTAGGAATGAATTTGAAAGATTAAATTAAAAAATATAAAATGAGATTTTTATCGGTCGGAGGTGAGATGTATAGAAGAAATTAAAAAGTTTATTGAAGATTTTAAAAACTTCGGCACAGGAGAAGAAATTATTGATTGTTTCTCAAATGGAAATTGTTTCTGGTTTGCATACATATTAAAAGCTAGATTTCCCTATGGAGAAATATATTATTTTCCAATTTATAATCATTTTGTATATAAAGCTTTTAATAGAATATTTGATATAACAGGGGATTGTACAGCTCAATACGATACATCACAAATGATTCTGTGGACTGAATATCAAATAAGGGAATTAGGATCAAGTCATTTAGATAGATTAATAGATGATTGTATATTAAAAAAGATGAGGTGAAATAATGGAAATTAAAGAATTAAAAGTACAAATAGAACAAGAAAGTGTAAAGTATTTACGAGAAGTATTTAAAGACTACGAAGAAGTTAATAAACCAATAGAAGAAATAAAAGGAAGATGTATTATACATATTTATCCCAAGAAAGACACATACGAAGAAGATGGAGAATTATATGGTTATTGCGACGCTTTGTTATGTGAGATGCACATTTATGATTGCAATAATGAATTAGTTTATAAAACACAAAATCATGATAGCGTATATTTAGACGTGCCTAGCGGGACAAGAATTTTCAAAGATTTGTCTACTATGTTAATAATTGACGGTGGAATTACAATAATGTATGGTACGGGACTAAGCATATATAGATTAGAATGAAATCAAAAATTTATTAGGAGGATTATTATGCATAATAATTACGGAAGATTTACCAAATTAACAACACTTCCAACTGGCACAAAATTTTGGGTTAGAAATGGTTGTTGGAACGGTGAGATAGTTGAATCAGACGGAATAAAGTATATACATATAATTGAAACCAATTCAACACGCAAATTAGAAGAATATGACGAATTAGCGATAGATATACTTTTAAAAGATTAAATTAAAAAAAGATTGACAATTTACAAATTAAGGAATATACTATTACAAAAGGGGTGAAATAATGAAAGTTAATCCAGTATTAGAAGAACATTATAATGAAGAAGTATGGACTAATCCAACAACAGATGTCATTCGCAGAGAAGAGTGTATGTGTTTGCATTGTTCAAATATGACATATAAAAAAGAAACAAATTGTCCTATAGCTCAACAGATTTATGAATTATGTTGCACGGAAAATATAGCATTTATAATGACAAGATGCAAAAGATATAGATTAAATTAAAAAAAGATAAAATAACGGTTTTATCATGATTTTAGGTCAAGAAAACGTTGGAATTGCAACAACGTATTTTGCAAAAAGGAGAATTATATGATAATAAGCCATAAATGCTATGAATGTGGGTTTAAAGGGGATGTGGAGTCTGATAATCGAAAAATAATTTGTCCTAAATGTGGAATTATCAACGATTTTTGGTTAGAGGATGAAATACCACCGCCAAATCATAGAAAGTAATAGAACATTGCTTTTATTCGGTTAAAAGATTAAATTAAAAAGGAAGTGATTAATTGAAAATAGCAATTATTGATGCAGATTTAATAGGTCGTAAAAGTCAAAGATTTCCTAATCTTGCTTGTATGAAATTAAGTGCGTATTATAAAAAATTGGGAAATGAAGTTAGTTTAGTTACAACTTATCGTAATGTATTTTCAAAATACATAGAATTACCACAAGATGTTGATCCTGATTTTGATTTTTCGATGCTTGATGATGTTATAAAAAAGAGATATGTTAGATATTATAGAGAACAAGACATAATGTTTGACAAAATTATTATTAGTAAAGTATTTTTAGATACTCCAGTTCCTATACAAATACAATATTTACCTATAACTGAATATGGTGGCACGGGATTCTTTTATGATAAAGCTAAACCGTTACCATATGAAATAGAACATATTATGCCAGATTATCATTTATATGATGAATGGGTAAATGAACAATTATCAAAAGGGGAGAAACCTGAAAAATTACAATATTATACTGATTTTTCAATAGGTTTTACGACAAGAGGTTGCATAAGACAATGTAATTTCTGTGTAAATAAGAATTATAAACAAGCAAATTTACATAGTCCAATAGAAGAATTTTTAGATAGAGACAGAAAATATGTGTGTTTGTTAGATGATAATATGTTTGCTTGTAAGGACTGGAGAAACATTTTAACAGAATTACATAATACAAAAAAGAGATTTCAATTTAAACAGGGGTTAGATGAAAGATTGCTAACAGATGAAAAATGTGAAATGTTGTTTAAAAGTAAATGGATAGGCGATTACATATTTGCATTTGATAACATTAAAGATAAAACAATTATAGAAGATAAGCTAAAATTAATTCGTAAACACACTAACATCGTTCCTAAATTTTACGTATTTTGTGGTTACAATCACAATGATCCAGATAGTTATAACGATGAATTTTGGAAGCAAGATATTATAGAGTTGTTTGAAAGAATTAAAGTTTTAGCTTTGCATAGTTGTTTACCATACATAATGAGATATAAAGATTACGAATTAAGTCCATATAGGGGAATGTATATTAATATTTCTCGTTGGTGTAATCAGCCAAGTTTCTTTAAGAAGAAAAGTTTTAGAGAATTTTGTATGGCTAATGGTGAAAAATCATCAACAATGAAATATTTAAAAGATTTTGAAGATAAATTTCCAGATATAGCGAAAGAGTATTTTGATATTAAATTTAAAGAATTATAATAAAATTATATTTTTAATAGGAGGATTTAAGATATGAAATTAATGGTCAATGATAAACAAATTGAATTAAAAGCTTTATTGTTCCCACAAGTAAAATGCAAAAAAGGGGTTTGTCATGTTGAATTGACTTTTACATATGATGGGGTATTACGTGAATATGATGAGCAGAAAATAGGAGATTATCTTTTGAGTCAATTAAATGAAACAATATTTGATATAGGATGGTAAGGGTATTAAAACCAAGATTTTAAAAGGAGCGTGATAATATTGAAGTTAAAAACAAGATTAAAAATCAGAGATATCAAAGACAAAGTAGAAGAAAAAATTATTCTTTCATTAAGATTTTTACTAACACCATTAGCTTACATAATAGATAAACAAGAGAAGAAATCAGATGAAAAATATGAAAAAGATTGCAAATATGCAAACAACATGTCTGAACAAGAATTAATGCAAAGATTGGCAAAGGTTGAAATTGATAATATGATTCGTTATAAAAGGAATGAAATGTCAATTCCAGTTTACAATAAATTTAAGTATTGCACGGATCATTTAGCAAGCAGTGAAGATGGATATGAAAGTTCAATACTTTATAAATTAAACAATTTCCATAATGATAAAGTTGATAAGTATTTGGCATATGCAAGATATAATAAACGATTTGATTTCTGGGCTGGTTATGAAAAGGATGAAAATCTGCGTTATGAAAAACAAAAAACAATGCAAGCCAAAGAAATTGAAACAGAAAAAAGATTACTTGAGTTATTTGCTCAAGAGTGTGAAAAACTTGGGGCGAAAGTTTCATATGAAGATTTAAGTGAAGAATACAATTATAGCAAATACTTTATTGAAGGTATAGGGTACGAAAAAAGTTTAGTAGTTAGATTAAAATAAAAAGATAAAATTGCAGTTTTATCATAAAATAAACATTGAAATTTGAACGTTTTAAAGGGGTGGTTATATGGAAAGCGTAAAAGAAATAATAATTAAACGAATAAATAGTATTGATGAAGATGTATTAAATAAAGTAACCGATACACTAAAAATGTATGGTGTTAATTTACTTAATGATAACAATGAATTTATTCTTGAAGATTTTAGAAATGATTATTTTAAAACTTATGATTTTCTTTTTAGAAAAGATATTCCCATTAATGGAATACGGTATCAGCTATATGATTTCGTGAGTGCTGTTCAAGTTATAGTAGGGGTAAGAAATTTTTATAGGTTTTTAAGCGAATAAATCAAATAAAGGAGAATTAAAAATGATAACAAGTTATGATGTAACAGAAATTTGTGAAAAATTAATAGGACATATTGATGCTGTAGGAGAAACGAATTATGATAATGACAGTTATAGTAATTTAGACGAGGTTAGCAATTTAATATATTTTTATCTAAATCAATTATTACACAATGAAAGGCGAAGGAATGTAGCTGAGTATTCTATCAGAAGAATAACTGATAAATCAAATAAGATTTTGGATGAGTTCAGAAAAATGTTAGAAGATTAAATTAAAAGAAGTAATTAAAAGGAGAAATATTATGAAATTTTATTATGAAAATAATGCAGGAGACTATGGTACATTTTCAGAAAAAGATTTAATAAAAGCAATTTATACGGCTTGGAATATTGAAGCTACATTATATCTAATAAATAGTGATGTTAAAAAATTGAATATTAAAAAAGATTTTTTCAAGCAAGTTAAGATGATTTTTTCACCGTGGGACGGCAATGAATTTAATAGTCAATTATTAGAAGATTACGGATACTATATGGTCGATGGTGACGAATATAGAGAAATAAGAGAGATAAAGACAGACAAGATTGTTAAATATGATTATGCTGAAGTAAAACAATTAGTATAAATCAAGAATTTTAATAGAAAGGAAACAAAAATGAAAAGTGTAAAAGAAATTGAATATATTTGTTCAGCAGAAAATTTCTTAGAAGTAAAAAGAGCATTAAATGAACTTGAATTAAAATTATCTGAATATGAATATAAATTATTTTTAGATTATTTATATGATTATATAATTTCATTTGATGCATCATACAGGAATACTTATACTTCTTTAGGAATATTTGAATCTTGTAATAAAGCTGTCAAGTTAGCCGAACAAGAAGTGTGATAATAAAATCTATATTTTAAAAGGAGAAAGAAATGAATATTGAAAAAGAATTATTTGATATATTGCAAGAAAATGACAGATATGCATTATATAACAAATTAATTGAATATGTTAAAAAAACAATTGATGAAGTTTTAGGGCGAGAAAATGCAGAATTTTATGAAAAGTTCGTTAAATTATCAAATAGCATTAATAATGCAGGTCACGAAAATAGACGTTCAGCAGATATTGAATATTTAAATAAAGTAATGTGGGAAATTAGCGATAAATATGAAAGATATTTACCATAAAACCAAACCCGACTTTTAATTGGAGGTATAAAATAATGTATATTATAAATCAAGCCAATAACGAGATAGCAGAATTAAAAAGTGTAAAAATATATTCTTGTTATTCCGCAGAAGTGCAAAAAGAATTGTCAGAAATTTTTGATAGAATGATAATCAAAGCATATAGTTATGGCACTACAGAAAATTGCAAGAGAGCAATTAAAAAGGAACAAGAAGAATATGTAACCAAAAAGCCTAAAGAATACAAGATTTCTGTCAATGGCAATGATTTTGCCACATATACAACAGAAACAAAAGCAAGACATGAATTTAATGAAATTAAAGATTCAATCAGAGAGGGTAAAACTATACATATTTTAAGTTAAGTTAAAATTTACATTTTATCGTACAAAACAAGAAAATAAGTGTTGAAATTTCAACAAAAAAGGAGTGATTATTTGGCAAAAATAGAAAATGATAAATATTATACTCCACCTGACTTAGCAAAATATATAGTTAACAAAACAAAAGACGTCATAGGTGAATATAATATAGTAGAATACATAGAACCAAGTGCAGGATCAGGAGTTTTTCTTGATTACTTAGATAAACCATATTTGGCTTATGATATTGAACCAGAAGATGATAGAATTGTAAAACAAGATTATTTGAAATTAGATTTAGATTATAAGAAGGGACGGTGTATCATAGGAAATCCACCATTTGGTAATAGAAATACTTTATTAGTAAAATTCTTTAAGAAATCCATTGAATTAGGAGATTACATATGTTTTATTTTACCACTATCTCAATTAAACAATAATTATCAAATGTATCAATTTGATTTAATACATAGTGAAAATTTAGGTATAAATACATACAGTGGGGTTAATTTAGAATGTTGTTTTAATATATTTAAACGACCTAAGAATGGTTTAAATATTAGGCAAAATTATAAATTGAATGATATCAATATAGCAGAATGTAGGCGAGGTAGCAAGGTAGATTTAGACATTAATGAATATGATATAGGAATTTGTACTTATGGTAGTGGAATTATAGGAAGAGTGCCAAAATATAAAGGGCAATATGTAAAAGAAATGTATTTTAAAATAAATAATACAACCTTAAAAGACAAAATTGTTGAGTTGATTAAAAATACAGATTGGGAAAAAGAAATTTGCAAAGGTTCAAGTGGTCAATTTAATTTAACACAGTGGCAAGTTTATAAATACATAAAGGAACAAATACCAGAAATAAATTAAATTAAAAAGTAAATAAAAACTATGTTTTATCAAGAAAGGGGAAATTGTGGAAGAAGTTAAATTTAGAGTATGGGATGATAAAGAAAAGAAATTTTGGTATTTTACTTTACAAGAAATACTAGAAAGAAGAATGTCTTATCGTGGTAGTTTTGACGAAAAAATATTAAAAGGTAACAAAGATCGTTTTATAGGATTAAAAGATAAAAAGGGTAGAGAAATTTATGAAAGAGATATAGTAGTTTTTGATTGTTATTCTTATGAAGAACCAGAAAATACATACACTGGGGAAATTGTATATTCTAATGGAAATTCATGCTTTTCGTTAAGCGGGTACGATGAATGGGGAAAAGTCGAATACGTGCCATTGTGTGAAATAGGTGGAAGTTATACAACGATTATCGAAGTTGTTGGAAATATACATGAAAATCCTGAATTATTAGAGGAGGAATAAGGAATATGAAATTAATTAAAGCAACCTATCAATATGATAATAGAGAAGAACTTGATGAGCATCAATTAGAAATGCAAAGACAAAATTATAGATGGATTGATATGAAGTCTATAATGCCATATGACGGTGAATTTGCAATTGAAGTAAATTATGTTATTAATGAACGAATAGCAAGGTAATAAAAGTTGCATTTTAATTCTGGCACGAAATTCTTTAAAATTGAAGAATAACAAGCAAATTTTAAAAAGGAGAATAATTATGGTAGACATTAAGTTTTGTAGAGAAAGTGGTTGTGATTACTATTTTAAAAGACTTGATGACTGCATGTGGGATGACGAAAATGTACCAAAAGATTATTTAAAAATGTGTAATACATCAAATTATAAAGTGTATTTGATTTGGGAAGAAATGAAAAAGGAGAGTGAATAAATGAAAAAATTAATTTTTAGTTTGTTAATCGTATTATTAGTATTAACGGGATGCAGTGAAAGTGAAGTTAATGAACGATATTTATCACAGCAACAAGAACAGATTAAACAATATGAAAAAGAAATATCAGATTTAGAATTACAAAAGAATAAATTAAAAGACGAAATCATAGATGTCAAAGTTGAAAAAGGATTAGAAAAATACATATTAACAATTAATATAAGTCAAAGTCATTTTACATTAGATTTGAGTCAACATATAAAAGATGCTATGAACGATATTAACATTCAAATTCCAGTAGATAAAGAATTTTATGATAGTGTAGAAGTAGGAACTGTATTAGACGATACTTTTAGAATAGGTTCTTTATTAATGAAAGGATCATTTGGTAATTGGGAAGTGACAATAGTAGAAAAAGAAATTAAATAGAGGGGTGGATATAAATGGTTACTATTAAAGTTTTTATAGCTACAGTAACATTATTACTTACATTTATATTATACATATCACTAGGAATTAATGATTTTCAACCACAAAAGAAACAGCTGTTTGCATTATTACCTTTACTGGCATTATTACTAACCTTATATCGTATGGATAATATACTAATAGTTCATGATAGTGTTAAAAATGAAAATAATACATATGAAACACCAACACAACAAGAAAAGGTAATTAAATTAGAGGTACCTGTCGCGGTAACACAAAGCAAATCAATAGAAGTTGCTGAAAGACAATTACAAGATAAGGATCAGAAATTCATAACAAACATACCAGTAATACAGAATGAAATTAAAAAGGAAGTTAAAGCAAATGATTTTATATCACATATAAATCAAGCTTCAGAGTCGTTACCTTTTGTGGTGGTAACAAGTTTAATATTATCGGGTTTAAATCCACAAACAGTATATCAATAGGAGGTATTATGAAAGTAAGAGAATTAATT
>JAEAME010001055.1_pt1 | contig 21656 bp, 14 predicted proteins | sample 8958731 | NCBI WGS metagenome assembly JAEAME01 (sample SAMN16933194, study PRJNA681113) | bioreactor sludge metagenome | isolation source: anerobic bioreactor sludge (Control) | place: India:Bengaluru | collected 2018-10-24 | reverse complement strand
TACTCCAATTACTCTTAAGACTTTTTCGACCTGTACCATTTTAACGCGTTTTTCGAGGGAGAGATAGACGGGTTTTTATTAGGCGGTTACGGTCTAGCCACCATTGTAATCAATCCGTTGTACACAAACGCCTACCGTAAAAGTCTCAGCCTTCGTAAAACCAAAACAGATAAGGTTGACGCGCGAACCATTACAAGTATGATCATGTCTGACGTGAGCTTAAACCCTACTCAGTATACCACAATGAAGACCTAAAGTCACTAACAAGATACAGATTTGATAAAGTTTGTGATCGGGTACGGCTTAAACAGTCCGTTTCCAGACTTGTTAACATCCTTTTTCCTGAACTTGAAAAGCTTGTTTCAACGCTCCACACAAAAGCCGTATATGAACTTCTTTCGGAGTTTCCCGGTGCTCATCAAGTCGCATCGGCAAATCTGAAACACCTTACAGCACTACTTGAAACAGCTTCAAAGGGGCATTTCGGACGTGAGAAGGCTGATGAAATCCGTGAAGCTGCAAGAAGATCTATAAGTTCTTACCTTCCCGCGAAGTCACTTGAGTTGAAACATACGATTAAGCTCATTCGTGAACTTAGCTTGGAAATCGAAGAAATTGAAGCTGAAATCAAGAAAATTATGGACACCATCGATTCACCGGTTCTTACAATTCCCGGTATCAGTTACGCTCTCGGTGCTATGATTGTTGCTGAGGTTGGTGACTTTTCACGTTTTGACAATCCGGATAAGATACTCGCCTTTGCAGGCTGTTCGCCGACTACATATCAATCCGGACAGCTGTACTCATCCCATGCCAAAATGGAAAAGCGCGGTTCAAAGTATCTTCGTTATGCGCTGATCAATGCCTCAAAATTCGTCTGCAACTGGGAGCCTACCTTTGCCGCGTATCTTGAAAAGAAGCGTTCAGAAGGCAAGCATTACAATGTTGCGATTTCTCATGCGGCTAAAAAGCTTGTACGGCTTTTGTATCATCTTGAAATCACCGGGGAGACTTACAAGTCCGCAATCTGATTCTCTCTTGAGCCTGAGTAAAATACTTCTGCAGACCAGCCGGCGCAGCTGTACCCTTGACAAACCGAAGCATTCAAATGCTACGATTTTTTTGCGAGGGCGCTCTGAGCTTTGTTTGCTGTTCTCTCCGTCGCCCTCGCTGACACTCTCACAGCATCTGAATACTGTTTGTCAAGGGCGGCGCATTTTTCTGGAATTTTCATTTTGGGGCTTGACAATTAATAGTTAGTCTCTTGTGTTATTTTTATTATATCACATAAGGCTTGCTTACAGAAAATTTTTCACAGGCTCACGATAAGTGATCGCATCCGTATTTATTTTTAAAATTAGCTTCAACATCTCATTCTTTTTTACTGTTATTAAGCTTACGGCAGTATTGAGTGCACAACTTATCCGTACAATTTGTACATTTAAGCGCTTCATTACTGTTTTCCCAGAAACGTTCAGGGTACAGCATTACACATAATTCCCATACAATCCACACAGAGATTGCCACAAGGAGCAATGAAGTTGTATAAAAGCTCGGAATCAGTATGAATGGGGAAAACATCATCAGGTGATCCCAGTTGAAAATCCGGCATGTTGTGCAGCAGCGATTCTTCATGATAAGACGGAAAGGACACCAAATCAGGACACATATCAGGTCACAGACATAAAACAGCGTAACGATCATGAATATTTGCGTGATATTCAATATGCCACGCCAGGATAGAATTCCGATGGCAGCGACCACCGTTCCCCAGAGGAGGAAAACCTTGTAGGCGGCTTTTGTCGTAGCAAACACATGATCCTTTATTACCTCGTAGTTGATCTTTTCTGAAATCGGGCGGAACCTCTTCAGAAAATGCTTTTGAGAGCCAAGGGAAATATATCCTTTTGCCGGGATCAGCTGATACAGCATATCCAGCATCCAGATAAGCCACAAAACGTGAAGCAACGAAAATTCACGGAAAAAGTTCCATCCGATCAGCACTTGAAAATGCGAATTATCATAAAGATATAGGAGCAGACAAAGAAAAAAGATAATACATCGCCCAAATAAACGAATGAAATAGGTCTTTCTGGTTTTGGATATTTTAATTTTTGCACTCTTCATTTTTTATGGAATAATTCTTTCATTAATTTATTATGTCTTATTTATTCATTTTACTGAAATGACTTGTTTTTGTCAATAACTAATTCAGGCATTGAATTACATCATTGAGTCTTTATAAGGAGATCTGATTTATAATTAAGCCAGGGACCTTATTCATATTTTAATAAGGTAAAGGTACTCAGTGAATGAAACAATTCCACTGAGCACCTTTTAATATTGCTTTTTTTCAAGGCACGAGATTGAACCTATTCCAAAGGCGGCTAGGCCGCCTTTATAACACCGTAGCTATTATGAGTTTTTAATTTTTCGGACAGCTTCAATAGAAGCTTTGAATAACTCTTTTGGGTTTTCACTGGTCAGATGGCTGTACTCGCTTTCAAGCGTAATAGGACCTTCATATCCATCAAGGTTTTTCATGACGTAATCCCAATCCACATGATTTTCTGAAACGGTGAAGGGAATTAGATGCTGATCCTTTGTGCCATCGTTGTCGTGAAGGTGCAGTGCTCCGAGGCGATTGCGAAGACGCGGCAGGCACTCTTTAGTATGTGTTAAGCAGTTCTCATGTCCACTGTCGTAGCAGAAAACAAGCCATGGCGATTCGATATTATCAAATATGTAATAAATATGCGGTAGCGAATATGTGTTCTCAAGCGCAATTTTAACACCGAGTTGCTCGGCTAATTTTAATAGTTTTATATAGCGCTCAAGTCCGAGTTCATTAGGTTCTCCCAGCGGATCCCGTTTGTCAGAGGCATGAACAACAATTGCTGGAATCTCATATCGTGAAGCGATTTCGAGCGAATTGATCATCTGACTCACAAATAGCTCACCCTCATCGCCTTTTTTCCAAAGGTCGCCGGAACGGTAAAACGGTGTCATGTGTAGGTTATATATTTCAAGGTTATTGCTCCGCGCTGAATTTACAATCATTTCTGGCGGGTATATCCCATTGAAATTGACCATGATGCCGTTAAATCCCACGTCACGCGCAAGAGCCAGAGAATTACTCGGATCGGTGTCGATTTTTGGAAAATGTATCCCGTATTTTGTCATTGTTCGGTTCTCTTTTCTATTAATTTCATTCATAGCGCAGTTTGTCAAGTCCTTCTCCAGTAAGGTACTTATCCAGCATTAAGAAAAGCTCGGCCTTATCTTCAACAGCAAGTGTCGCCATGATTTTCTTCAGTCTGTACACAACAGCACCTTCCGAGGAAAAAAGCATCTCGGCTGTCTCTGCCTGCGTGAAGCCACGCCTTATTGCATAAAGTATTTCAATGTCAAGACGATCGCAGCAAGCAATACAGTTCTCAAACCGGATTATCTCATCTACAAGCGAATCATTATAAAAATCATGAAGAATCAAATTCTGAGTTAATGGAGGCGCATTTTGATTAATGCGGTGTAAAGTAACATCGTCAGCAGGCAGATTGATGTGAATATTTGTTGAAACCTTGACAGTAATTGATACAGGCTCAGGGTTTTTGCAGAGATAAAGGTAAAGCAGAACCGCCTGCCTTCCCAGTTCCGCATAGTCAATATTGATAACGGAGATTTCGGGTGAGAGTATAGTCCGCATATATTTTGACAGATTCATGTCGCCGAAGCTGAAAACTGTAAAACCTTTTGGGAAATTGCCGCCTTGTTGCCTTATCTCAGCTGCAAGTGCTATTGCGGCTATCTCATTTGAGCAGAGCAGAGCGTCATACTCATTTATTCGTTCCATCACGCTGCGGCAGCAACTCCTCATGTCGCAGTTATTATAAAAAATGTCTCTTTCGGCATCCTGACGGCCGGAGTTTTTTATATACGAAATGAATGTGCTTTCCTTTAAGCGGTCGGTGCCGGAATCGGGATAAATACCCATCAATGCGATTTTACTTTTCCCATATGATTGAATATACGAAAGGCTTTCATAGGTAGCCTGTTCATAATCCATTAAAACAGAGCTTATACCGCTTAAATAATTCATTATTTCATAATTAATAAGAATCAAATGAACACCGTTATTCCTGAAAAACGGTATTATCCGGTTAATCAGTGCCACTGAGGTACCAATTAAGACAAGTATCTTTTTTTCAGATCCGAATATCTCATCGATTGTGTGTTTACTCAGCAGCTCGTCATTTATATATTTTATCTCACAACGTTTCCGAGTTGCCTCATCATAAAAACCCTTTATTATGTGATTGAACCATCTGCTTCCCGAAAATGAAGATTCGGTATAAATAAAAAGTTTCATCTTCTTCAGCCTTTCCTAATGGATTCATTTATATATAAATAGTATAGCATTATACTAATAATAAGTCAATAAAACGTACAGTAGTAAAAATCGGTGCAAAAGTATAGATTTTTTAATATTGACTTGCCATATTGGTTTGTGTAGAATTAAAGTGAAAAACTAAAAACGGAGTTATAATAATGAGAGTAGAGTTAAATGCCTTACAGCCAATTTATAAAGGCTGCCGCATATCTCTGGATGCAGGTTGCATTGAGGCAGAAGTTATAAATAACCCTGTACGCATAAAATTTGATTTTCCGAAAATAGTAATTACGCCACAGCAAGCCATGTGGCTTTCTGCGATGGTCATTCATACCGACCGAGTATGTGCAGATTTCCGTATTTATTTTTATGAATCCGAGCCCAATGAAGACTATAAAAACTATACATTTTTTTATAATGTAAAGCTGATGCCGGATATAAGGGCACGTGTAAACTTTTGCATGAAATATCTGGATGGCAGTGTCCAATATCCGCCCCTTGAGCCTGGAACACTCAAATCAAAAGTCGGCGGACGGGGAATCTCACCCGTGGATATAAAGTATATGGTGTTTGGTTTTTCCCTTAATCCAGGAAGTCATATTACTATCAGTGATATCATGCTGACCGACGAAAAGCCACTTCCAGTTAAACCGGATAGATTTAATGTTGATCAATTCGGGCAATGGAAGGATCGCAAGTGGCCGGGGAAAATAAACAGTTATGAAGAGCTTAGAGAAAAGCTGTATAACGAGATGAAAGTTTACCCCACTGATGAAATATATAAAACACTTCGGGGTAAGAAGCTGACCGAGGGTACCGGCTGGTTTTCTACTGCAAAAGATAGCAATGGCAGGTGGTGGCTGACCGACATAGATGGATATGCATTTTTCAGCATAGGATGCTTCGGTGTTTATCCGGGAGAACCGGGGTGGATTTACGGAAACGAAGAAAGATTCGAGAGGTTGTATTCTCAGGACGGTATTTATGACGATGCATGGAGCCTGGCAGAGGACAGCGAGCTGTATCGACGAAAGTTTCACGGTATGTTTCCGGCAGACACGCGCCTGTACTCTTTCGCTACAGCCAATTTGATTAATGCTTTTGGTGACACATGGCGAACCCTTTGGACAAAGTTGACTGGTGAACGTCTGCGTAATTGGGGAATCAACACTCTTTCTATGTACTCTGATGAGATATTCATCCGCCAGAGTGGAATGCCTTTTGTAATAATGCTGAATAATTTCCCAAAAACCGAAAAAAGCATTTGGCGAGGATTTCCGGATGTATATGCTGACCAGTATACGAAAGAATGTGAAAAATTTGCAGAACAACTTAAATCCTATGCGGATAACAGACGACTTATCGGATATTTTTTGAATAACGAACCGGTTTGGGCATGGACTGCCCCGGCATTACTTTCTGAAAAGTTGCTTGAAGCCGGTGCTGCGTCGGGTCTTGTTTCACATGGATACCTATTGCGTTTTCTGCATGAGCGGTACGGCGGGGATATCAGATTGCTCAATACGGCATGGGAAACTTCATTTAACGATTTTGATGAGCTTAATAAGCCTATTAAAAATGCATCGCTGCTGTCACCATCATCCGAAAAGGATCTTGCTGATTTTTCCTTTATTATGATTCGCCGTTATGCCACGCAGCCATCGGAAGCAACCAGAAAAGCGGCACCGAATCACCTCAACCTCGGAATGCGCTTTGCGGCGTATAACAAACGTTTTGCTGAGGCGACATCCTGCTGTTTTGATGTGTTTTCTTTCAATTGTTATGCCACAAACCCGACACCTAAGCTGCCGCCCTCTGATTTTTCTAAACCTTTTATGATTACTGAGTTCCATTTCGGCGCGTATGACAGAGGACTGCCGTCAGCATCGCTTGTACCGGTGAATTCTCAGGAGGAACGCGCCGAACATTACTCAACATATGTCCGTGAAGCAGCCGCCCACCCGGCTTGTGTAGGTACTCATTATTTTGCATGGAATGACCAGCCGGTCTTAGGCAGATACGACGGAGAAAACTATCAGTTTGGATTTGTGGATATATGTAATCAGTCTTATACCGAATTTACCCAAGCTGCCGCAAAAACAAATAAATCAATATATCAATACAGAGAGAATGTGTGAGTTATATTATGAATGAAGTAAAAGCAACCGAAAAAATTATTGTTATTCCTACGTATCCTGAATCAGAGGTGGAGAACCTGCCGATGTTTGCGGAGAATCGCGTTCATCAACGCTCAAGTGGTAACCCGTACCCTAATGCAGTGGTGATCCGCACACGAAAAAATGAGAAAACAGACAAAGAATATAGGGCAATAATCCTTGAAAACGAGTATCTTTCACTCTGCATTCTTCCTGAATTAGGTGGAAGAATATTCTCAGCGACCGACAAGACCAACGGATATGACTTTTTTTACCGTCAGCATGTGATAAAGCCGGCGCTTATCGGCGCTCTCGGCTCCTGGATATCCGGTGGGGTGGAATTCAACTGGCCATTTCATCATCGTCCGTCAACATTTATGCCGACTGACAGTTACATTGAACGCTCCACTGATGGTTCGGTAACAGTCTGGCTTTCGGAACATGAGCCCTTCGATCGTATGAAGGGTATGGTGGGTATCAGACTTGAACCGGGTAAATCAATATTCGAAACACGTATGCGACTGTTCAACCGCACGCCACAGCGTCATTCATTCCTCTGGTGGGAAAACACGGCTGTTCCGGTCAACCCAGAATATCGGATTTTCTTCCCCCCCGACGTTGATCATGTGTATTTCCATTACCGTAGAAATTCCATGTCATTTCCTGTTGCAAATGGTTTTTATAACGGTCATAACCTTGGTATAAACACCGATATCACAAGACACGGATCAACCAAATTTTCTACATCCTATTTTTCCGCAGCATCGGAATATGACTTTTTCGGTGGTTATGACTGTAAAAACAACTGCGGTGTCGTTCATTATGCAGATCATCATATATCAACCGGTAAAAAGATGTTTACCTGGGCGTATAACCAACTCGCCTCTTCATGGGAACGTGCGCTGACAGACAGCGATGGACCTTATGCCGAGCTTATGGCAGGATCATATTCAAACAATCAGCCCGATTTTTCATGGCTCGAACCGTATGAAACAAAATGTTTTTCTCAGTTCTGGTATCCGATTTCAGGGCTTGGAATCCCGACTTATGCCAACAATAATATGGCTATTCGTACCGAGGGGTGTGTGCTTAAAATACAACCTACCCGGAATATTAAAGATGCCCGCATTCGCGTTAATTCAGGAAACAGATGTGTACTTGATGTTAACGCAGACCTTTCGGTCGGAAAAGTATTTACAAGTACTTTATCCGAAGCGCTTAATCCGGGCTGGACTATCAGTGTGGAATCAGATGGCGAGAAGCTGCTTTCATATGAGGATAAAACTGCAGCTAAAGCACCACGGGAGATAAAAACGCTTGGTGATCTACCGTTTGCTGAGGACTGTAAAACAGCACAAGCGGCTTATCTTGCTGGGGTGCATATATATCAATACCGTGATCCCAAAGCCGATTGCGAACTTTATTTTAAACGCGCACTGGAGTTAGACCCGGAGTACCTACCTGCGTTTATTGCCCTCGCTGAAGCATATATTCACCGTTGTGCATATAAGGACGCTAAGGATATGTTAGTGAGAGCGGTAAATATTGCGACAGTATTAAATGGTAATCCCGAGAGCGGAAAAATATATTATCTGCTCGGCTTAGCTCACGAGAGGCTCGGGGAAACCGATGCGGCTTATGAAGCATATTATAAAGCGTTTTGGAATGCCGACTATGCCTCCGCTGCTATGACGGCTATTGCAGCGCTTGACGGTATACGGGGTAATTGGCGCGACATGTATGAGCACGCATGCGAAGCAATTGCATATAATAACCGCAATTTGACAGCTTCGGTTTATACTGCGTATGCAAAAATTCGTGTTGGTTGTATGGCTGAGGCTGAGGGCATTCTGACGGGTATTATTAAGGCTGACCCTCTTTGCCATTTTGCGCGGTATGCCGAGGTAAGCCTTGGCAAACGTAAACCAGCCGAATTTTACGCAGAGCTATATTCAGCTCCTTCTCAGACTTGTATTGATCTATATTGTGAACTGATACGTGCCGGCCTCAAACAGGAGGCACTTGACCTGTTACGTGGTTTAATCAATACCGGTAAGGCATCCGCGATGGTTTATTATCTGCTCGGTCTTGATGGACGCGGACACAGTATAAAGTGTACATTTCCGTTCCGCGATGAAGAAAAATATGCGCTGGAAGAGGCTATTAAGGCAAGACCAGATGATCAGTTTGCGTGCTATCTGCTCGGCTGTCTTTTGTATAACCGCAAGGAATACGAAAAATCCGAGAAGTTATGGAACAGCTGCTCCGGGGCAAATGCACTCCGTGCGGTTGCAATCTGCCTATGGCGCCGCGGCGACAGACAGGGGGCAATCGAAAAGCTGCATAAGGCACACCATGATGAACCAGGGTCAGAGCAATTACTCTTTGAGCTTGTCTATCTTTTGAACAAAGACTTGCGTTCCGTTGAAGAGGTGGAACAAATCATTCAGGAGGCGGACTTTGACTTAAAGGTGGCAAGGGACGATATCTGCGTGGAATTGGCGAAAGCCTATAATCGTTGCGGCTGTTATAAAAAAGCTCTGGAAACTCTGGAGGGACATAATTTCATTCCCTGCGAAGGCGGAGAAAATGCAGTAGCATCACAGTATATAGCAGCTTTAAATGGATTGGCAAAAGAAGCCTTTGATGACGGGAAAATTAATGAAGCACTGGAGTTGTATCAAAGAGCAATGCAACTGCCGGATAATCTCGGAGCAGGTCTTTGGAACGATGCGCCGCTGGCTCCTTCACTCTATTATGAAGGACTCTGTCTGGAATTGCTTGGCAGAGCAAAGGAAGCAAGAGATTGTTTTAGTAAAATCACCGGTTTTCTGACCGACTATTTCTCCGAAATGAATCTTCCGGAGCTTGACATCTGGAAAGTAAAGGCGTTAATCAAGCTCGGCGATAAAGCCGAGGCGGAGCGTCTTAAATCCTCGGTTATCGCAAAATGGGAAAAAGAGATGACACGGCATGACAGCGGATATTTTAGTACGACACCTTTCTTTATATCTTATATGGATAATCCAGCAGAAGAACGGAAGAACTTTTACAATAAGCTTCTTCTTATGATTAAAAAGGAGTAAACATGCCTGCCACAGTGATAAATTATCGGGCTATAATCGAATATGGGCCGCAGAATTGGGAAATTGTTCAGCAGCGGAACGGATTTGCTGAAGTATTTCTTTCGGGGCGATGGATTTATGATGAATCTGACGGAAGTGAAAAAGTAATGATTCGCGTACTTTCTGAATCGGACCGTAAAACCGTTCTTCCGTTTACCCCCTGTGAAATGCTTGATGGAAACCAATGGCAGACGACTTTGCGAATCCCCGCAGGCGGCCCGTATATAATCGAAACAGTGCTGAAAATCAAAGAAGTACCGGACGATCAAAGCAACTGTGGGGATATGATCCGTCATTTCGGAGTCGGTGACCTTTTCGTCATAGCGGGTCAAAGCAACGCGACCGGTTTTGGTCGAGAACCGGTAGAAGATCCGCCGGTTATGGGAGTGAACGCACTGTATGCGGATGGAAAATGGGATATTGCCTCACACCCGCTGGGAGATTCCACGGGAACAATACATCCGCTGAACTGTGAACGTATAAACGCATCGGTTTCTCCCTGGCTCCGTTTCGCAAAAATACTCCATATAGAACTCGGTTATCCGATAGGTCTTATTCCTGCATCCAAGGGCTCTTCCGGGTTGGAACGATGGAACCCGGAAGAGAACGGCGATCTTTTTGATAATATGTGTGAAATTGTCGGAAACCGCTTCATAAAAGCTGTTTTATGGTATCAGGGAGAAAGCGATACCTATAATGGTCGCGAGTGTACTTACCTTGAACGATTCATAAAGGTGGTAGATACATTCAGAAAACGTCTTAGAAACGCTGATAATGACATCCTGCCGCTGCTGACAGTACAGATCAATCACCGTCTTCCGGTTCAGCCCGAGCGCGATATGCGCTGGGAAATTGTCAGGGAAGCACAGGCACACGCCGCCAGAGTACTGCCCGCCGTATATATGATAAATTCATTGGGCCTTCCGCTTACTGATAAAATACACATCAGTTCTGAGGGAAATATAATATTAGGCGAACGCGCTGCAAAGCTGGCACTTGAAGTAATATATAATAAATGAAAAGCATTCCCGGATTTCCGGGAATGCTTTTCATTGCTGCTTGTAGACATAAGGGACACGGTCTTTTCGAGAAAAGCTCCGTAAAAGCTTTCAAGCAATTTAACCAATAAAACCGTTGTGAGCAATAAATATTGAGTGTTTTATGTTATATTATATAAAGTTTCTTGCCGGTTTCGAAGAAACCAGCTTCTATTTTAAAGACGCCGCGTATCCTATTGTCTACAGTCTGAAATTAAAAGCATTCCCGGATTTCCGGGAATGCTTTTCATTGAAACAAATTTGGATTTAAAGTCAACTACATTCTATTATTAATCAGCGCTTCTTTTTAACTACTAATCCAAAGGAAAAGACGGTTGTCAACAATACCGGAAGGAATGTAAATACAGTTGACCTGCATCCATTTTTTTCAGTCCCATTGCCAGAGTTGGTTGTCACGGCATCAGTTGTAGAAGGAACGTTAGTTGTGACGGATTCTGTAACTGATGGAGTGGTTATCGCTTCGGTAATTGGTGGGGTTGTTACTGTAGCAGTAGTCACCTCAGCTGTCGTTGATGCGTCGGTCGTTTCCTCTGCAGAAATGATGGCTTTCACAGTGAAATTGTCAACATAAATATCATTTCCACGGTTAATAATTCCAATGTAGGGTCCGAATCCAAACATATCTCGGGCATTGACATCCACCGCGCTCATAATATGAACCCACTCAAGATCCCCGCGGATTTTTACATAAACATCAATTAACATATTTTTATCGTCTACATCCACACGCATTGTGTACCATGTATCATCTTCAAAGATGTAAGGCTGGTTGACTTCTGTCCACCGGTAACTGGCTATAGAAGAACTGTCCTGGTAGCCAGAGAGTGCCGGAAGCGTGGTTTCGACACCGGCAAAAACGGCAGCTTGCCATGTTATGTCGGAATTACCAGGTAGATTGAAAGCTATACCCAAAGGGCGGGACCTCTGAGCTTCATCGCCCGTTCCATACTGATCCACCATAAAATCTGCCGATATGGAATAAGCCTTAAGGTCATCGGGCCGCTGATACAGACAGTAGGCTGTTGTTTTTGCAGCTTTACTACCGCTGCAGGACAGATGAAGCCTTCCATCCGATAATTCGGCGACAGTAAGACCGTCAACATAAGCACCTGCAAAATAAGCAGAGGAAAGTGTTGTTCCGTCGAAATCTTCAGAGAAAAGCACCTCATCGTTGCTGTATGCAGCCGCACTGACAACTAAAACCTGGCAAATCAGAAAAACTATAAGAGCGGCAATAACTCCTCTGAACCGAAATACATTGTTTTTCATTTGATAGCATGTCCTTTCATAATTCATTTAAATTCCACTCATTGATTATTAATCAACAGCGGTTGCTTTCAAGTAATCCTTCTCCATCTCCTTTATCATCGCCTTTTCCAAAGCGGTGACCGATGATGAGATAATGTCGGTCTGGTTGGTCAATACTTTCTTGAGAGATGCTGATATACTTCCCCAATCGTATATATATCCGAGGTCCGAAATGCCTGTCACGAATATAATTGTTTCCAGCATTTCCGCTGACTCGGAGTCACGGGCATAACGGCTGAGGAGCGCATTGTCAATTACGGCAGGAGTGAGGGTATCTACCGATGCGTATGCCATATATTCGAGCACCGCACCTGATTTTTCAGGATCTCCAATATTTATCGGTATGGAATAAACAGTTGCATTCCACTCCTGAAAGGGGCTGTAGTATCTATCCTGTGTTTCTGAAAGCTTCGGAATAGGTAGAATGCCGAAGTCGTCAGTCATTGATCGCATGTTTGGAATATCGATAATAGTTGTCACGCGAAAGAGAGCTCGTCCATCGGTAAAACAGTTGGCAGCTGCAGTCCAAGTGCTTGCACCTTTTATGTTCTCCGTAAGAAGTTGAAACTCAGATTTTGAAAAGAACTCATAAACTTTCCCCAACGAATCAATCATTTTGTCGGATTTCAAATTGCAGGAAATTGTTCCGTCGTTGTTTCTGTTAACAAGACGCTGACTAGACCCAAGCAGAAAAGCAATCGCGACGTTTTTACTGTCGATCAGCCCCCACTGGTCTTCATGTGTCATCACACCGTCACCATTGAGATCGGTAGATACCAATGAACAGTACTGTTCCAGTTTATCAAGTGTCCAATTTCCGTCCCTTATTACCTTATAAATATCTTCATTAATATAATCCTTAGCAAGTTTCTTATTGAAGGCTACAATCCATGTGGCGTAATTATCCATAAAATTAATATCGCCGAGCGCCATATAGTGGCTGGTGGATATGGATATATCCTCGATAAGGCTAAAATCCCACCAGGGATTCGAAAGATTCATATAAGGAATGTCGTCAAGACAAGCTAGATAACCTTCAATTGAAAGTGTTGCCTGCTGCTGCATCTTGATTGTTACAGCGTCAAACAGTGAATCTCCCGATAAAACGCTGTTAGAAACCTCTGTCTCAGGATATGCTTTTACAATCTGAACAATTTTGACGCCGTATTGTTCTTCCACTATCATGTTTCGATTATAAACTGCATCTCCGATAACATCTCCGGTGATCTCTTCTGAATAAACATCGACTGTTTCCCATACTGTATCGCCAGTTCGTGTGAGTATGTTAAAATCAGTGTCAGGATAAGTTTTATCAAGGATTTCCGGTAGTAAGGCTTCTGAAGTACTGTTTTGCACTGTAGTATCTGCGTTTAATGTTGTGTCAGCAGAATATTCCTTTTCACTGGCACAGGCAACCGTGCTTACTATTAAAATGAAGATAAGCAAAAGCAAGGAATGCTGTTTTAGTTTATTCATCGGCAGTCTCCTTATTTTTTTTAAAAAGAAGCAGAGATACTGAATTATTCGTTTTAGCAACGGACATATGTCGGTATAACGCAGCAAAGAGCTTAAAATATAAGTTTTTGAGCATTTTCAAATATTTTATCAGCCCACTCTGTCAAGGGTCGTAGCGAGCAACCTGGTATATATCACTTTGCAGCTCTCAAAATTCAAGATGCCCTCCCTCTTTTATATAAATTATAACTATACAATTTTATTAAGTCAACATTAATAATTATGGAAATTAACAAGCATTTTTGAATCTTTCCACTTCTAGGTTATTTAAAAGTGTTGTTTCCTGAAATGTTCCGCTTCATCAAGTGTACCCCAAGAAAAAGTGAATTCAAAAGGCTGTGAGATGAACCAGTAAAGCATTTTAGATTTTCAGAGAAAGGGCAGCAGGTGCGAGTCTTCAACGAAAAAATGCCCAACCCGTCTTTGAGCCATATACAGAGAGGACTTTCCGAGTAAGGCATGCCGGGTTCTCCCGTGACAGAGAAAGGCATCAGAATAATATCGGTGCCGAGGTGCGGTTATAGTTATACCGAATTCAGGTGGTACCACGGACTTTTAACAGTAAACTGGTTTATTATTAGGTTTTCTTTGCAGCTATAAGACCGCGAAAATGTACAACCGGAATGATTTAAACCTTTTGAATCTAAAAGTTCGATTTACAGAATTATATTTGAATAGAAAAATGTATTCATTAAGGAGGGTGACTATCGAAACATTATGGAATTATTTGAAGCTATTTGGGGTTGCATAAACAAAACCGCGAGAACGTAAAGTTCCCGCGGTCATATTTTCTAAATGTTTCTGATTTTTACTATTGTCAATTTTTTTTCTTGATTACAACAACAGCCGGAATAAGTAATGCCAATATGCCAAAGCTTATAAAGCTTTTACAGCTTTTTTGACCGCTAACCGTTGTCACGGGAGATGCAGTTGTAACGTCCTCTGTCGGCGTGCTTGATGTGGTGGGGGGTGTTGTTGTTACTACAGGAGCCGGCGTTGTGACCTTCGGAGCTTGCGTTGTGACGGGTGCTGTTGTGGTTTCCGGAGGTTGGGTGGTTGTACTTGGATCAAAGAAAGGATCCTGCTCAGGCATGATCGTTCCAAGCCATTCGTTGGCCATTATGCGGTCACCAGAGACAATTTGTAATACTTTGGTAAGACCGGTCGTTTCGTCGAACTTCAAATGGACATACGAATTTGTCTCAAAAGCTGCCACCTGTGATTCAAAACCGGTTACTATGTAGGCCTGATAGTTCTCGGCAGTGGCTTCCTTGTTGACAAGATACAGATAAATCCAAGCCTCTCCTGTGTGGTTGAGCATATAAAAATTGCCGCCAGTCACAAACTCGCCCGACCCTGTTATATCGTGTTCGGCAATGAACATGTTAACCTCATCAGGGGTTTTGAAATAACTTTCGAGAAAATTATCTGATGTCAACTCCGAAGCGTTACTGCTTCCGGAATTGCCCTTGATCCATATGACGCCGGCCTTACCAGGTTCCAGTATGGCCTTTTCAGGCTCGACCTTACCAGCAAGAGCAACATCGGATTTGGCGTATTTGGTGATTTCGTTAAAGCATATTACGATGTTTGTCGTAGAATTTCTGTAGGCAAGCTTATAGTCCTTGAGATTGATAGGCTCCGAGCTGCAGTTGTAAATCTCCACATACTCGCCGCGGAAATCCGTACCTGCCGGATTCATTGTAAATTCTGTCATGAGCAACGGAGGGAGATCATAAGTACTGGCGCTTATCGTCATAGCGCTAAACATTGCTGCCATTAATGATAAAATTGCAAATGCTGCGAGTATTCGGGATCCTTTTTTCATGACGGTTGCCTCCTAAAAGATAATTTAAATTGATACGACAATATAGCCTAGTCTTATTTTATCATAGATTGGTATGAATGTAAATATATTATTGCTTAACTTTCCAAAATAATCTAAAAGGTCGCAGTAGATATTGTTAATTCTTATAAAGCTCGGTAAAGCTTTTTTATTAATATCGTTGTATTAATTGAATCGATCGCTTTTCTTAACGAGTTTTTCTTTCACCCAGAAACAATATGGAATTTGAAGATAATTAACTGCGCAATTATTAAGGCAAACTGCACAAATAACAATTGCGAACAAAGTGGAGCACGTTTTCGGAGTCATCAAGGGATCGTTCTGAATATAAATCAGAAATTCATGCAAGATATTATTCCTGAATTGAGATATTATACCTCTTTACAATGTACATAGTGATGTGGTATAATTAGTCAATAATAGCAAAACGGGTGATAAAATTCGTTTTACTTAGAGTTAGTTCATCGTTAACTGGCATTCCACTAAATCTATAATTTTAAAGGGAGAAAGCAAATGAAAAAAGCAGCATGCTATGCGATCGTGACTCTTTTAGTACTGGTGAACATTTTCATATTTCCGGCAGCGGCCGAAACGGACAATTACACTGCGGCAGCCGAGGGTGATCTGCTTTATACGGCAAACTTTAATGGCGATGAATACTGGAAGCCTGCGAAGACAGCCACAGCAACAGGAGATCTGAATGTTGAGGTTGATGCAGTTGATCCCGGTAAAGCACGCATGACATCAATGCAGGACAAAGTCAGAAGCCGTTGGGGCGGGGAGATAGCAGGTCTCCCGCTCAATGAGAACACAGCATATACCATTTATTACACTATAACACGTGACACCAATGATGGATCGCTTGGCGTTTTCGCGGATGATCAGTACGGATTCTACGGCTATTCATATAATAACCGCATTGTTGTGGGAGGTTCGACGATGACCGGTCATGCCACAATAAAATATGTTGACTACAGTATTGATGCCGAGGGCGATACAGCAAAAGGAGCGGCTCTTTCGGCAACAACATTACCGTCGGTTCAGCATTACGCATTTGAAGTCAATGGTCAGAACAGCACGATCAAGCTGTATGTAACGACCACAAAGGGTGAATGGACTCTTGTGGATCAGACAAATGAAGGTGAAATCCTTACATTCTATACATATAATTTGGGTCTGTACTTCTATGAGTATTATGTGAATCAGCCGGTTACCGTCAGCGATGTAAGAGTACATAAGGGTATGCTTGTATCAGGTGATAAACTTGTTCCCGTTGAAAAAGTTGAAACTACAAAAGCGCCTGTTGTGACTACTACTGCAGCGCCTGTTACTACTGCCAAACCTGCAGTTACTACTGCCTCTCCCGCAAAAACGACCGCTCCTTCGGGAACGACCGCAGCCCCTGTCGTGACCACAGTCGCTCCTATATCCGACGAAAAGAAAGGCGGATGTGGTTCGTCTGTTGCCGGATATTCTGCTGTTATGATACTTGCGGCAGCTGTATTTGTGTTCAAAAAGAAAAAATAATATTGTTCATTGCACTGACTTTTACAATATGCTCTACGCATAGATAGAAAAAATCGGGCTTCGAAGCAGCTGATCGGCTGCTTTGAAGTCCGATTTATATTTTCGATAATTAATAATAAAAGCAATATATGCTACTTTGTGGATATATGCCACAAAGAAGCGTGAAAAGGTACAAACGGATGGATTCGAACTTTTTAACATTGTTTGTGTTTTTCGTAATAAAGTTTAAGACATTTAATACAAAATAAGTTATAATATAAATAAAATAAATGCCTGCTTTTTAGGGAGGGTTAATCGATGTCGAGAGAGAGTTATTATAGAACATACGCTGCGTCGTGCTCGCACGATGGTGGAATATACCGTTACGATTTGTCGAGGGACGGTAAACTGACCGAAACCGGGAAAATTCCGCTTGATTGTCCAACATACTTTATAAAAAAAGATGATATATTTCATATTCTGCTGCGTAATCCTTCCGACATAGGTGGAATGAGCGGATATGTTGCCTGCCCGGCAGATGCAGAATGCGCAGATATGGCGGGTATTATATCAACAGGTGGTATTGTGGCGTGTCATCTCGAGGTAATTGAAAACGACATTTATGCTGTGAATTATACGTCGGGAAGCATTTCGAAGATCAACTACAGGACCGTTGTTCACAAGCCGCATGAGAAGATGGCACCGGGACGGCAGGATAAGCCGCATACACACTGTGTCATATTGTCTCCGGATAAAAAATACGTTCTTTGTACTGACCTGGGTCTGGACCAAATATTCGTATATGACCGGGATTTGAATAAGGTATCTGTCTGCAATACCGAGCACGGTCACGGTGTACGCCATATTATATTTCATACCAATAAAAAATATATATATTCGGTAAATGAGCTTGGATCAAGCGTTAGCGTGTTTCTCTATAATGACGGCAGATTAAACATGCAGGGCACTTATTCCTGCCGTATTGTCACACCCGGCAATACCGCCGCCGCAATACGCATGTCTCCCGACAATAAATATCTATACGCATCGCAGCGCGGTGAAAACTGTATAACAGTTTTCTCTGTGAATAAAGATGGTGACAAACTTGAATGGCTAAAAAATGTTCCTTGCGGGGGACGTGGTCCGCGTGACTTTATTTTGACCCCTGACGGGAAATTTTTAATTACCGCAAATGAGAATAGCGGGAATCTCGCAGTATTTTCGGTTAAAAATGGTTGTGAATTTGAGCTTTGCGACAACGCCGAACTTAAAAATGCTCTTTGCGTTATAGCGGAAATATCAAAGTAATTACTGAAAAAGTTTATATGTGAATAATTCACTGATTATTTTAATATTATTCCTTTTTGTGATATAATAAAATAAACGAATGTACTTTCCAATCCATACAAGGAGGACAATAGCTAATTATATGAACAGTAACAGGAAAATTGCATTTTTGGTGATTTGGATTCTGTTGTTTTCTACGGTTATTACATCCTGCGGCTCAGCATTACCAGGCGATACGACTACGACAGACAATTTAAGCTCTGCTGGTTTATATACTGGTGAATCGAACGAACTCAGCACTGAATCAGGTACCTCACCTACTGAATCAACAGACAAAAAAGAACGTCTTAACAGTGACACAATTTTAAAATACACATTATTATTCACACCTGAAAATGCCGATTCGGTGGCATGTACCGTAATGCTGAATAAAAAAATCCGGGATGGAATTGGTTCCAGTTTAAAAACATCCGGTAAAAAAACTATAAATGCAGAATATAAAATAATCATCGGTGATGCGGCCTCGGCAAAAGAAGCGTCTTTGGGATATGACGATTTCAGGATATTGGCAACAGAAAACATAATATACATAGATGGCGGAAGTAAGTATGCTTTATTCAACGCTGCTGATAAACTTTACAATAATATAATCGGGAATACATTATACGAAGAACTTAACTATACTTATACGGCACCTGGAAGAGAGCGATATATCAAAGATTGCACCGACCTTGTCATGCACTGGAATTATGCGTTGACAGTCCCTGACTGGATGGTTTCATGGGACGGAAAGCTGTCCCGCCTGTGCGATACATCTGACAACCATATATTTACGATCAGTCACCGTGGTGACTTCACGTATTATCCGGAAAACTCAATTGAATCATATATCAGCATTTTTAAAATGGGCGGGGATGCAGTCGAAATCGATGTACAGGTCACATCTGACGGTCAGCTTATTCTCATGCACGATTCTACGCTTGAGCGTATGACTGATTATCTTGATTACGCCGGAAAGACAGTCGATGGAGTAAAATTTCCAAACACCGCGAATGTTCGCGACTGGACGCTTCAACAACTGTCGTATCTGCACCTTAAGGAAGGAGCCGGCGGTAGCGGCGCGGCCATTACTCCTTACAGGATACCAACACTTGAAGAAACACTGACTTTCTGTAAAAACCGTCTTTTCATAGTTCTTGACAAACCGGAAAACTGGCGTTATGTCATGCTTGATGGGATCATGGTCAACAGCGCTGCCAACTACATATATCCCCTGATGGAAAAAACAAATAACTACACCTCGGTTCTGATTTCATATGGGACTTTAAATACTGATGCCGCAAGAACACTTAACGCAAACCAAGCGCTCGAGATACAAAAATATATAATGGATAATTCCGGACAGAAATGTTATATTTATCTGCGCGGCTGGACAACAAGAGGCACGGCCGATCCTTACGCAAGCACTTTTGAAAAAAGTTCACTCACAAACAGCGCTATTCTTGTCAACGGAGAGTTCGACTCCGGCAATCCGGCCAAAATTGCAGCAATTAAAGCCCTTGTGTCTAAGTATAAGAACACTAAATTTGGAGGCTGGACACTGACAGATACATCTGATAATGCAAATGTATGGAAACTTATGTATGACTCCGGTATAAGAATCATTATGTCTAACGATATTGTGAATTTAATTAAGTTTGCATCTGAAATCAAATAAAATCCGAATATAAATCCCCGTAAATTCAAATGCCCGGCTAAAGAAAATTCATCAGGTATTGATTTAATATCCGCAATGTGGTATAATATTTCAATTAATAATATATTTTCATCCATACGAGGTATAAAATGAACGAATCATCATCTCCCTCATCTCTCTCCGAACAGGAACTCGTCCGCCGGCAGAAACTCGCAAAACTGCAGGAAGAGGGCAGGGATCCGTATAAGAAGACAGAATACCGAGTGACAGCCCACTCGTCTGAAATTATAAAAAACGCTGATGCAATCATGGATAAGGAAGTTTCGGTTGCCGGCAGAATGATGTCCCGCCGCATCATGGGCAAGGCAGCCTTTGCCCACCTTCTTGACAAGGAAGGTGAAATCCAGCTCTATGTGAAACGCGACGATGTCGGCGAGACTGAGTATGACTCATTCAAAAAGGATTATGACATCGGGGACATCATCGGCGTTATGGGGAAGGTTTTCCGCACACAGACCGGCGAGGTCTCAATCCACGCCAATCATATTGAAATTCTTTCAAAATCCCTCCGTCCACTGCCTGAAAAATTTAACGGGTTAAAGGATACTGACGCGAAATATCGTCACCGCGAGGTCGACCTCATCATGAACGAGGAGGTCAGGAAGACTTTCTTCCTGCGCAGCCGGATTATCAGCTTTATTAGGAATTACCTGAATAATCTCGGTTTTCTCGAAGTCGACACACCCATACTCCAGACCCTTGAGATCGGAGCCACGGCACGCCCCTTCAAAACTCACCTCAACGCACTTGATCTCGATATGTTCCTGCGTATTGAAACCGAGCTCTATTTAAAGCGCTTGATAGTCGGTGGATTTGAGCGCGTATACGAGGTTGGCCGCATCTTCCGCAACGAGGGTATGGATACACGTCACAACCCCGAATTTACCTCAATTGAGCTTTATCAAGCATATGCGAACTATAAAGACATCATGGACCTTGTCGAGAACCTTTACCGCGCACTCACGCTTGAAGTTTGCGGAAAAACTGTTATCCCGTATGGAGAAAACGAGATTGACATCGGCAGCCCGTGGCGCCGTATGAGCATGATTGAAGCGGTCAAACTTTATTCCGGAGAGGATTACAACGACTGGAAGACAGACGAGGATGCCACCGCTGTCGCTAAAGCCCGCGGGGTGACAGTTGAAACAAAAGGCACACCGACAAAGGGTGAGGTGCTCTCGGCTATGTTTGAGCATTTTGTCGAGGATAACCTGATACAGCCTACTTTTATATACGATTATCCGATTGAAATTTCACCGCTTGCGAAAAAGGATCCCGCCAATCCGCTTTTCACGCACAGATTCGAGTATTTCATCAATAAGATGGAGATGGGCAATGCTTTCTCAGAGCTCAACGACCCCATCGATCAGAGGGAAAGATTCGAGAAACAGGTGGCACAGCGTGCAGCCGAGGGAATCAGGGCTGAGGTCGACGAGGACTTCGTTTCGGCACTCGAACAGGGTATGCCCCCCACAGGCGGACTTGGATTCGGAATCGACCGCCTTATCATGGTTCTGACAAACAACACCAGTATCCGCGACGTCATCCTGTTCCCGACTATGAGACCGCTTGGGAATGAGGAGAACGTAGCTGAAACTGAAAGCAAGTAAATAGTTAAAAAGAGGGCTGACGCGGATTTTATCCGCAGCAGCCCTCAGACTGTAGACGAAAGGATACGCGGCTTCTTTGAAAAGAAGCCTGGCAAGAAA
>JAEAME010001054.1_pt1 | contig 21689 bp, 13 predicted proteins | sample 8958731 | NCBI WGS metagenome assembly JAEAME01 (sample SAMN16933194, study PRJNA681113) | bioreactor sludge metagenome | isolation source: anerobic bioreactor sludge (Control) | place: India:Bengaluru | collected 2018-10-24 | reverse complement strand
TCCTTGCATACTGCGATACATTCGCGGCATCCCTTGCACTTTTTCTCATATCTTGCGATAGCAGGATTATCCAACTGGATTGGCAGATAATAATCGGATGCTGACTGGAAGAAAAGATTTTCAAGAGTGGGGGCGAACCACATCCCCCCAAGGACGATAGATCCGTTATACAGTAAAGCTTTCTCAATAAATTTACGTCTATTGATTTTATCCATTCTATTGGCAGTATTTAACTAAATTAATGAAGAGTTTGTATTATGATCAGACTTATAACAATAGTTGCACGGGAATGTTCATTTCAGCCGGCCTTTTACAACAAATTATTTTTTGTTCAGTTATAATTTGTGAACACTCCATTGCTGACACTTGAAACTCCGTTGTCTGTTCCGATCCAGATAATTCCTTTCTTATCAACTGCTATGCAGAGAACATTTGCACTGACGAGACCTTCTTTTTCTGTTATGGCAGTCCAGGCTGATCCGTCAAAAACTGAAATGCCGTTTTTGGTACCGAACCATACTTTTCCTTCTTTATCAACAGCAATAGCCTGTACGAAATTATTGATAAGCCCGTTTTTTGTGTCGAAGACAGTCCAGTTTGCCAGAGTGTTATATCCGGTATGCCTTGCTGCCCCCATGTCGGTTCCGAACCATTGCGTACCATCAGGAGCAATACAGATACTATAAACATTATCTGAAGGCATATAGATAGGTCCCCACTGAGCATAATCGGAAGCTCCTGAAATTCCGTCGACCTTGTTCCTGTACACCCTCAGGACACCAACACCTAAAGTAGCCACGTACAACGAATCACCGTCTGTGCTGGCAGCTATTGAGGTTATCGGATGTTCCTTGAACAGCTCCTGGGGGTATTGGTCCAGATAGGCATAATCGAGCCATTTGTTATCCCTGATTGCAGAGATACCTTTATCTGTTCCTATCCAGCTTAATGAATTAGCGCCAGCGGCAACAGATATTACATTGCTGCTCAGCAAGGGAGAATTTTCAGTATTGAATGTATTGACTGGATTCTTCCTTCCAAACGGTAGAGATGCGAGTGTTGCGCCTTCCGGAGTGGCTAACAGCATCTTGCGACCTGCAGAGGTTTGAACATACTCGATGTCCTTTACTTCTGATCCGGGCATACTGGTATTCTTGTTATGAAGGGACCACTTTTTACCGTCAAAACTGATTATTCCGGCTTCAGTCAGGAACCATACTGTATTTTCATCATCAACAGAAACCGAATAGAATTTTTTCGCCTGAATTTTCTTGCCAAATGTTCGCTTTACAACATCAGCAGGCAAATCAGCTATGGTCGCAGACTCTGAATTGTGGAACAGTTTGCCGGGTTCAGCAAAACCAAATCCGGCTGAAGCTATTCTTCTGGCATCCGGATCGGATTTGTGACTGCTGCCTCCGAAATATAAGAGGCCAGGTAGCAGCAGGAAGATTATTATTATAAAGTTTTTTTTATGCATGAGCGACAATATGAAATTTAGGTAATAATTATTTCAATAAGGACATTTTCAGATAGCTTTTTTCACGAGATTATCCGGGATTGAGATCAGTTCTATCCCTTTGTCAGAGCCAAGATTGCGTGAATACTGCTTATCGACCGGGTTGTTCCAGTGTTCGTGAACACCAAGGCTCGGGAATGTTTTACCGCTGTTATCTGGATCATATACAACACCTGCCGGGCGTTTTGAAGGATCAGCGACCTGGTGTATATAATCGTCAACACCCTTGGTGCTTACCATAGATTCCCATTCATTGTTAACAGCATCATGCTTGTGAGTTCCGTCCCATTCTGCGCGGAGAAAATCATAACCAACAGATTCCATCGCAACAGGATCGAGAGAAAGGAAAAGGGAATTGCACCAGTCGTTGTTAAATGGCGGCATGAAATACTTCACAGGGCCTTTAATTTCACTGGACCCGCCGCCGAATAAGGCTTCCACAATCCATATACATGTATTCTGACCCAGGTACTTGCTGCCCATCAGGTCGACAAAAACCCTGTATTTACCATATCCTCCATTCGAAGGCGAGCCTTCCCGCCTGTTAGATATATGGGAACGATGGAGATGACCTGCTGTGGGCCTTCCTATATTGCCGAAATGATTCTTTGCATTGAATGAGATACCAGCAGCTCCATGAGGTTTCATAACTGCCATATTTATCAAATAATCTGCTTTTTCAACAACATCATAAAGCTTATCATTGTCAACTTTATCAGCATAAAATACAAGCGGATTCTCAGAATATTTGATCAATGTACGGCCGTGCATGTCAGATATCCGGTCAATGTATTTTACTTTCGGGAATTCTTTGACCCATACTTCATAATTATGACCCCAGATAGGGCACATCGGATCCCCGATCCAGATATCCTCCTGATTCACTCCGTATTCATTAACCAGTTCCCTGAGAAGTTCAAGAACAAAATAAGGGGATGTTTCTGTCGGGATAAAATTCTCTATCCTTCTTTCCTGTCCCTGTGCAAGGGTTTTCGGTATATAGTAACCGTTATTCTTATCCTCCTGAACCAATACCCAGCGCGACTGGCCCTGATTAATCTTAACAAAGATCATTTCACCTTTGGTATATCCAATATCCTTGTTAAGCTTTTTATTGTTAAAGTTGCGGAATATTGCATCCCATGAATCTGCAATTGTATTCTTTCCGGTCAGGCTTGCAAGACCGTCTCTGAACATCTTGCCGACTACCTGTTCATTTATGTTCTCCTTATTTACAAACCAGTCATAATTAGAGAAATCATTATGTTCGAATTTCTCGTTTGTTGCGTCAGGGTTCCAAACCCACACAACCCTGCCAGGGAAAATTCCAGTCGGATTGCCGAAAGGCTGGTTAGGCCCATCATCAGGACCGACACCGAATGTGCCTGTCTGATAAGTAGAAATCAGATCTCTTAAAGGGGATATTGCCATAACGACAATTGCACCGAAAGTAAGCAGGAAAGTGGCAAAATACCTGACATTGAGAAATCTGCTTTTAAGCTTTCCTGAGATCACTGTAAACCCTGCAACAGCAAGAAGATACATTACAAATCCTGACATAAAAGGTGCTGCCACCTGCATGCAGGGATATGTTGCACGGCTGGGTTTGGGAATAACCCTTATCAGGAACCAGATTGTAGAAATAATGCCCAGCAGAAAAAATACAAGCTTAGGAGGCATGTTATGATCAGTCATCCAGTCTCTTATACGTCCCAGTTTGCCTTTGAGATTCGATATCATGAATCCATCACCGTTTTTCATAATTATTCTATTAATTAATGTGTTATAGTTCAACGTGGAAAATTGCGCCCTAAATTATATTTTAATTTGAGATTGAGAAAATTTTTGAAAAAAATAAGTATAAATAATTAGTATAAGCTAAGTCTGGTTAATAATATTAAACAAAATGCCTTATTTGATTAAAAAAAATAGACATCTGCCAATTAAGTCAGAATATGATTTTAAAAAATGGAAAAACGCGACAACTAAAAGAAAGACGATTGAGCAGCTTTCCTTAATTATAACTTGAAGAAGTATATAAAGGAATTATTCTTTTTTGGAAGTGAAAACAAACTCCATGTCAAGCATCTCAGAGAAATCAGAGCCCGCATCTTTCATATCGGGATCATTTTCTTCATAAAACCATTCGACAATAACCGGGATTCCCTCAGATTCAATCTGTTTCAGCTCAGAAAAGATATCATGGAAAAATTTGGCAGAGGAAGAATTAAAATACGAAAGGTCCATCTGAAAATTGATCGGATTATCCCTGTTGAATATATTGCACTTTCCGCTCCTGATCTCGTCTGTGAATTTTTTGATCCAATCTATTACGGGATAGTACATCTGCCTGACGTCTTCAGGAGAAGAGGTTCCCTTTATATAGAATGATTTATCATCCGGTGACAGCATTATGGATGGAGTCCTTCGGCCTTCTTCAATAAATAGTTTTTGCATTGCTGGAATTTCGATTAGAGTGTTTCATTTCATGGGGCAAATTTAAGATTACCCGGAAAGAATTAAAAGGCTAATTTATTCACGGGATTCAGGAATTAATTAACAAGATCAGGATCGCCTTTTCAATAATTCACAGCTTCATTTCTGAAAACGGCATTTTTAAAAAGTCCGGAACCCGGAAGAACAACTCATTATAAATAATTACAGTAAAAGAATGAATATCTTTTCCATCTTCAGAATGGTTTTAAGTGATTCGATATAAATATATAAAAAGCATGAGGTCGGTCAGTGGAATTTTAAAAAAGAAAGGCGGCAACAGGGAAGGAGGGAAATTCTTTGCGTAAATAAACCTTATAAACCTAAGTTGCCGCCCATGGTGTATCTATAAGTTTAATATGGATTGATACCCGTTTGTGACCTTAGAATCATTCTAAATTATGGGTTTTTTCATAAAAATTTTTATTTATAAGAGTATGTGGCTAATAATCAGGCAATTTAATTTCAAGCGTCATGGGAATTAATTTTGTCAGTTTAAACGGTAAAAAAGAAATTGAAATAATTATTGAAATATTATTCTCTGATTAGATATATTGCATTTGCAAATGACAGAACTGATAAAGAAGATAATTCCTCCCGACAGGTGGAAAATGCCTGTGATTTTGGCGGCTGGCATATTTACTGGCCTGGGTATCTATTCAGTATATATTTCAAATGCCGCTTCATACCTTGGAGATAAACCTGAAACATGTGTAAACTGTCACATAATGGCCCCGCAGTATACAACATGGTATCATAGTTCACACCGTGAAAGAACAAACTGCAATGATTGTCATGTGCCTCATAACAATGTGATTAATAAATATTTCTTTAAAGCTAAGGATGGTTTGAGGCATGCCACTATCTTCACATTACGGAAAGAACCTCAGGTAATCTTTATCAAGGATGCTGGCAGGGAAGTGGTACACAAAAATTGTATAAGATGTCATAAGGAGCTTATAACGGATACGAAATTACTTGGCTATAACAGCAATACCCGGGATTTCAGAATGAGCAGAAAGTGCTGGGAATGCCACAGGGAGACACCTCATGGCACAGTTAACAGCTTATCAAGCGTTCCATATGCAAGGGTTCCTCTTCCGCAATCACCTGTTCCGCAATGGATGAAGGAACTCATTAACAGAAAAACTGACTAAAACCAAAATAAAATGCAGTCTATTCAGGAATTAATAAAGGCAAGGCCCTGGCTGGGATGGATATTATTTGCTATCACTGTAGGAGTTGTATTTCTTCTTGGAATGCTGGCCTCTTCAATAATAGAAAGAAGGGCTGAAGCTGTTTTTGCCTATACCCCTGAAATCACCTTCTCTCCTGATGAACCAAGAAATGAAATCTGGGGAGAAATATTTCCCAGGGAATATAATTCTTACTTGTTGACTTCTGATACCGGTTTCAGAAGCAAATACAACGGAAGCGCCGTTGTTGATATGCTTGAAGAATCGCCCCGCATGGCTGTGCTTTGGGCCGGATATCTTTTCTCAAGAGACTATAAACAGGGGCGGGGCCATTATTATGCAGTTGAAGACATACAAAAAACTCTCCGTACCGGAGCTCCAGTAAATGGCGTACCGAGTCCCCAGCCAAATACCTGCTGGGCATGCAAAAGTCCCGATGTGCCAAGGCTCATGAATAAATACGGTGCAGCAGAATTTTACAAAGGTACATGGGATACAAAAGGATCGGAAATAATAAATCCAATAGGATGCGCTGATTGCCATGATTCAAAAACAATGAATCTGAGGATATCCCGGCCGGCTCTTCTTGAAGCTTTTAAGTCAATGGGGCGAGACATAAGCAAAGTATCCCATCAGGAAATGAGGAGTCTTGTCTGTGCACAGTGCCATGTAGAATACTATTTCAACAAGAAAACTGTTGAGGGAGTGCAGTATCTGACCTTTCCATGGAAAAACGGCACGACTGCCGAAGAAATTGAAAAATATTATGATGAAATCGGATTCTCCGATTGGACGCATGCTATGAGCAGGGCTCCGATGCTGAAAGCTCAGCATCCTGATTATGAAGTATATCTTTCAGGTGTACATGCATCCAGAGGTGTATCATGTGCTGACTGTCACATGCCATTCATAAGTGAAGGAGGACAGAAATTCACCGATCACCATATCCAGAGCCCGCTTAATAACGTAGCCAATTCATGTCAGGTCTGTCACAGGGAAGAAACCCAAAAACTGATCGCAGATGTTTATACACGTCAGGACAAGATACTTGAGAACAGGAATATTCTTGAAACTCTGCTTGTGAAATGTCATACGGAAGCAAAAACTGCCTGGGACAAAGGTGCAGGGGAAGACCAGATGAAGGACATCCTTACTGACATAAGAAGGGCTCAGTGGCGATGGGACTTTTCAGCGGCAGGACATGGCAATTCCTTCCACTCGCCTGTTGAGCTAAGCAGGATTATTGCCGGAGGGATTTCTGTTGCCCAGGAGGCAAGGATTAAACTTGCCAGGGTCCTGTCATCACTTGATTATAATGCTGAGGTACCATATCCCGACATAAGCACCAAAATGAAAGCTCAGAATTATATCGGCCTCGATATGGAGGCACTTAACAAGGAAAAGAAAGTCTTTCTTGAAACCGTTCTGCCGGAATGGATAGAAACAGGCAGGGAAAGGGAACAGACTGAATTTGGACAGGCTAACTGAAAGAGATGAACATAAAAATAGATTATGATCTATGCACAGGCTGCGGATTATGTATTAAAGTTTGTGGTTCAAGGCGTATTGCCGAAGGAGCTGACGGGAAGCCGTATAAAATAATCGAAGCCGGGTGCAACGATTGCGGCCATTGTGTTGCAGTATGTCCGGCTGATGCCATTGTGAACACAAGGGTTGATATGAGCGAATTCAGGAAAATGGTCTCTCCCGGCATTTCAATCGATCAGTTCACCGACCTGGTAAGGAACAGAAGAAGCATCAGGAATTTCAAACGTGAACCACTTAAGAAGGAGCATATAGATCAGATCCTAAGTGTTGTAAGATATATCCCGACAGGATCCAACAAACAGGGATTGAAGTATAGATTTATAAGCGATCCGGAATTGCTTCGGAAAATCAGGGATGAAATGGCTTCAAAAATGAGGCAGGTTTCCGGTATTGCAAATATGTTCCCCATAAAATACTTTGTTAGCAGGAGGAGCAGGACAAGTTCAAAGCGATTGGTGGATTTATACGATAAGGGCTATGATACATTTCTCAGAGGCGCTCCCTGTCTTCTTGTAATATATGCTGAGGATAAATATTTCAGGATAACCCAATGGGATGCCGGTTTAGCAAGCAATACAATTGACCTTACAGCACAGACAATTGGAATCGGCACCCTGATGAACGGATATTTCGTTATTCTTTCAAACCGTTTCAGATCAATAAGAAAGCTGATACAACTAACAAAAAGGCAAACTGTACTTACAGCTGTTTGCCTGGGGTATCCTGATATAAGGTACCGTAAAACAGTCTCCCGCAGGCCACTTGATGTGACTTTTTTATAAGAATTTATTTTGGGTCCGGAATAGAATTCTTACTCCTGTAGTTCTCAATAAGTGATATTCCGGGATATCCTATACCTGTAAGTTCCGGATAAAGCTTATAGGTCTCTTCCCTTGTGTAAAATCCTGTTACTATTACGTGGAAGAAATCCCATTGTTCTACTATCTCAACAGGTAATTTTAATTTTGAACGTATCCTCCGCTGAGCCCTCAGAGCTTCATTTTTCTTACGGAAGACACCTACCTGAAGGGCGAAAGTTGGTTCCTGAACCGCAGGTTTTTCTTCCAGGTCAGGTACAGATTGCTGAACTTCGGGAATGGGCATGACAGTATCGGGTTGTATAACAGGCGGAACAATCGTATCCCTGCTCCTGACAGGCGGGATCCACAGATCCCTCTGACCCAGGAACCCGAGTGCCCTTACCATCTTATCTATCTCCTCTATGTTTTCAAATCCGGTTATCTGGACTTTATAGAATCCGTCAGCTTCAACTATCCGGACCGGCTTATTCAGCGTAGCAGATAGTTTGTCTTTAAGGTTAATTGCGTAAATCTCATTACGGAATGCTCCGGCCTGCAGTACCATTTCAAAGCTGAATACCGGAATATTACTATCTATAATTGTTTCGGTTATCGTGGTTACAGAATCAGTTCTCTCTTTGAGCACCAGTTGCTGATGTTTTGCCTTGAGTCTTATCACCCAGAGCTCATTTACACCATTTTTATGCAATACATCAACATCTCTGTCAACTTCTTCACGTGTTTTGAGATCCAGGATCCTTACTTTATAATAATCACCTTCAACAACTATCTCAACATTTTTTCCGAGGAGCTTCTGAAGGGTTCTCTTATACGCTTCAGCGTTTGATCTCTTTCTGAATGCACCAAGCTGTATGGCCCAGCTGTCTTCAGCTATTGTTATAAGTTCCTGGGTGACCTCGTGAATAATAAGGTAAGTAGTATCTTTTTTAACAACAGGTTTCGGCGCTGATTCAGGTCTGCTGCCTGTCGTATCCCCGGGTTTCATCGAAAGCCTGAAATTCAGATTGTCGATTATTTCACCATCCATTCCTTCTCCAACAATAAATGACAATGATTCCGGATCTGATATCATGCCGAGTTTGCTCAGCTGAGAGGTATCAGGCATTACATTGTATTCCCCGGGCTCAAGTCCGAAGTAACTGTAAAAACCATCGTTCTCAGTCAGTGTTCTTCCTGCAGGTTTAAATGTCTTTGTAAGGAAATTAATTATGATCCCTTCCAGTCCATTTTCCTCTCCATCCTTTGTCAGGGTGACAGTACCATTTGCTTCTCCTGAAACGATGACAGGCACTTCAACAGTTTTAAGGATGTTGGGATCAACCGTAACACTCAGGCTTTTTTTATCGAGACGCCAGGCAATATTCTCAAAACTGTTGGGATCGAGTTCAATAAGGTAATCAACATAGGGTTCCAGTGCCAGTATCCTTATTGTAGTATCTTTTTCACTTTTCTCGACACGCCCTCCGCTTATCCTTATGTTAAGTCCAAAAGCCTTAGGTTCTCCCGGGTCTTTCCTTCTGTTGGCATTGATATCAAGGAAGGGAATTATAACAATCCCGCCTCTTCCGACATTTGTCCGGTTATCTGTTCCAAGGTATTTTGTTTTTCTGTCTGAGATAAGACTTCCCCGGGCATATTCTACAAAAGTTGTTTTATTATCTGCCTGCCTGACTGATAATCCGGTTTGTGCAAATGAGAAGTCATACCGGAATCCTATTTCAGCCATTTTCATAGGGGTTTTGAAATTCTGTTCATAAGACAGGTTGAGGAAGGCATGTTTCATCAATGGCTTTTCCAGTCTGAGCCTGGCTGACAGAAATTCATTTGAAGTGAACGAGTATTGTGTCTGAGGCATAAGAACAAATCCTGCAGGCAGCCTGAAGGCCATTGAAAGATTGGAGTAGATATTTGGACTGATCTCTTCACGGAATATTCCATAGGTTGTAAGATTTGTATTTATCCCAAAAAGCGATCCTGAAAAAAGCCATTCGGCAGTAGTGTATTTTGATGATTGTGAGACTATCTGATAAACTGACATTCTCTGGTAAGAAGAAAAGTTACCGATCTTCAGGGGTATCGAAACGCTGGCTTTCCTTTCTTCCCTGTAATTAAGATTGATGGCAGTCTGATCAGCATCATACCATGTATAATTGAGATCGAACTGCATATTTGATGGCAATCTGTAGCTTAGTGTCCCTTTTGCACGAACACCGTACGTAAAATCTCCGGATAGCAAAAGGTTATTTGTCAGCCTCAGTGAAGCATTAATAAAAGGCATTAATTCACCTGATGTAACAGAGGATAGATATTCTGCTCCTCCGCCTAAAGTAATGTTTTTCGTTAAACCATAATTGAAACTGCCGCGTGAAAATTTGTTTGCCAGACTGTCTTCAACGATCCCGGCGCTAAGATTATATTCGAATATTTTATGTGGAAGGAAGTTGAAAGGTATTGTTATGTTTTGTTCGCGTGTACGCTCTTCACCCCAGGGGCTGTAGAATTTCAGGTTTATAATCGAGTTGCCATAGACGAGAGGTATGTCGAAAGAATAGAATCCTGATGCATCTGAAGTTGTATAATCAACAAGTACATTGTTCACATAAAGCTCAACTATCCATCCCGGGTCAGTTTTATCAGTCAGCCTGTAAGTCCCGAACGACCGCCGGTACGTTGTGGGAGTATTTGTCAGCTGGACACCTATTACAGGACTGTAAATAGTCGATACAGCCTTTGTTGCTATCTTGCCGGCAATAACCTGTCTGAGGGGTTTAAAGTCATTATTCACGAAGCGCCAAAGATATTGTTGCTGTCTCTCTGTAAAACTGCTGTTGCTGTTATAGTTTAATGAGGCCGTAAGTTCCCCCCCGGCAAGCATTGATCCCAATGAGAGATTCAGCCTTGTTTCTGACAGTCCGTTTATCTCTTCAGTTGCGATTGCCGACCAGTCAGCCATGCCAAATTTAAAAAGGGGATAGGTCCGGCCAATATTAGTATCTGCTTTTATCTCACCCTTCAGACGTGACAGATTCCTTCTCATTTCATCCATTTTCATCTCCCTGATGTAAGGCAATTCAAGATCACTTGTAACAGTCACTGCAAGATTCCGGAAATTAAATGCGCATTCAAGCCCGAAGATCCTGCCGAAATAATCTGACCGCAGGTAAAGATTTGTTTCCGTGCGGATAAGATCACCAGCATCAAGGTTATGGGTTTTACCCTGATAAATAATACTGTTCTGATCCCTGCGAACCTCATATTCAGCTTCAGGATTTATGAAAAAGCCCTTTATTGTTTCCAGGTCAGAAGAAGGAATGTTCCTTATTTTCAAAAAGTTAAACAGATCTGTTATTGGCAGATATAATATATTATCCCTGATGACTGCATCTATTTCACTCCCTCCTGTACGAGCTACGTAAAGAAATATTGATATCTCATCATATTCCGGCAGATCCTGGGAATGAATGTTGACGGTCAGGAATAGCAGGATGCTGACTAAAATTAAACGACTGACCAGAAACTGATGCATACTTCCTGCTAAACTGGGTCCGGAGTATGCATTTCTGATAGTCATATTAATTATTCACTGTTTTACTGACTTCTTTATTCCAAAACAAGAGTTACCTCAAATGTCCCGTTATAATTTCCCGGAGGCGGATTTGGGGTAGGCTGCCCTACATAAAGGGTTGCCCCTATTGTCAGCTCTGTTGGAATTGAGTAAGGATTATTGTTCACAAATGGGAGTGCAGGATTTGTATCTCCTATTTCAACTTTCATTGAGTTGGCACCAGATGTAAGGTAGAAATCCGTGATACCAAGGATATTTATCAGTGTGCCGATATTGGAATAAATGTTAAAATGTGCCGCTGAGACAGGAAAACCGAGACCAAGAAGCACGACATCCCCTACTCCTGTTGACCTGAATCCCGATTCATCAACTATTACAGTACCACCTGCGGGGCCATGATAAAAAGCACCAAACCTCAAATCAATTGTTTGCGTAATTGTTGGCGGACGGGGAGGATCTTCCTGTGCCCGGGCTTCAGACCAAAAACAGAGCAGTACCAGGAGAGAGGCTGCTGTATATAGAAACCGTTTTCTGTAATTTACCTTATGTTTAAAACAATGCATTAATTATAAATGAAAACTTTTCTGGCTATTCTCCTCATACCTGAATTAAACGACACAATATAGATTCCGGTTTTTAGCATTGGATTGAACTCATAATAGCCGGATTCATATATTTCCTTTGTGAACAAGCTATTACCCGTCAGATTGCTTATCACAAGTGTTCCTTCTGATCCGTCATCGATTCTGACTGTGGCTTTTAAAATACCACGGGAATAGAAGACCGTGAACAGATCATTTTCCTTTATGATGTCTTCTGTTGAGGTTGGAGTTGATGTAATATTAAGGGCAAAGCGGCCGGTATACTCTCCGGCTGCCAGAGGGACATTATATTCTTTTCCTCCGAGAAGATCCTGTACAGCGCCTGTACCGGAATCGGAAAGATAAATCCCGCCGCCTTCCAGCTGGCTGTCTGTGAATGTGAGCCTGAAAATGATGCTGCCGCTGCGGTTTATCTTTAATCCAAGCGGGACTGTGTATTCTGTCATTAATGATAAGGGCAGGCCGTCGATTGAAAGTTTTGCCCCGTCACCAGAGAGAGCGTAAAGATTAGCAACATTGAGAGCAGTATTCATCAGCTTGAGTGCATCCTGCTGGCTGTCGAATGTTATGTCAGCATTCTCATCAAAATAAATTGCCACAGGGTCGGCCGACAGAGGATCGTCGGCAAAAAGTGCTGTCAGTCTCGTAAGGGGTTTTGAAGGGCCCTTTACGGACTTTGCAAAAGGTTCTGTCAGATCATTTATTCTTACATTGTTGTTCAATGCGAGAGTGCCTTCAACCGGAAAGGATCCATCAGTTACATGAACGAAGAATCCCTGCATCGAAGGAATTATATTTGAAGCCAGTCCGTCGCTTGATTCACCGTTAACATAACTGCTGTATGAACCTCCATACTGATCACTAAGGCTGGCCCTGAAGAAATGGATCGCATTGTCAATATTGGTTTTTGTCCAGCCTGATGCGGCATCCCAGTCAATAGGAGAAGGGTAGGGATTACCAACTAGATTAAAGCCTTTTGTATAAGGTTGATTATTATTATAAAGGGTTACTGAAAGCGGACCGTTATTTACAACACCTGTCATATCCATTGTTTTTGTGGTGTTCTCTGACCCGAAATTTGCTGCATATCCGTTCAGCGGATAAAGTATGTTTGCCGGGGTGTTATATGAGACCCATCCTGAAGAGGCCCTGTTCTCATCATAGCGGTAGAACATTGAAAATGTGGTTCCCAGGCTCATATCATCACTGAATTCACTGACAGTTGCAGACTGGAACGGCGAAGAAAAATATTTATACCCGAACCTTGAAAGAAGATACCTTTGCATATTTACATTCCCTGCGACTGATCCGCTTCCTGATCCGTCAATCAGTGCTGTTTGTACATCAGTGGATAGCAAAGTAAGAAATCCACCGGATGTAAGATTGCCATTCTGAAGGCTCACTATCCCTGATATCTTAAGCGAATCAAGGAGAGTTACTCCGGCAGTATTGTTAACTGTCAGGTTCCTTATTGTGTTATTTGAAAACGATCCGTTATCAATTGTCTGTGCAGTGTTTCCTGACATTTCAACTGTACCGTCGGAAGCAGAGATTGTTCCGTCGTTTGTTATCACTCCTGATATCTGTATTGTATTATCAGTTATTGTAAGTGTGGAACCGGAGTTAACTGTAAGATTATTAACAGAAGCAATGGCGCCTGAGTTAAGTATGGGTTTATTTGTTACATCAGGTATAAGGACCGACATCGCTGAGTTTGGAATAAAATTGCAGGTCCAGTTACCAGGTTCATTCCAGTCGGTGCTTACTGCACCTGTCCAGGTCAGATCTGATAATATCTCAAAGGGACTTGTCGCTGTTACGTCACCGCATCCTCCGGGTGCTGTCACAGTATTCGTTACAACATATGAACCCGGGGTGCTTGCTGCAATGTCAATTTCCCCTGTCGAAGTATTTGCAAAAACCAGTCCGGGATCTGAGGAAAAGGTCCCTGCAATACCTCCCCCGCTGAATACCGGCAGGGGATTTGCAGCGTTAGGACAATACGGAGTGCCAGGGTAGCTGAATGTTGCAACCGGAAGGGGTATCACTGTGAGCGTTGCAGAACCTGTAGTTACCGGAGATGGTCCGCAGGTTGTTGTAATTACACATTGGTATGTTTTCCCGTTTTTTAAAATCCCGGGATCAGTCAAAATAAGGGTTGCTGTTGCTGATCCTGAATAGATGCCACCATCAGAGATATTTACTCCATCCTCCTGCCACCGGTAGGAGAGGTTATAGCCAATTGCAGAAACGGAAAAAGAAGCATTCTCGCCTTCACATATTGTTGCAGATTGCGGTTGTGTGTTTATCGTTATGCCCCTGCCAATCGTTAGTGTGACAGTTGTGGCAGGGCTCTGGCAATCATTAATTGTCTGTGTTACATAGTATGTATATAGACCCGAGGTTGTTTTTCCGGTGGGAAAAGGAGTTCCTGTTCCTGCCAGCTGGGTCAGGCCCGCATCTGTGTACCATTTAAGGTTTGTTCCTGTTGCCTCAAGATCCACAATGTTCAGATAACAGCATTCCCTGTCTGATGCAACGGGGGCAAACGGGACAGGTGTGACAATAATATTTTTGCTTACAATATTTGTGCAGCCAAAAGCATCAGTATAGGAATAAGATATCAGATGTGTCCCGGTACCTGCAACTGTAGCATTAAAAGAATTGCCTGATACGCCGGTGCCGCTGTATGTGCCTCCTGCCGGATAGCCCTGGTCAAGAGGATAATTTGTAAAGCATTCGCCAACTGATGCAAGAACAGATGGTGAATTCTCAGTTCCAACTGAAATAAAGGCTGCCGGATTGTTCTGGTTATTATATTCAGTCAGTATCCAGTCAGCCGATTTGGTGCTCATCGAGAACCTTGGTTCATCAATTATTGCATCAATATATTCTCCGTTATTATAGCGTCCGATATTGCATTCATCAGGCATGGCTGTCTGAGGAGCTACAGTTGAGGTAGCTCTCTGGACACCGTCAATAAAAAGACGGCTTGTCGTACCATCGAAGGTATAGACATAATAATGCCAGTTATTTACCGAAGGAGAGGGACCTGCATTTACAAGTTCTGTACCACCCCATTTCCAGGCAACAGTGTTGCCTCCGCGGAAGCCAAGCTGAATAGCTGAACTTGAATCAGCATTCTGAAATGTAATAAAATTCCGGCTGCCGGTTGGAGCGGCTGTATAATAACCCCATACACTTATTGTCTGGTTATTATCATTACCAGCCATCCCGTTAGTCGGGGTAATGATATAGGAAGTTGAGCCATTAAAATCTTTGGCACCTGCTATTTTTCCGGTTGCATTAACCGTTGCGTTTGCAGTGCCGTTATTATTATAAAATGTGGCATCAGTATAATCTGTGCCATTTAAATGCCATACACCCTTGTAGTTACTTGACCATACTGATTTCACTGATTGATTGGATGAGACTGACGGGTTGCCATACAGCATCTTGATTGTTGTAGTTGATGAAGAAGACAATAAAGGTATGCGTACCCATGCAACAAATTGTCCTGTTGACGGGTCGTATGCTTCAATCTGATGATCCAGTTTATTGTCGCTCTGGTCAGTAAAGATTATGTCATAACCGTTTGAGTTTTCAACATGACCGCCATTTGCGACTGTCCGAAGCCTGTCGCGCTCAGGTGATGCAGTGATACTTATAAGTGCAGGGAAATCATTCAGGTCTGATGATCCCGATGCTGCATCAAGAGTTATTTCTGTTGAATAACTGTATCCCAACGTCACAATAGTAAGCGTAAGCCGGGCACTGTTGCTTGTTACTGTATTACTGTAAGCATCAGTCACTATGCAACGGAAACTGTATTCATTCATTGACATAGGAGCTCCGGTGATTGTCAGAGTAGCAGTTTCAGAACCACTGTAAATCCCGCCATCTGATATATCTGTAAAGCCGCTTCCACTATCTTCCTGCCATTTATATGTAAGTGGAGTTTTTCCGCTGGCAACGACAGTGAAAACTGAGTTACATCCGCTGGCATCAGACGGTTGAGTTACTATCCTGACAGTTGCTTTGCCTATTGCCAGATCAGTAGTAGTTGTTGAGATCCCGCTCATGGCCGTTCGTGTTATTTCCGGTGAAGCCACAGAGCCATGAGTGCCATCGAGGGTTAGGTTACCGCTGTTTGTGCGCTTAATTATCCGGGCCATTGCATCAACACCCGTAAAGCCATTATAGTTAAGATTTGCACTATAATTTGTTGAAGCCATTGAACCAACTGCTGTCATCCTCCAGTAACCTGTTGTATGCCGGTCGAATATCTCGTTCCCGGCATCATCAAGAGGTAGTCCGGTAGTACCGATATCATCCGGCAGGAATTGAATAGCAAGCTGCCCTGGTACCAGGTTTGAGAAAGTTATCTTTAGCGGATTGTAATTTGAAGATGTTCCAACCGGGAAAAGATACTGAAATCCCGTTGTCGTAATTGCCCTCTGGAATTTTCCGGTTATGGTTCCATTGGTATAGTTTAATGTACTACCCGCAAGAATAAGAGTATTTGTACCGGAAATTATGTTACCCTGTGTCATAGTTAATGTTCCTGCAAGGGTGACATTACTATTAAGGGTAATACCGGATGAATTATTAATTGTCAGGGTATTCAGAGCTGAAACGCTCGAGGGTATCTGTACTCCTGCTGACGAGCCTCCAAAAACAAGACCTGAGGAAGATGAGGTTGCCAGGTTTGTTGCTGTTCCGGCAATAGTCGGGCCATTGAGTGTCAGTGTCCGGGTTCCAAGGGTAAAATTACCTGCGTTTAGTGTCAAAGTTCCGGCTATTGTCAGATCTCCTCCAAGTGATATATTACGGTTTGAAATCAGGTTATTCAGACCTCCTGAAACAGTATTGAGGGTAATATCAGTGCCTGTACCTATTGTCAGATTTGATGTCGGGCCTCCGGTAAGAGAACCTGAGCCATAGCTAATGGTTGAACCATTTGACATGGTTAGGGTGTTGGCCCCTATTGAAAGAGCTCCGCTTGCAAGCGAAAGAGAGTATGAGATCGTCTTTGATCCTGAAAGAGAAACACCGGCACTATTATTTATGATTACACCTCCGGTCCCGTTGAATGTAACGGGAAATTCGTTTCCTGTAACCTGTGCTGCAGATCCCTTGTACTGTATTGTGGCATTTGCACCATAAGTCAGAGCAGCAGAAGCCGTGGCAGTCCCCTCCATTGAGAGTATCCCGTTTACAGTTGATGTGGTGATGGTTTTAGATCCCGAGCCTGACAGAGTAAGATTCCCATATGTGGCATTAACAACAGTTTGTGTTCCTGCGTACGAATAGTTTATAGTTGATGAATTAGCAAAAGATTCTGTACCGCTGAAAATATTCACTGAGTTCACCTGGTGATTAAGAGTGCCTCCATTATCTGCCTGTAAAGTTGTGTTTGCTGAAAGAAATACAGGAGTCGTTTCAGTCAGTATGCCTCCGTTTTGAATAATTACTATAGTACCGGTACCCGATACAGACCAGCCGGATGCGGATGTGGTCATAACATGACCATTCTGAATGGCGAAAGTCTGATATGGTGCTATAAAGCTTGAAGGGGAATGACCTCCTGATGTTCTCCAGTTTGATAATACATTGGGGTCGCCTGAGGTTTGAGAATAGAAGACAGGCTGAGTCCAGGAGATTATTACCTGTCCATTGGCGCCGGCTCCGCCGCTGCGATTACCGTCACCTGACCCGCCGCCTCCTCCCCCGGGGATCGTTCCCGGCGAACCATTTGATCCGTTAGTGCCTCCATTACCGCCAATTCCTCCGCCGGCCGGCGGAGCTCCGGCTGTTAATGTAGTCCATACCACCGGACCCGAAGTGCCGTCAGCTCCGGTTCCTGCCGATGACCCTCCCGGGCCGCCCCGTCCCGTATTTGAATTTCTTCCTGTGCCTCCATTTCCTCCACTGTATACAATTGTTCCGATACAGCTTCCGGCAGCGCCTCCGCTGCCACCGATACCGCCTGCTCCTGATACAGGTGAAAGCCCGCCTGCTCCACCTTTGGCAAGAATTGTGGCTGAGTTATTAAACCATGTATCCCCGCCATTAGTACCGTTACCAGTGCTTCCTGTACCACCGGTACCGACAGCTATATTATAATTGGCTCCCGGGGTAACAGGTATTACAGAGCTGCTGTAAGCGCCGCCGCCTCCTCCACCTCCGCCATCATTATTGGTTGTATTACCTCCTCCGGCACCGCCTCCACCCCAGCATTGCACAATAACTGAAGTCACACCAGCTGGTGCTGTGAAAGTGCCGCTTGATGTAAATGTCTGGCTCTGCCCGTAAGTCATTATTATGGCAAAAACCAATATCAACGCTGTTGTAAATAGTCTCAGGAACGGGCCATTTTCTTTCATTTTGCCAGGTATGTTAATGGAAAACGCTAATCCAAAACTGTAATTAATTCAGTGCCAGCTCAGCTTCAGCATACCTCAGGGGCTTTACATCGGTTGAGGCTGAATAGATTACCCGCAGAGTTCCGGTTTTGTAATCAACACCGGGAATCCTGTTAAGGTTGAGCTGGATCTTCCTTGTTTTATTCGGAGTATACACTGCAACTCCGTTTACCCCACCAACTTTTGTAATAGTACCCTGGGTGGATATGTGTTCGACAACTATATCCCCGAACACCGACATATTGCCGGTTCTGTTAAATGTAAAGCTTATCCTGGGCTGCGCTCCTTCAACAGTTTCAAATAAAAGATCAGAGAGTGTCACATTTGCCGTTGATTCGCCTCTTCTGATAATTATCGGAATAGTGATACCAAAAATGGGTGTAAGCTTAACTGATATTGTTGTTGTATCTCTTGTTTTCTCTTCTTCTCCCAGCGGAACTTTTTTAGGAACAGCTCTGAAATAAATATGCGACCTGTATTCTCCCTCCCGGAGCTCGTTTGTCCTTGTCAGCTGCACTTTGACTACCTGGGCTTCATTTGGTCCGAGAGTAACGGAACGTGGAAAAAATCTGATAAACCTGTCGGCAAACCTCTGGTCAGGATCCGGATCAGTTATATTTTCGAAGCCCCCGTCATCTTTCATCCTGATATTTACAATCGAAATAGCATATTCAGAAGTATCCTGGCCAGTATTTGCCAGATTAAGATCGATTGATCTGGATGATCCTTCAAAGACAACCCTTCGCGGGGTTATGAGAAGGTTTCCCTGGGCATTTAAATCTGCTTTTGAAAAAAAATTACCTGTCACCAGGGCTGCGATTATAAAAATTGCAGATTTCCGGAGACAGGAATGATTGGTTCCCGGTCTTTCCCGATTTTTAAAATTTAACATCAGCTCATTTCTTTATTCAAACCTTTCAGTTAAAGTCAAATGTAATTGTATATGTTCCCGTATAAATCCCAACGGGATTATCATGCAGGGTACCTATATTAAGGGTGGCTCCTACAAGTACCACCTGAAAACCATTCTGCAGCATACCGGTACCGATTCCTGGGGCAGGATCAGAGAACCATTCATCGATAGACATGGTCTTTGCACTGGAAGTATGTTTTAATATTACAGGTTCAGATGGTAATGTGATTGAATACGGAGCATCTATATCACCGCTTATATAGAAACTTGCCGCATTAAAGGAGCCTGTGCCCTTATAGACTGAGCCAAGTACCGAAACAGTACTTTGAGGAGTCAGTATTAGTTTTCCGCCCTGCGGCCCCGGTGCAAAACGACCGAAATTAAGCTGGGCTGTCTCACTGGCGGTGAATACGGGGATGATTTCAGCAATGACATGCCCTGTTGCACCTGCTTCAACGCCTGTTTGTGCATTAATTCCGGTGATTGTCAGAAAGGACAATAAAACCAGACAGGGTAGTATTTTTATAAACTTTGCCATTGAATTTTTATAATGGCAAAACATCGGCAGAGGCTAGTTGTAGTTGACAGTTACAGTAAAATCACCGGAGCCATTTGAGTTTGATGAAGAATATACTCCGGGAGTCTGACCCGCACCTACTGTTAGTGTTGCTCCCACAGTCAGGGTCTGCTCACCGGAGCCATCAAGAGTCCCTCCCGCAGCTACTGTCGGGCTGCTCGTCCAGCCGTTTACTGTCATCGTGGCGCTTGCACCGTCACCTATTGTGACTGCCCCTGACGGCAAACCTATTGCGTAAGTCCAGGTTGGTTCTCCTTCCACATCAAATGATGATGCTGAACCAAGATCTGAAGCATGCAAAGTAACACCTCCGCTGAATGATCTGTTGCCATTTGGTGCAATAGTCACTGTCCCTCCTGCACCTGCAATAATGGCACCAAAATCAAGGGGGTCAACATTCGTTATCGTTAAAGGAGTAATTATTGTTGCTGTAGCTTCAGAAGTTGCCTGAGCCATCAGCCCTGCTGAAAAAGCAGTCAATAATGCAACGATTGCAAAGAATTTTTTCATAGATCTCGTTTTGTTTAATGATTAATCTGATTAATTGTTAAATGATTCATAAGTTAATTATCTACAGTATTTGCATTCCGCTAGTCATCTAAACAACTGGCTAAAAAGTTTTACGTAAAATTATAATTATCGCTAAATCAAGAGGCATGGGTTTTTAACAAGCCCCGTAAGTTATCAACAGCACCAATAATGTGGGGGATAAGATATTAGTGAATCAGAAATTAGCAGTCAGAGCTTTGATGAGCCTTAAAACAAAAATAAACCGCAAAGTAGAAAAAGATTGATCAGGTAATTAAAATGTTTGTCCTGAAATTGAAATCTTTATATACTTTGCGGTTTCAGTTACTTTATAAATGAGACCAGATTAAGTCTCTGATTTAAATTGCGGATCTTTATTTATTTTGTGTTGAAAAAAACAACAAAGCCCAACTTCAGGCCGATAGTCCCTGTAGTCTCCTTGTCATCATCATCTTCATCTTTTTCTTTGGCAGTAAAAGTCGAATATCCCAGCATGGCATCGAATGTCACCCTGTCTCCAAGAGGCATTGCAAGGCCGACGCCTGCTCCGAATCCCATAAGGCTATATTTGTAATCGTAATCATATTCGCCATCACCCCAGGATTCTTTGTATTTGCTGGTTCCAAAAATAGAACTGAGTTCCACAAAGGGGTAAAATTTTTCCTGCGGGAAATAATACCTTGCAAAGGGGCCGGCCCCGATTGCTGTAACTCCGTAGTAATTTGAAGATTCATCAGGGTCTTTATATTTATATGTGCTGAAAAATATATTAAGACCGACAGCCAGATTATCCATGACAAAATATCCTGCTTTGGGCTGTAAATTGAAGAAAGACATTTTACTTTCAACATCACCATCTTCTTTATATGTTGAAAATCCGAAAGAAGCAAGATCAGGGCCGAACATTGGGCCGCTTTCTCCAAAGAAGGATATACTTGAACTAAGGCCGACAAGGACATTGCCCTGGCTCAACTGACCATTCAGAACAGGATAAGTCAGGATGCAGAGAACTGCAACAAGAAGTAAATTTTTTTTCATAGAGGTAATATTAAATTGCGCTTACTCTTTAGTTTTTCAGCTTACACTCCTTACTCTTTACAGGATTTTCAGGGATCTCCTTATTCGTATTTCAGCATAATCCGAAGATTCTTAATCAAATTTACAACATGTATTTGCGTAAGTCAATTTTATTTATTGTTGATTTTGGGAAAAATAACTCTCACTAAATTGCAGTAATTAATCAAACCTGCAATTTCATCTATTAGGGCTTTGTAGGGAAAGACATATTATTAACGATACTGTCATTTTATTAACAATGACATTTCCATTTTATGATTTTGCAGCCCGGAATGCAGCTGCAAAAGTTGTTGCAGGGATACCTGTGAATCACGATGAGTAAATGTCGGGATAATATAATCTTCCCGATCCGGATGAATCAGGCGCTACATCAGCCCCGGTTCCGGGGACTTAGTCTGATGGATGATTTATAAGTTTCTATTGCC
>JAEAME010001053.1_pt1 | contig 21706 bp, 14 predicted proteins | sample 8958731 | NCBI WGS metagenome assembly JAEAME01 (sample SAMN16933194, study PRJNA681113) | bioreactor sludge metagenome | isolation source: anerobic bioreactor sludge (Control) | place: India:Bengaluru | collected 2018-10-24 | reverse complement strand
CTTTTGCCATGTGTCCGTGCCGACCGCTGTGGAGCTAGAGCCGCAAGGGGAGACAACGGCCACGGAGCTCAAGGTCCGCCTGCTCAGTGCTGGCCCATCCCGGCCCTGGGCGCCGGGCCTGTACAGGGTCTCGTTGATCGTCAGCCGCCCCGGCTTGCCGGACTGCATGACCAACGAGGTGCCCTTCACGCTCGCGCCCGCGATCGCTGTGGCGCCTCTCACCGCATCGCCCGGCGACCTGGCCCTGACCGTGACCTGCGCGCCCCGGTTGCGTGAAAGGCAACCCGTCTCGCTCCTGTTCGGCGACCGCCAGTTCGCCCCAGACACGGTGACCACCCCGGACGACGATCCTGCCCAACCGACGACCCTCACTTTCAATGTCCCTGCGGTGAGCGCCGGTACCTATCTGGTGCGTTTGCGCGTGGACGGCGTGGATAGCCTGTGCCTCGCTCGCGCGGGCACGGGCCTGCCGCCCGCTTTTGTTTTTGACCCGCTTCAGCAGGTGGAGGTCCAATGACCAGCCTGGCGACCTGGCAAGCAAACAACGACAAGTACCTGTCCGCCGCCCTGGCCTGGCTGCGGCTGCGCCTGCAGCGGCTGGCCCCGCCCCCTCCTGCCCCGGCACCACCGGAGCGATCGGGCTTTCTGGGCCTCGGGCAGCAGGAGCCGCCGCCCCCGGCGAAGCGCGTCACCCATGCGCAGATTGTCCAGGCGGAAAAGACCATGGACGCGGCGGCGGGCATCGATCCGCCTCCGGCCTTGCTGATCCTGGGCCAGCGCTTTGGCCTGTCACCCTTCGAGCGCGAGGTGTTGCTGCTCTGCGCGGCGATGGAGCTGGACACGCGCGTCGCCGCCCTGTGCGCCCTGGCGCAGGAGAACCCCAACCGGCCCTACCCCACCTTCTCCCTGGCCCTGGCCCTCTTTGATGACCGGTCCTGGGACGCACTGTCGCCGCAGCGGCCGCTGCGCTACTGGCGGCTGATCGAGATCAACCAGCCCGGTGCGCAGCCCCTGACCACCAGCCCGCTGCGCGCCGATGAGCGCATCGTCAACTACATCAAGGGGCTGAATGACCTGGACGACCGGCTGACGTCGCTGTTGATCCCCTTTGATGCGACCAACATCGTCGAGCAGGCCCTGCCGCCCTCGCAGCAGGCTACCGTGGAGGCGATTTGCTTTCACGCGCAGCGGGCGGCGGGCCCCGGCCAGGTCCTCCAACTGGTTGGACCGGATACCCTGAGCAAGCAGCTGGTGGCCGGACATGCTGCCGCAGCGTTGGAGCGGCAGGTCATCCGCCTGCCCGCCGAGTCGTTGCCGGCGCGGGCCGATGAGCTGGAAACGCTGGCCCGGTTGTGGGATCGCGAGAGCGTCCTGCTGCCCATTGCGCTCTACCTGGATGCGCACGATGAGCTCGCGGCCTCTCCGGCCGCCGACGGCCAGGCCCCGTCGCTGCATCACTTCCTGGCCCGCTGTAGTGGCCTCATCTTCCTTGACACGCGGGAGGTCCGGCCGGGGCTGGGCCGCAACAGTGTGCCCTTTGACGTGGCCAAGCCCACGTCGGCCGAGCAAAAGGATGCCTGGCAGACAACCCTTGGCCCGGAGGCAGGTTCAAGTCCGGGCCTCCTGGCCGGCCAGTTCAATCTTAACCTGCCCACGATCCAGTCCATTGCCCAGACCGCCAAGGCGGAGGCAGGGGAGGGCGCTCCCCCTCTCGGCAAACGAGCGTGGCAGGCCTGCCTCGTCAGGACGCGCCCCCATCTCGACGTTCTGGCCCAGCGCCTGCAGCCCATTGCCACCTGGGACGATATCGTGCTGCCCGAAGCAGAGTGCAAGCTGTTGGAGCAGATTGCGAGCCAGGTCAAGCAGCGCAGCCGGGTGTACGGCGAGTGGGGCTTTGGCGCAAAAATGAACCGCGGGCTGGGGATCAGCGCCCTCTTTGCCGGCCAGAGCGGCACCGGCAAAACCATGGCCGCCGAGGTTCTCGCCAACGAGCTCAAGCTCGACCTCTACCGCATTGATCTCTCGGCCGTGGTCAGCAAGTATATTGGCGAGACGGAGAAGAACTTGCGCCGCCTCTTTGATGCGGCGGAGGATGGCAGTGCCATGCTGTTCTTTGACGAGGCCGACGCGCTGTTCGGCAAGCGCAGCGAGGTCAAGGACAGCCACGACCGTTACGCCAACATCGAGATCAACTACCTGCTGCAGCGTATGGAAGCCTATCGCGGCCTGGCCATCCTGGCCACCAATATGAAGGGCCTTCTCGACGCCGCCTTTATGCGGCGGCTGCGGTTCATCGTCAACTTCCCCTACCCCGGCCCGCAGGAGCGCCTGCAGATCTGGCAGAAGGTATTCCCGCTGCCGGTGCCGCGCGAGCTGAAGGACCCCAGGGAAAAGCTGGATTTCGAGCGGCTGGCGCGTCTCAACCTGACCGGCGGCAACATCCACGCCATCGCGCTCAACGCGGCCTTCCTGGCGGCGGCCAAGGGGGCGAAGGTCACCATGTCGCTCGTGCTGCAAGCCGCGCGGGAAGAGCACCGCAAGCTGGACCGGCCGGTTAACGAGGCCGATTTCAAGTTGGAGGAGGGCCGCGATAAGTAGCGCAGAGACCGCCACGGCGGGCGTTTCCTGCGCCTGAGGGAGTGGCAAGACAGGCGAGATGAGATGAACATCAACCTGCACATCGAACGGTTGGTCCTGGATGGGGTAGCGGTGGCGCCGGGCGAGCGGCCTCGGCTGCAGGCTGCCGTCGAGACCGAGCTCGCGCGCCTGCTGGCCGAGGGTGGGCTCAGTGAGGAGCTGCGCGGCGGTGGGGCCGTGCCGTCCGTGCGCGCGGGCGGCATCCGGCTGACCGGTCAGGGTGATGCCGCCGGCCTGGGGCGCCAGATTGCCGGTGCCGTGTACAGAGGAATTGGGCGATGAGCAGTCAGGCAGCGCTCTTGAAAGTCAAGCAAGCCGCCCTGTCTCCAGAGAGCGACCTCTGGCGGCATGCCGCCGTGCGCCCCGTGACTGACCACGAGGCGCCGCTCGCCGAGCGCCGGGCGCCAACCGTGAATGGCCACGATTTCAGCCAAGTGCCGGCACAGGGCCAGTCTACCGCCTGCCCTCTCGCGCCGCGGCGCTGCCCCTTCGGCGGCGCCTGCCACACCTGCCCGGCGCACGTGCAGGCCAAGCTGGCCATCAACCAGCCTGGCGACGAATATGAAGAAGAAGCGGACCGCGTGGCGGAAACGGTGATGCGGAGGTCAGGGCCTCAGGTACACGCACGGACAACGCCGGAAGAACCTGAAGGGCTGGAGGAAGAAGCATCAATCTCCGCTGAGGCACTGCCCGACGACGAGTCAGAATCTGAGACAGGTGGATCGGCGGTCGCAGAGGAAGAAGCCAAGATCCAACGGCTGACCGCAGGGATAACGCTCAAGCGACGTTCCAGCGAATCGCTCAGTCGTTTGCCTGCCTGGATCGAGACCGATTTGTCGCGGCCATTAGCAGGAGTCTCCCTGCCGGAGGGGGCCAAAGTCCCAATGGAGCGGGCTCTTAACAGAGACTTCTCAGGCGTGCGCGTCCATACCGGCAGTCTGGCTGATCTGATGTGTGCCGGCCTGGGGGCGGAGGCCTTTACCCTGCGCTCAGACGTCTATTTTGCCCGCGGCCGCTTCAATCCCTCAACGCCGGAAGGCCAGCGACTGCTGGCGCACGAGCTGGTTCATGTCGTGCAGCAGGCGGGCCCCGGGACGACGGCCAGCGCCGGGCGAGTGCAAAGACGGATCGCCGTGGCGGGAAAGGAATTGGGCCGGAGGGCGGCCCGCAAATTTGTGGAGGCAAAGCTCAAGAAGCACCCGGCGATCAAGGCGAAGGTGTTGAAAATCCTGAGCGCAATGCTCGACCCTCTCACGCAGAGCCTCACATTCGACTCCATGGATGACCTGCATGAGTATATGCTGCGCAGATACTGGTTGGTAAAAGGCATGGGTGTCGTAGGGGCAGGGCGGTGTTGTGGCTACGCTAGACCATCCCCACCCTATTACCCGCAGGTCAACCACGCGGCGAAGGACTACTGGAAGCATGTGAAAGACTTCCAGTTTGAACTGACGCCACTGGGCAAGGGTGCAGCGGACAGCGCGGTTGCCAAGCTGTTCACTCCACAGGCCGCCAAGAAACGCCGTACGCTCATCGATTGCACCCACATCATTACTGCCCTTCACTACTTCTCGCTAATGATGTCTGTGGGGAAGAAGGCGTTCCGAAATCGAGTGGCATCAGGACAGATGACGGTGAAAATCGTCCCCTGGAACGAGGAAGCCATGCTTGGCAAGCACGTTGAGCTTGGAGAGATTGGCCAAGTACCCCTGGGGCAGGAGTTGGCTGTTCCGGAGAGCAGTGGAATCATTACGGCTTTTCGACCCGCAGATATTTCCGAGTTGATACCCGGGGACCATGTCTACTTCGCGAATCACCCAACCTACGCCCCTCTTATACGGGAGTTGCGAAAACGCAGAGCAATCAACGCCTGCCCAAAGCTCACGGGCAAAGAGAAGAGCACCTGTCAGGACATCTGGGCCGGCGAACATGCGGTGTACCTGGGCGTGCAGGGCAATAAATACCTCTTCCAGGGGCATGGGACAGGCAGAGTCTCCATGGAGGAGATGGTGAACCGGATGCTGGTTCACTACAACTGTCACGTGAAGCAGGCCATGAGGTGCACGCCCCCGCTAGCGAGTGTCGCAGGGCAGACACTGAAGGAGCTGAAAAAGCCAAGCGACGTTCCTGGGCTTATTAACCTGGCCATCCGTCCGAAGATAGTCCAGTCTCCCAAAGCCGTCGGCCCGAAGTGAGGGATTGATGGGCTCTGGCACCCGGAACCTGGTACATGAAAAGTGAATGTGAGGTTGAATGAGTTCTCCACTGCTGACTCGGCTAGCCGGACAGAAAAAGCTCTTCACGCCTGTGCCTAAGGGTCCCCTCCAGCGCGCGGCCACCAGTCTGTCCCCCGTGCATGAGGTGCCCCCGGCCCTGCGCGACGTCCTGCGTTCGCCCGGCCACCCGCTCGACGCGGCCACGCGCGCCGCCATGGAGCCGCGCTTCAAGCACGACTTTAGCCGGGTGCGGGTGCACAGCGATGAGCACGCTGGCCGGTCAGCGCACGCCCTGGGCCTCGAAGCGTTTACCCTGGGCAACCACGTCTACCTCGGTCGCGCTGTCGAGGGATCCGCGCTCCTGCCCCATGAGCTCGGTCACGTGAGCCGCGGCGAGGGCCGCGCCGGCACCATTGAGGGCTGGTCGAGCTCGGGCCACCGCACCATCACCGGTGACGCGCTGGCGAAGGATTCCCGCTATAGCGGCTATGCCAAGACGCTACTGGCTAACACCTCAGCCGTTCTGGACTATAACCGCCCCCAGATACTGCAGGATATGGTCAGCTACTGGGCCGGCGAAAAGCTGTATCGCGCGCCGCTCGGCATGATCGCCGGTGCGATCATCGGCGGTATTACCCCACCCGAACAGGGCACGCAGGTCGGCGGCGCGCGGGTGAGTGGTGTGCTGCCCCAGGCGCTCCTGGGCATGGGGCTCATCCCCACGGTGCCCGCCGAAGAGCGGAGACGCGGGCCTGAAGGCAAAGAGCGGTCCGAGCTTGCGGGTACGCGTATTATCCAGGAGCTTGCCAATCATGGCGAGGATCGGCCGGAGCGTAACGAGGCGCGCATGAATGAGTACGCCGATCAGGGAAGCGCCATAGCCAACGGGGGCGACCTCTACAACGGCCTGGTGCAGCTCGGTTATGGGCTGCACGCGGCACAGGATCGCGGATCGCACGGGGACGGGTACACGGCTGACTATGTGCAGAACCGGCCCCATTCTGAGATTGACAACATGGCTGCCAATCCTGAGGGTGTGGCGGCGGCCGTCGCCCATTCGCAGGAGATACTGAACCGGTTCTTCGACGCATTGACAGCGGGCAAGCGCCGCGACCTGGCCGATCCGCTACTGTTGGGAGTTACCCGGCCACCGGTCGCTGAAACCATCCTGGCCCCGCCGCAAGCTACGGGACCTTCACCCTTGCCCGGTACTGAGGCCGGTCCTCAGCCGGGCGGCCTGAACATACTGACGATCAGGTTCTGATCCCTGCCGTCTCAGCAACATGCCCGGGCCGGTGGTTACCGGCGCCTGACCAAGGAGGTATCTCATGACTGAACTCAAGTCAAACGACGAGTTCGAGCACTTGCACAAGGACACGCTGCTGCGCCTCGAGAACGAGAAGTTAAAGCTCGGCACAATCTCCACTCCAGTGGGACTGCAGCCGCTTGATGCCGAGCTGAAGGACACTCTCGGCGATATCGTCACCCAGATGGCTGCCACTGGTCGTCTGGATCCGGAAACCGTCTTTCGCACGGCTATTTCCTTTCTGCCCGTCCTGGATGCCAAGCGCTTGGTGATCGAGAATCTCCTGGAGGCGGCAAAACAGGGCCAGGATATCTCGAAGACGCTGAATCGCTACCAGCAACTGGGCATCTTGAGCAAAAGCCCGGAACCCCTACCCGCGGAGATACCCCTGGCCAATCTGGGCACGGAGCTTCAGCAGCGCAAGGGCCTCTGGGGGCGCATTGCCCTCTTTGTCACTCGCATCGGCGTGAACGCGCTCAAATCCATCCCCAAGTGGGTCGAGATCGAGCCCCAGATCACCCTCCTGCCGTTCCCGACGCTTAGCTTTACCCTGAAAGGTGCGGCCATCAGCGTTCAGGATCTGCTGGATACCCTTGCCGATGGGGTTGGCCCCGGTGCGCCAGGTTCCGCCAACGCGCATGGATGAGAGTGACTAGCCATGACTACCTTTCCCAATTCTCCAAGGTTGATCAAAGGCGGCATCGTCCTGCTCGACCCGACGACCGGCGCGGTCCAGCGCATCATCGTCCTGCAGTACAACCCGGATACGATCTCGCGCACGCTCCAGCCGCAGGGCACGGGCGAAGGCAGCGAGCGCTCCGAGGCGCTGCGCCTCAAGGGCCCGCCGGTCGAGACGATCAAGCTCGATGCCGAGATCGACGCCACCGACCAGATCGGCGCAGCCCAGCCCGACCCCATCACCACCGAATACGGCATCTATCCCCAGCTGGCGGTGCTCGAGCTGATGGTCTATCCGCGCAGCGACCAGCTCACGGCCAATGACCAGCTCGCCAGCCAGGGCCAGCTGGAGATCATCCCGGTCGAAGCGCCCTTGACCGTGTTCGTGTGGAGCAAGAGCCGGGTCGTTCCCGTGCGTCTGACCGAGTTCAGCATCACCGAGGAATCGTTCGACACCGGCCTCCACCCGACCCGCGCCAAGGTCAGCCTGGGCCTGCGCGTCTTGACCGTCAACGACTTTGGCTTTCAGCATCAGGGTGGCGGCATCTATTTGCGCTATCAGCAAGAAAAAGAGCGCCTGGCCAAGCTCGTTCCCAGCGGTTCCTTTGCTGCGCTGGGCATCACAGGAGTGAAATAACATGAACGAATTTGCCCCCACCAGTCGTTACGCCGGCATCGAGCGGGCCAAGCTCGAGCTGCCGGACGAGCGCACCATCGTCTACCTGCGCCGCCGCTTCGTGCCGCCTGCGGAGAGCCTGGTCGAGATCCAGCGCCATACCCTCCAGCAAGGCGAGCGGCTCGATCACATCGCCAAGTACTACAACGATCCGGAGCAATTCTGGCGCCTCGGCGATGCCAACAACGCCATGCACCCGGAGGATCTGACCGCGGAGGACCAGATCGGCCGCCGGCTGCGCATCACTCTGGCCGAAGGGGTACAGGGTAGTCCCTATGCTCAATAGCCTGCAGCTGACCTTGATGATCGGGCCGGCGGTGCCGCTGCCGGTGTCCCAGGACGTCATCAACGCCCTGACCCGCGTGGAGGTGACCAACACCGTCAAGGGACCGAGCGCGTTCCAGCTCGAGTTCTCGCTCAGCAACCGCTCCCCGCTGCACACGATTTTCCTGGTCAGCGGGCAGGTGCCGATTCCCCTGGTGCGCGTGGTGATCCTGGTCACCTACAACGGGATCACCGAGCGCCTGATTGATGGCGTGATGACCCACCAGGAGGTCAGGCCCGGCTCCCAGGCGGGCTTTTCCACGCTGAACATCACCGGGGAGGACCTGACCAAGGTCATGGACTACCTGCCGTTCGATGGCACGCCCTTCCCCGGCATGCCCGATTTCGCCCGCGTCGGCCTGCTTCTGCTCAAGTACCTGGCCTTTGGCATCGTCCCGATGGTGATTCCGAGCGTGATGCTCGATGTCCCTCTGCCCACCAACATCATCCCGCGCCAGCAGGGCACCGACCTGCAGTACATCCGCCATCTGGCCGATCAGGTCGGCTACACCTTCTTCATTGATTACCCGTCGGCCTATGTCAGCCGTGCCTACTGGGGCCCGCATATCAAGCTCGGCGCCGTGCAGCCGGCGTTGAACACGAACATGGATGCCTACACCAATGTCGAGTCTATCAGCTTCAGCCTCGACGCTGACTACAAGATTCTGCCCATTGTCGTGATTCAGAACCAGACCACGGGCGTGCCCATCTACATTCCCATCCCCAGCGACCTGACGCCGCTCAACCCACCCCTGGGCAAGATTCCTCTCTTGCCTAAACGCTACATGCAGATCAAGGGCACGGCCCATCTTTCCACACTGGCCGCCGCGGGCATCGGGCTGGCCTACGCCGCCGAGAGTGCCGATGGGGTAACCGCAACCGGCTCGCTGGATGTGGCCCGTTATGGCCATGTGCTGAAAGCTCGCTCCCTGGTGGGGGTGCGGGGCGCCGGGCCCGCCTTCGACGGCCTGTATTACGTGGCGCAGGTCACCCACAAGATCAAGCGCGGCGAGTACAAACAGGATTTTAAGCTAATGCGCAATGGCCTGGTTTCCACGTTCTCAGAGGTGCCTGTCTAACCCTGGCTGGCAGGAGTGGAGGATATGAGCAACACGTTTGAGCAAGCGGATATCGCCGAGCAGCTGCGCCAGTCTATTCAGCCGCGCAAGTACCTGGGCAAATACCGGGGCGTGGTGGTCAACAATACGGACCCGCAGCAGATGGGCCGCATCCAGGCCATCGTGCCCGATGTGTCGGAGGTGATTCCCACCGGCTGGGCTATGCCCTGCGTGCCCTTTGCCTTCCTGCAGATGGGCCTGTTCGTGCTGCCGCCGCTCAAGGCCTCGGTGTGGATCGAGTTCGAGCAGGGCGACCCGGACTATCCCATCTGGAGCGGCGGCTGGTGGGGCGAGGGGCAGATGCCGGTCGTGCAGAGCATGAGCCAGGCGACCCCCGTCTCGCCCAATGTCGTGATTCAGAATGGGATCAACACGATCCTCGTCTTTGGCCTGGGGGCGCCGGCCAGCGGCATTGTCCTCTCGGCCGGCCCGCACATCTCGCCGGCCACGCCCAGGATCGAGATCACGCCGGCCGGCATCAAATTGTCCGTCAGCCCGAACATTGGCCTGGAGATCACGCTCGCTGGCGTGGTCATCAACAACGGCGCGTTGACGGTGCTGCCCTGAGCGATGAGGAGATGAGCTGATGCCAGGCCTCCTGTTTCACAGCTCTGCGGTTGCCCAGTGCCCGCATGCCGGGCCGCTTACCTCCACGCCCACCAATACGCGGGTGCTGGTGAGCGCGCAGCCGGTGGCCACCGCGGCCGACGTCTTTATGATCAGCGGCTGTCCATTCCAGGTTCCGGCCCCTTCCGGAAGCAAGCCACAGCCATGTGTGCTGGCCACGCTGGCTCCGGCGGCCAAAGTCCTGGTCAACAACTCTCCGGCGATCATCATCGTGGGCCCCAGCGTATGCCGCAGCGCGGAGCAGATCCCGCAGGGGCCTGCCGTATTCACCAGCACACAGATAAAGGTGGTGGCCACATGAACCTGGACTTTCCTCTGCATTTTGACGAGCGCGGGCAAACGGCAACTACCAGCCGTGATGAGCACATCCGCGACATGATCGAGCTGCTGCTCATGACCGACCCCGGAGAGCGCGTCAACCGGCCGGATTTCGGCAGCGGGCTGCGCCAGCTCGTCTTTGACCCCAACAGCCCGGTGCTGGCCGAAGCGTTACAAGTGTCCCTCCAGGCGGCGCTGCAGCGTTGGCTGGGCGACCTCATCGACCTGGACGAGCTAACCGTCACCAGCGAGGGAGCAGAGCTGCGCATCCTGCTGCGTTACCGGGTGCGCGATGAACAGGCTTCCAGCACCCTGGAATTCACACGGGCGGTGTAACCATGGATACCATCCCCAACGACCGAATTCATTTCCCGGTTACGGATATCCACTGCCACGACCTGACCATGCGCCGACGGCAGGTACGCAAGGACCCGCAGGCTAACGGGATTGCCTCTGCGGAGACTCGGGTTGCAGGTGGCAAGTACTACGTGATGCTCCGGCTGCTCAAGCCCGCCAAGATGGACGAATCCAACGTCGATATCGAGGACCTGAACGTCACCGAGTTCAAGGCTGATTGGGGCAAGAAGAAGCCCAAAGCGGAGAAGGGCAAGCCGGCGCCGCTTCCATGCGCCTACCAAATGCAGGTCAAGAAACAAGACGGGAAAGAGCCGGACCAGCACAAGACCTACACACTCAGACTTCGTGAGTCGAAGGACCATCCCGAATCTCCGCTGCCGCGCTTTGACCCCTGGCTCTCCGCCGCCGAGTTCTCCTTCGATGTTGATCTCAAGCCAGAGCGCGACCTGCCGCCTCCGCACATCTGCCCGCCGCCGGCGCTCGATGAGCCGGACATGAACTACCTGGCCAAGGACTATGCCAGCTTTCGCCAGCTGGTGCTGGACCGCCTGGCGCTGATCATGCCCGAGTGGCGCGAGCGCCACGTGCCCGACCTGGGCATCACCCTGGTCGAGCTGCTGGCCTACGTCGGCGACTATCTCAGCGCTTACCAGGATGCGGTGGCCACCGAGGCCTACCTGAACACCGCGCGGCAGCGCATCTCCGTGCGCCGCCATGCCCGCCTGGTGGACTATCGCCTGCACGAGGGCTGCAATGCGCGGGCCCTGCTCTGCCTCACCGTGGAGCAGGACCTGCCGGCGCTGGATCCGGCCAATGTGTACTTTGTCACCGACCATGCCCTGACCTTCCCCTTACCGGGAGCGATCAGCCGCGAGTCCGACCTGCGGGAGGCGGTGGCGCGGGAACGCTATGAGATTTTTGAGCTGGTCACGCCGGACGGGCCATCCGCACCCGGGGAGCCGGAGCAACCGCCGCCGCAGGAAGCGCCGGCCGGTGAAGAGCCGCCTTCGCCCGAACCGTCACGCGAGCCGGGACCGGCGGAGCTGGCCAAAGCGCAGGAGCCGGCGGAGCCGGTCAAGCAGGCAGCGCCGGCCGAGCCGGCCAGGCCGGAACAACAAGCCGAGCCGGCCAGGCCCGAACCGCCGGCTGAGCCGCCTCAGCTCCAGTTCTACTCCGCGCATAACCGGATTTGCTTCTACACCTGGGGCCAGCGCGAATGTTGCCTGCCCAAGGGTGCTACCCGGGCGGCCCTGCTGGACGGACCGCCCCTGCCGGAGGACGAGCCGCAGCCAGAACCCGAACCACCCAAGCCGGAAGAACAGCGGGGCAAGCCGGCCAAGAAGCCCGTCCAACCGGAAGAGCCCCCTTCGCCGGCGGAGCAGGAGGAGGCCATCCGGCAGCGGCTCGACGAGAGGCGCGTCTTGCGCCTCAAAGCGGGAGACTGGCTTATCGTTGAGGAGGTCCTCGATCCGGCTACCGGCCTGGCTCAGGATGCGGACCCGCAGCACCGCCAGGGCGTGCGTCTCACTCGTGTGACCCGTGCCTACGACCTGCTCAACCGCCAGGCCGTGCTCGAGATCGAATGGCAGCGCGCCGATGCGCTGACCTTTCCCCTCTGCTTGTCCGCCATTAGCGATGACTGCGACTACCATGACGACATCAGCCTGGCCCGCGGCAACGTCGTTCTGGTCGATCACGGCGAGACCACGGCAGAAAAGCTGGAGCCCGTCGAGCGCCCGGACCCGCAGCGCACCTGTGACGAGTGCGGCGAAGCGACTTTTCCGCGGCCAAAGCACTACCGGCCACACCTGAAACGCTATCCGGTCGTCTTTCGCGACGAGCCCCGCCTGGATGTGCCGGTGCGCTCTCTGCTGCATGAACGCGATCCGCGCGCTGCCCTGCCGCTCGTGACGTTGCAGGGCTATGACCCCTACTCCGGGCAGCGGGACACCTGGCAGCCGCAGTACGACCTGCTGGACAGCGGCGCGGACGAGCGCAATTTCGTGGTCGAAGTGGACGACCGCCGGGTGGCCCACCTGCGCTTTGGCGATGACGAGCTGGGCGAACGGCCGGCCGGGGGCACCCAGTTCGAGGCCGGCTATCGCGTCGGCGACCCGCTGGCCGGCAATGTGGGCGCGGAGGCCATTTGCCGCCTGATCGTGCGCAAGGGCCTCATCGCCGGCATATCGGCCGTGCGCAACCCCTTGCCTGCCACCGGCGGCCAGGCGCCCGAGACCGTGGCCAACGTCAAGCTGCGCGCGCCCCACGCGTTTCGCCAGCGGATGGAGCGCGCCATTACCGCTGAAGACTATGCCCGCCTGGCGGAAAAGCTGGTCCCCGGCCTGCAAAAGGCCTACGCCCGCCTGGACGCCAGCACCACTCAGGCCGGCCGCTACACGGTCACCCTCTGGTTTGACCCGCTGTCCGTCATGGAGTGGACGGAAGAGCAGATCATAGCGCAGATCCAGGACCGCCTCTATCCCTACCGGCGCATCGGACACGACATCGTGGCTACGCCGGGCAAGCCAGTCACACTGCAGGTCGATATCGCGGTCAAGGTCAAGCCGCAGGCCGTCGCGGAACGGGTGAAAGAGGCGGTGGAGGCCGCTCTGGGCAACCACGGCTTCTTCGACCCGGACAAGCTCACGTTTGACCAGGGGATCTCCCTGAGTCAGGTCGTGTCCGTCACCCAGCGCGTGGCCGGGGTGGAGCGGGTCAAGGAACTGGTCATAACGAAGGATGGCGACCCCAACTCTGCGGAAAAGTGGCCTGATGCCGCTGGCGCAGGCGATGACTGGATGAAATTCGCTCCGGGCGAGATTCCCAGCCTGGGTCCGCTGAACGTCACATGAGATTGAGGGAGTCGAACATGTCCAACCACAAGCTGGATATCTGCGGCTGTTGCAAGGGCGAGAAGCGCGTGACGCCGGGGGATACCTACAACCGCCCCGGGCTGGACGCGCTCGCCTACCGCGTCGGGACCCATGCCGCCTTCTTCGAGACGATGATCGCTGCCCTGGCCCGCCAGAAGATCGCGTTCGAAACGGCGGATGAGCGTGGCCAGGAGGTCACGCGGCAGGAGCGCCCCCTGGAGCAGCTCAAGACCCGCCGACGCGACGATTTCTCCATCGCCCTGCTGGATGCCTGGGCTACGATCGCCGACGTGCTGGCCTTTTACCAGGAGCGCATCGCCAACGAGGGCTATCTGCGCACGGCCACCGAGCGCCGCTCGATCCTCGAGCTGGCGCGGCTGGTCGGCTACGAGCTGCGCCCCGGCGTGTCCGCCTCCACCTTCCTGTCGTTCATCGTCGAGCAGGCGCAAAAAGCCGCGCTCATCCCCAAAGGCACCCGCGCCCAGTCCGTCCCGCAGCCGGGCGAAACCATGGAGAGCTTTGAGACGATGCGCGACCTGGAAGCGCGCTACGAGTACAACGAGCTCAAGCTGCGCACGGCACAGGCCCAGTTCCTGCAAGAGCCAGGCAAGGACGGGTCTCTGCCCCCCATCCTCTACCTGCCGGGGCAGAGAAACGACCTGCGGCCATCAGACCGCCTGCTGCTGGTCTTTGGAACGGTCGATGAGCAGGGAGTCCTGGTGTTGGAGGATGAACCCTCCTACTGGCTGGCCCAGGTGCGGAGCACAGACCTCTTGGAGCAGCCGGTGCGCACGGCGATCACCCTGCAGCCGGGTAGCCTGCAGATTGGCGACCCGCCGGACGGGGATGGCGTTGCCTTCCCCAGTTGGAACCTCGGTTTCCTCAGCCCCGGCACCGTGTCTGGTGTGGTCCTGACCGAAACGAAAAGCATGCAGGCAGGGGGCATCGATCTGGCGAAGTGTGCCTACCACATAGACAAGCCCTGGAATTATGTCGTAGATGCCATAGCCAGCAGCGGTGCCGTGACCAGCCAGCTACCCGAAGCCGTGTTCGGGGACGCGAGTAGCTCGGATGCCGGCTTGCAGGGCGCGGCCGTTCTCAACACCCAGTTTGCCGAGAACATCTATCCGACCATGGGCCAGGAAGTGGCGCCCTTGTCCCCCGACGAGCGGGCTCTGCGCGCCGTGATCCTGCTCCGCCTGCAGGCGCACCTGCACGGGCACAATGCACCGTGGCAAGCCACGATCACGCAAACACCCACAGGCGACGGTGGGAGCGAGTCCAAGGCCACTCTGTCAGAATGGCCAGATCCGAATCCGACACCACTGCCGATTGAACTCGATAACTACAACAGGGAATGGCGGCGCCTGTTCGGGGAATGGAAGTATCGGGACGTGAACGGCATGCAACACATCGTCCACATCCCTGTTGTCACGCTGGACTCTATCTACGATCAGATTGGGTTGCAGAGCCAGGTTGTCCTGGCCTGGGATCAAGCCGGTGAGCACAAGCTAGCGCTTTTCCAGATAGCGACAATCGACGCGATCTCGACCAGTCTGTTCAACGTGCCGTCGACGGCCACACGCCTGCATCTGGCAAAGCTGGCCGGCGATGACTGGAATCCAACCACTATGGCCATCGTCCGCTCGACCACGGTCTACGTCGGAACCGAGAGGGTTACCAACCCGGTGCCGTACCGCGTCCTGGCCGAAAAGCCGGTGGCGGACGAGCTGCTAGGCGGCGAGAACGTTGTCCTGGAGCTGGACGGCATCTGCGCTGGCCTGAAGCCGGGCCGCTGGATCGCGCTTACCGGTCTGCGCACGGACATCCCGGTTATCGGGCGCGAGGTGGCGCTGGTCGGGGCCGTGGAGCACCGTTTCGTCCAACGTGACGATGGAAAGGATCTGCCGGGTGATCTGCGCCACACCTTCCTGACCCTGGCCACCCCGCTGGGCCTGTCTTACTGGCGCGCCACGGTCATCATCAACGCCAACGTCGTGCCGGCCACCCATGGCGAAACGGCGCGCGGTGTGCCGCCCCGTGAGCAGGATGTCATCCTCGGCAGCGGCGATGCCGCTCAGGCGCACCAGCGTCTCGCGCTCAAGCTGCTGCCGGAGAAGCGCCTCACCTACCTGTCGGCGCCCACGCGCGACGGCGTCGAGAGCACGCTCCAGGTGTACGTCAACGACGTGCTGTGGGATTGGCGTAGCACACTCCTGGGTGCCGGGCCCCGGGACCATGTCTACACCGTGCAGACCGGCGACGAGGGCGAGACGGACGTCATCTTTGGCGACGGGCGGGAAGGCGCGCGGCCACCGACCGGCCGCGAGAACGTGTTTGCGCGCTACCGCGTGGGCATCGGCAAGGCCGGCAACGTCAAAGCGGAGCAGATCAGCCTGCTGGCCACGCGCCCGTCCGGGGTGAAAGAGGTCATTAACCCCGTTCCGGCCACTGGCGGCACGGACCCCGAGGGCCGCGATCAGGCCCGGCAGAACGTCCCGTTCGCCGCCCGCACCCTGGACCGCCTGGTGGGCCTGCCCGATTACCAGGATTTTGCCCGCACCTTCGCCGGCATCGGCCGCGCTCACGCGCAAAAGGGTGACGGCACCATCGAGAGGGCACTATTCGGAATCAGGGAACGTTTGGACCCGGAATCGCTGCCGGTGTTGCCGCCGGAGGAAGTTGGCCCCGGCGTCAGAGACATCACCGTGCACATCAAGAAGATAGACGGTGGGGCATCGCGCGGCTATCGCTTTGTCGGCCATTGGGGACCACGGGGCACCCCGGTCACCAACCAGGGACTGCGCTATATCTACCAGGGCCTGACAAAAGACAGACAGGGCCTGGTGACCTTCTTCCATCCGGTCCGAGCAAAGGGGCTACCGGGTGCGCCTGCCGACGTACCGCTGAGCGACATGATCGCTTTGAGGGACGATCTAGAGGCCTATTTCGGGGACATCGAGCTTCGTCTCAAGAACCTGAAGGCGTCCGACTGGGACCCGAAACTCGATCTTCTGGACAAGCTCGTCCAGTCACTGGAGCTACAACCGGGAGGAGGCATAGTTCTAGACGCGGCAGAGCTTGGCCTATCCTTCGAGTGCAGCGACATACCAGGAACACCCTACGACAAGACCCGCCTCCGCGGCGCCAGTGGCCTGCCGCAACACACCCTGATCACTTTCCACCAAGTTGCTGACCCTGCAGACAAGTCTTTTCGCGCGGCAATGTATATCGTCTCCACTGAAGCCTACCAGGCGCTGTACGAACAGGCGGTCATCGTCTACGTGGCCAGCGAGGACAACGCTCCTCTGACCCAGGACAGCGCGGTGATCCGCAATCTCAAGCTGGCTCTGGATCGCCATGACGGCTCCAACATGGCCATCGCCGTCGTGGCCTTTACCCCGCGCCTGATCACCCTGGACGCTACGGTGGCCATCGCCCCCGACCGTCTCTGGGAGCGGGTGCAGCCGGCGATCCTGAAAGAGCTGGCCAGGGTATTCGGTTTTGGCCGGCGGGACCTGGGCCAGCCGGTGGCCCTCAGCGCCATGGTTGACACAATCCAGCGTGTGCCCGGCGTCGTGCACGTCCAGGTGACGCGCTTTGCCACCCTGACGAGAGAACAGTTGGAGGATCAGGCCAGCCAGGCACAGGCCGCCAATCAGTCAGTCGAGGAGCTCATTCCCGTGAGTGTGGATGAGCTGGCTTTCATCGACCCTGCGGCGAGCGCGCTGATTGTCTTGAAACAAGCAGAAGCATGACACAAGGAGCAAGAGGATGAGACCGCATAACCCAGATTACCTCTATGAGCTGTTGCCCCAGCACATCCGCGCCAGGGACGTGGAGCACGGCTATCCGCTGCGCGCCCTGCTGCAGGTCATCGCCGAGCAGGTCGGTGTCGTCGAAGACAATATGGCCCAGCTCTACGACAACTGGTTCATCGAGACCTGCGAGGACTGGGTCGTGCCGTACCTCGGTGAGCTGATTGGCTACCAGCCGCTCGAGACCATCGATGACCCGGGCATCAGCCGCTCACCGGCCCGCGACCGCATCCTCATCCCGCGCCGCGAGGTGGCCAACACCATCCGCTACCGGGCCCGCAAGGGCACCCTGTCCGTCCTGGAAGCGTTAACCATGGATGTGACCGGCTGGGTAGCGGCCGCGGTCGAGTTCTTCAACAAGGCTCCGATCGATGGCACGTATGGCAAGAAGAACGCCGACCGCGTGCGGCGGGCCGTGGGCAATGCCTTTTTCCAGGCGGCCAGGGCGGAACTGCCCGCCGGCAAGACCGCGGTTGGCCTGTTTGTCTGGCGCAGGCACTCCTACCCGGTCACGCGCTCCACACCGAACTATGTGGAAACCGAGCAGGCCGAGTACTTTGCCTTCAGCCCGCTGGGCAACCACACCCCATTGTACACCAGGTACGAACGGCGCGAGGGCCCGGCAGATCTGAGCTACCTGCCGATCCCCATCACCCGCGAGATGTTTACGGAGGAGACCAAGGAGATCTACTACGGCGATGGCAGAAGCTTTTGCATCTATGCTGCGGAAGACTGGCCGCCTCCGCCGTCGGACGAAGCCGAGCCGGGCGAGCTGCAACCGCCCTACCGCTGGCGGCCCATCCGGCCGGAGTACATCATCCCCGGCGACCTCCACGCGCTGAGAAAGGACAACCGGCCCTCCTTTCCCCAGGCCAAGAACTATCAGATCGTGGTCGATCCCGAGCTGGGCCGTTTCATCTTCCCCGGGCGGCCGCGCCAGCGGCCCCGCCACGAGCTGCGCGTCAGTTACTGGACTGGATTTTGTGCGGCGGTGGGCGGCGGCGAGTACCAGCGGCCGCTCACCCGCCACCCGGACGCCCCCGACGCCACGACCTTGCGCACACCCTGTGCCGGGCTCATGCGCACGCTGGAAAAGGCCATCGGCCTGCTGAAAAAGGCCGGCAGAAAGGGTGCGGCGCAGGGAGAGGGCGCGAACCATGTCCTGCTGGAGATCACCGATAGCGAGCTCTATCTGGGCTGGCTGCCCGGGGTCGTCCTCAAGAGGGGGCAGACTCTACAGATTCGCGCCGCCGACCACTGCCGCCCGGTGATCTGGATCGCCGAGCGGTCCACCAGCCTGCCCGATAGCCTGCGCCTGCTGGCCTATCCCGGCAGTTGCTTCATCCTGGACGGCGTGCTGCTCGCCGGGCGCGGGCTGCACGTCGACGAGCCGGAGAGCCAGGTGCCGGTGAAGGAGCAAGAGCCGGCGCGGGTCATCATCCGCCATTCCACGCTGGTCCCCGGCTGGCTGCTCAAGCCCGAGACCAGGCCGGTCAAGAGCGAGGGCGCCAGCATCGAATTGAACAACGTCATGACCCGGCTGCTCATCCAGCGCAGCATCGTCGGCTCCATCTCCGTCGCCCAGGAGGACGAGCCGCTGGTCGATCCCTCTGCGATCGTCATCGAGGACAGCATCCTCGATTCCACCGCCAGGCAGGAACCGGCCCTCTACGGTGAGGCGGTGCAGCCGGCCTATGTCTCGCTGACGGTCTGCCGTTCCACCGTGCTCGGCGAAGTCGAGGTCCGCGAGCTGCCGCTGGCCGAGAACAGCATCTTCCGCGATCCGCTCAAGGTGCACAACCGGCAGGGCGGCATCGTCCGCTACTGCTATGTCCCGGCCGGTTCGTCCACGCCGCGCCGCTTCAAGTGCGCGGACAAACCTGACTGGCTTACGTTCCTGAGCCCCGACTATGACCACTATGGCACGGCGGACTATTGCCGGCTGGTGGACGACCGTGATGAGAATCAGAAGGGCCAGCCGCACCCGATTCTGCAGGGAGGCGAGTTTGGCGGCGAGATGGGGGTCTACTACCACCTGTTCGACCCGCTGCGCATCGCCATTCTCCGGCGGCGCCTGGACGAATACCTGCCGGTCGATGCGCAGGCCGAGATCTTTCCCGTGCCCTAGAGCCCGTTCAGAAACCCGTTTTCTTCCTACCCCCTTCCGCGCCACTTCAGGGGCCCGCGGGAAAGCGGGTTTCTAGTTCCCTACCTCCGTGTCCTCTGTGTCTCCGTGGTTAGCCTCTCCAGCTCCGCCACCTCCGCATCGCGGCGGTGGTAGCCGCAGTCCTGCACGAGCACCCGGGCCCGGGCCAGGCTCTCCCGCGCCGCGGACCGGTCGCCGTGCGCTAGGTGCAGGCGCGCGAGCTCCAGGTGGCCATCGGCCTGGTGCAGGCGCATCCCGCCGCGTGTGGCGATCTCCAGCGCCTCGTCCACGTCGCGCCGCGTCCCATGCCCCGCGCACGCGGTGCAGCTCCGCCCGCGCCAGCAGGCCGCGCGGCAAGTAATCCTGCTGTCCTGCCTGCCGCAAGCCCTGCAGCGCCTGCTCCAGGTGCGCGGAGGCGTCCGCGTAGTCGGGGGAGCCCGTGCTCTGCGCCTGCTGCAGGTGGGCGCGGCCCAGGGCAAGCTCCTCCAGGGCGACGTCCAGAAGCGAGTCGGTGGGTAGGCGCCACTCAAACAGCTTGGCCACTCGCTCCAGCACCTGCCGCCACTCCCCCTGGCCCAGCAGCAGGTCGTTGTACTCGAAGCCCTGCACGGAGTAGAGCAGCGGGAACTCGGGCTGGCGCTCCTTCTGCATCTCCTCCGCCTGGCGGAAGAGCGCGGCCGCCTCCGCCCCCTGCCCGGCCTGGTGCCGGGCATCGGCCAGGGTCGTGCGCGAGCCCATGCGCAGAAAGGCATCCCCGCTGCGGTCGGCCAGCTCCACGCCCTGCCGCGCGTACTGCAGCGCCCGGGCAATGTCCCCCAGGGTCAGGTAGAGCTCGCTCAGGTTGCTTGCACGAATCGCGGCCTCCTTCCAGTCTTTCTGGGCGATGCACATCTCAAGGCTTGCCTCGAAGGGCTGCGCCGCCTCCGCCGGCCGGCCCAGCGCGCGCAGGTCAAACCCGGCCTCGTTCAGGACAAAGGCCCGGTCCGCCTCGCGCAGGCCGGCCACCGGCGCGCGCCACGGCGGGTTGAAGAAGCCGGACAGCGCCGCCAGCTCCGCGCCAAGCGCGCCCAGCTTTGTTGTGTTGAAAGACTCCTGCCCACGCTGAATCCGCCGCCAGTACACGTCATCCAGCGCCTCCTGGTGCCGCCCGGCCTGGCAGCCGTGGGCCACCGCCGCAAAGAGCGGGGCCATCTCCTCCAGGGTGTCCGGCAGCTCTTTGGCGCTCGCCTGGTAGTACTCGAACAGCCGGCTGTGCCCCGCGCGCCAGCCCGCGGGGTTGCCCGCGCGCACCTGCTCGCCAAAGTGCTCGCGCAGCAGCGGGTGGCAGTCCAGGGTGTCCGGCTCGTGCGGATCGGCCTCGGCCAGCAGCCGCACGTCGCGCAGGCTCTGCACGGCGTACTGCCAATCGGCATCTGAGAGCCCCACCAGGTGGTCGGTAAGTCCGGCAATGAACTCTTTCTTGCGCAGCGCTCGCCGCAAGCCCCCCGTCAAGCCGCCGGCCGCCGGCTGCCGGCGCAGTGCTTGCAGAGCGCCAGCCGAAGCGGGCCGGTCGAAGAGGCCCAGCAGCCGCAGGATATCCAGCTCCGGTTTGCCCTTGAACCAGCGCTCGTAGGTGGCCAGCATACGCTTCGCGTGGGGACCCTGGCCTCGTTCGTCGGTCAGCCTCTCGATCTGGTCGCGCCGGCACACGTCGCCGTGATACACTTTGGCCAGGTAGGTGCCCAGCAGGGTCAGGGCCAGGGCGTGCCCGCCAAACTCCTGCGCTGCGCGCTGCAGGTCGTCGCGGCTCCCTTTGACGCCCAGGCGTTGCAGATAGGCGGCACCCGCCGCCGCGGACAGGTTCTCCAGGTCCATCTGCCGGACCGAGCCGCCGAGCGACTCCTTGAGATCGTCCACCGCCAGGCGGGTGGTGATGACCACCAGCCCCGGGTTCTGCCGCGCCAGCTCGCGCAAGAGGCAGCACAGGGCGGGGTCCTTGATGCACCCGGTCTCGACCGGCGGCGGGTTCTGCAACGGCTCCAGCCCGTCCAGGATCAGTAACGTGCGCCGGGCCTTGACGAGCTCGGCCAGGCGCTGGCCCTTGTCCCACGGGGAGCCGGCGGCCGGGTCGGGGTCGCCGAACCAGGTTAACGCCGCGGCAATGAACGGGTCGGCGGAGACCTGGCGCCCTTCCGCCGCGCCCTGGCTGTAGAACGACCAGCCGTGGACGCGCTCCGCGCCGCGGTAGCTGTCGCGCTCCATGTGCGACAGCCATTTGTTGACCAGCGCGGTCTTGCCTACGCCGCCCCAGGCTACCAGGGCCAGGACGTGGGTCTGCGGGTTCTCCCACGCCGCGTCCAGCGCGGCCAGCTCTTTCTTGCGGCCGAAGAGGTCGGGGTGGGTGGAGGGCAGTTTGGCCAGGGAGACTTTGTCGGGGCCAACCGCCACAGACTTGCCCGGCGTTGGTCCAGGAGCGCGCCGCAGGATGCCGGCAATCTCGCCGGCAATCGCCGCCAGGTCGGCATCAATCTGGGACTCGCTGCCGGCCGAAAGGGGCGTGCCGTCCGTGGGGCGAAGTTGCATCCGTGCCAGCCAGGGCACCTCTTTCCAGGCGCATGGCTTGACAATGATGG
>JAEAME010001051.1_pt1 | contig 21725 bp, 17 predicted proteins | sample 8958731 | NCBI WGS metagenome assembly JAEAME01 (sample SAMN16933194, study PRJNA681113) | bioreactor sludge metagenome | isolation source: anerobic bioreactor sludge (Control) | place: India:Bengaluru | collected 2018-10-24 | reverse complement strand
AGGTGTTTATGATGTTCCACATTTAGACTTTCATCTTTACATGCGAAACCAAACACTGTCGAGGAAATAAAGACCGGCAGCATATATGAAACACGGTTTTAACCCGAGCGCTTACCAGGTCATATGATCCAGTACACAAAAATAACCAGTTTCCCTGGAAGGCCTGATTTACAGATAACACACGATTACCGCTTGAAAGCTGCAACTCACTTCAATCGACATGCACTGTTTGTTACAGGAAGTTATCAACGGCATACATGATATCGATAATGTTTAACATTCGCAAAGGTGTTTCCCGAACACGCCTTTGGCCATGTACAAAAACAACTATTGCTTGATTATCTCGCCGCCAAATAATTCCACAACTTTCTTGACTAAGGCTGACAACGACGGATCGCGGGCACCCATGATGAGGACACAATCGCCTGATTTCACATTTGTCTTCAGCCGGATCAGCAGTTCATCCCTGTCGCTCACGGCCTCTGTTTTAAAGGGCACTGAACCAAGCCCAGTGATAATATCCTCTGAAGAAATATCTTTCACTGCTGTGCCGCCGGCGTAGTAAATGGGCAGAAGATAGAGCGTGTCATTTTCTCCGAAGATATTTCGGAAAGTTACAATGTATTCATTCTTTAAAAACCGGGTAGGGCCGAATCCATGCGGCTGATACACGGCAATAATTCGCTCCGAAAGACCGCGGGCGGCACTCACCGCAGCTGCGATCTTTGCCGGGTTATGGGCAAAATCATCGACCACATGGATGCCCTTCCCTGTCTCGATGATATTAAATCGACGTGCAACACCCTCAAAATTTCTCACCGCATTGGCAAGGGCCTGCCCCTCGCACCCGAAGTGCTCACAAACACAAAGGGCAGCGCGCAGGTTCTCAAGATTGTGTAACCCCGGAAGCGGAAGATAATATTCAATGTTGTTGCGAAAGAGTTTCACCGAATCCGGCAAAAGCTCCTCACGGTCCGGCCGCCAGGAAGCATCATTGCTCAGACCAAAACTCATTGCAGCCTGAAGGGAACTGAGTGTAGGATCATCCCTGTTTATGAGCGTCCATTTAGACCTTGAAAGAAGCGTTTCAAAAAATCCCTGTATCTCTTCCACGCTTTTGTGATCTTTGGAAATATTGAGAATAACGGCGGCTTCAGGGGCGTACTTAACAAGCGTCCCGTCGCTTTCGTCCGCTTCGACCACAAGCAGATCTGAGGCGCCGCAATAGGCATTGCCGATCATTCCTTCGCGTTCGAGCCTGCGCAATGGCGCTCCGCTTATAAGAGAAGGTGATTTGCCGCAGGCAGTGAGAAATTCAAAGATCATTGCCGTTACCGTCGATTTACCGCTCGTACCTGCCACAGCGATTGTCCTTTTTGACTCGATGAGAGCGGCAAGCAGATCAGAACGATGAATGACAGGGAGGCCGCGCGCGTGGGCTGCGGCAATATCAGGATTCGATTCTTCAATTGCCGTTGAAACACATACAACATCAGTGTCGGCGGTCACGCCTGAACCGTCCTGATTGACGATGGCACATCCCAGTCTTTGAAGCGCCTGTCTCATGAAAGCCGTATCTTCACTGGTCAACAGGCGATCAGATCCGGAAACCGCAATCCCTTGAAAACGCAGGTACTGAGCCAGGGCGCTCATTCCGGTACCAAATATCCCTGTGAAATGAACATTTCTGCATAGATGTTCATCAATTTTCATGGGTGGCGGATCAATGTAGGCTATCGTGCCTTCCCCGACAATTTCGAAAAGGCCGATGATATCCTGATTCCGCAGTGCTATGCACCCATGTGACAGAGGGGTGCCGACAAGGTCTTCCTGATTGGTGCCGTGAATATAGATGCAACGTTCATAAGAATCGACGCCGGGCCCTTTATTGATTCCTTCCTCGAGCCCTTCCAGTCGCAGGATGCGGGTTAAAATAAGATTATCTTCAATTGATTGCCCGTCCCAGTCTGTCCCTGTATCTTTTCGTTCTCTTAAGATACGCCGCAGCGGAGCCCCTGACCCGATCTTTTCCTTGATTCGGTGCACACCAGGCGGGGTTTTAAAAGAATTCTCCCGGATGCCGTTACCGAAACGCGATGTAGAAGCGTCATATTGTTTAAGAATAATATTTTTCTTACAAATGAAAAGCTTTTGTCCCTCAACAGACTGAACAAGGTAGGATTCTTCCGGATCGTTTATATATTTTTGCAGTTTCCTGTATATACGATTTAAATAATGTTCTTCCATTTATTGTTTTCTTACTGTTCACTATTCACTAAATACTATTCACTGCTTTTTTCCTACCGCTACTTCCACCATCTTACTCAGATCAAGGTATTTCCTGGCAACACGGTTGACGTCTTCCCTTGTGATCTTCTCAATGCGGGCAGGGTATTCTTTGAAAAAACCCGGTTTCATGCCATACATGGTATCGAAACACATGTTCGTCGCGATGGAGTTGTTTGACTGTGTCCTGATATAGTGATTCCCTACGAGATAGTTTTTTCCGTCTTCTATCTCTTTATCAGTCAGTCCGTTTTTAACGATATTCTCTATTTCGTCTTTTGCAATACGTTTCACTTCAGGCACGTATTTTACATCGGTACCGATATATATCCCCATGGCGGATGCTTCGTATGCCTGCTGGCTGAAAAATGTGACCGCGTATGCGTATGGATTATCCTCGCGGAGCACTTTATGGATACGGCCGCCCATGCCGGAAAGAACGGCATCGAGTACTTCAGAAGCGAAGCGGTCTTCGTCTATAAGACCGGGGCCGGAAAAGGCAAATATCATGTGTGTCTGCTTGATCTCTTTTTCAATAAATACGTTTTGCGGTGTCGTCGAGTGGCGCTGCTCTCTTATCATGCCGGTCTCCCCTTTCCAATCGGAAAAATATTCCTTGATGAGTCGGAATACCTCTTTCTCGTCCACATCCCCTGATATGGCTATTACCGCGTGGGAAGGAGTGATAAAACGCTTATAGAACGCTTTCAATTCATCAATTTTCATATTTTCAACATCTTTTTCAGTCCCCATGGGGTCTTTTCCGTAGGGATGGCCTTTGTAGAATATTTCATTAAAACGATTGAAAGCATATCCGACCGGGTCATCATCCCTCTGACGAATATCAGAAAGAACCTCCTCTTTTACCTTCAATAGTTCTTCATTCTTGAGGACCGTTTCTGTAAGGACCTCTTTTAAAAGAGAAAGAGCATTTTTTAAGTCTTTGCTCAGGAACTTTCCTGACAGGCCAAAGAGGTTCCTTCCATTGTAAGGTCCCATCTCACCGGCAAGAAAATCAATCTTACGGGCAATCGCCGAGGCATTCTTCTTTTTGGTTCCTTTGAGCAGCATCCTGGAGAGAAGGTTAAAGGCACCGTTTTTACCTTCCTGTTCTTCCTTAAGACCGCCCGCGAAACCGATTCTGAAAGAAAAGCTCGGCGCCGCCTTATTCTTGTTCACAACACACTTGAGACCGTTCGATAGCTCAAGAATGTAAGGATTGGGTTTTCCTTTCGGCTTAAGAAAGATTATCTTCCGGTCTTCTCCGGAAATGTATTTTTCAAAGACCCTCTTCACATCAGTTTTTGTTACCCTGTCTATCTTTTTCAGGAACTTATTGAGGAAGTGCGGGTCTCCTGTAATGGTCTGATAATTGCCTATCTGCCGTGCTTTTCCCTGAACGGTTTCTTCCGAATAGATGTAGGATGCCCTGAGCATATTTTTCGCCTTTTCCATTTCCCAATCCGAAATGGCGCCTTGCTTTATCTTCTTCAGCTCTCTATCAATCTCCCGCGCTATGAGCTTGTAATCGTTATCTCTGAAAGTCGCGTAGATGACGAAAAGACCCTCTTCTTTCGGACTGAAAATATAATCGGCGATGCTTGTAACAATGCCTTTTTTATATTTCAGGGACTCAATAAGACGCGAGCTATCCCCTGAGCCGAGAATAGTGCCCAGTACCTCAATAGCGGGAATATCTTTATGATCCAATTTCGGGATGGGGTACGAAAGAGCAAGGTAGTTTTCTCTCACGTCTCTCTCAATGACGCGGACATTGGCGTCTTTTCCGTCGGCTATTTCTTCTTTTAAAGAAGCACTCTGAGAAACACTCCCGCTTCTGCTGCCAAACGTCTTCCCGATATGTTCTTTCGTTGTCTTTTCATCGAAATCGCCGACGATAACAACGGCCATATTGTCCGGCGTGTAATGCGCTTTGTAATAATCGAGAATATCAGTTCTCGTCACGCTCTTTACCGTTTCTTCAAAACCGATAATCGGTCTTCCGTATGGATGGCCATTGTAACTGACGGAGAACAGTTCGTTAAAGAGTTTCCTCTGCGGATCATCTTCCCCCATCTTGATCTCTTCAAGGATGACTTTTCTTTCTTTTTCTATCTCATCAGCGGGAAAAGCAGGGTGCAATACTGATTCGATAAGCAAATCGAAACCCTCTTCAAAGGTTTTCCTGGGAATAGTAATGTGATAAACCGTATTATCGTATGACGTGAAAGCGTTCACGGTGCCGCCAAGAGCCTCAATGCGCGTAGCAAAGGCGTTTCCTTCCAATTTCTCAGTACCTTTGAATATGAGGTGCTCAATGAAATGGGTGATACCGGCAATATTTCTGTTTTCATATTTACTGCCCACTTTTACCCATATCTGGGCGGCAACAACACCGGTATGTTCCCGTTTTTCGAAAATAGCTTGTAATCCGTTATCAAAAGAAAAGGTATTCATGGCATGTGTCCTTTTTGAAATGAATAGACTGAAAAATAAGATGGAACAGATGATAACTATCGTGAGGGAAAAGGTTCCCTTTTTAAAGGGCATTATGCGAACCCAGGAATTTAATGATCTGATAGGTGCCTTCAAGCCCTCTGTGTATATTTTCTATTGAAATCCTCTCATTCTTCCCATGCATCCTCAGAATCTCGTCATCGGAAAGAACAATTGGAAAGAAACCATAAGCCAAAACACCATTATCTCTGAAATATCGCAGGTCAGTGGCACCAGTCGTAATATACGGCAGAACAGGTATACCCTTCCCTTCCATATCTTCCACAACGCTTTTAATGCCTTTGAAATAACTGTTATTATAACCTGATGGCGCGGGCTTGCTGACAAATTCATTAACGCGCTCTATTTCAACGTCTTTTCCCGCAAGTTGTCTTATCTTCCTGAAAAAGGTTTCATGTTTTTCTGTCGGCAAAAGCCTGGCATCAAAAGATATTGAAGATTCCGTGGGTATAACATTGATTTTTTCTCCACCTTTCAGGATCGTTGGTGTGATTGTGTTCCGAAGCAGAGCGTTATAGAGCGGGATTTCTTCCATGTACGTTCTGAACTTTCTATTCTTCAGTGCTTCTTTTAAATTTTTGAAGGCATACCCTCTTTCTTTCTTTCCCTTAAAGATACCTTCAATGTAGGCAGAGGCCACAGTCGTCGGCGTAAGAGGCCACTGATAAGAAAGTATTCTTGCCGAAGCATTGATAACTTTTTCGCTTGCGCTGTCTCTATGGGGGACAGAACCATGTCCGCCTGTCCCTGATGCCTTTACAATGAACTGGCTCAACTTTTTCTCTGACACGGAAACCTGGGCGTGAGCGAAACCGTCATCTTCTTTAATAAATCCTCCCTCACTCAGTACAAAAGAGGCATCTCTGAGTTGCGGAACTTTTTTCAGTATATATTCGACTCCATATTTGCCACCAACCTCTTCATCGCAGGTCGCGAGATAGACAATGTCCCTCTCAGGAGCCACGCCGTCCTTGCAGTACCGTATGAAAGCGAAGAGCTGGCAGAGGGCCTGCGTTTTCATGTCGATAGCGCCGCGACCGTACACAAATCCGTCGCGCACCTCAGCACCAAAAGGGTCTACCTCCCATTCTTCTTCTTTTGCAGGTACCACATCGATATGAGCAAGGAGAATAACTGGTTTGCCATTATTTTTTCCTTTGATCCGTGCCGTAAGATTGGCCCTGCCGGGAGAAGGCGAATATATATCAGATTTTATTTTTTCTTTTTGCAGGATTGCTTCAAGAAAAAGGGCGGCCCTTTCTTCGTTTCCGGGAGGATTTGTCGTATTAATACGTAAAAACTCTCTTACAAACTGGACAACGTTGTCACTATTGATCATAGCAGGTTCTGTTTCTTCCTTCTTTTTTAGCCTTGTAAAGATTATCGTCGGCTATCTTAATAAGGTCCTGCGTGGTGTTTCTATCCTGATATGTTGAAATTCCCAGACTGATTGTCAGCTTAATCACGCTACCGTTAAACAAAAAAGTTTCCGATTCCACGGCATGTCTCAGCCTTTCTCCGGCTATATAGGCATTTCTCAAATCTATCTGGGGCAGAATGGCAATAAATTCATCGCCTCCATATCTTCCGACAATATCAATGGTACGCAGGTTTTTTTCAATCAGAAAAGCCAGATTTTTTAACACAAAATCACCGGCAAGATGGCCATAAGTATCATTTATTGCTTTAAAATTATCTACATCAAGGAGAATTAATGAAAAAGTAACATCGTATCTTTTCGTTTTTTCTATTTCAGAATCAATTTCTTTTATTGCATAGGCATGGTTGAAAACTCCCGTCAGTCCGTCATGGATTGAAAACATTTTAATCTCGTCAAACAACCTGATTTTCTCTAACGTAAGCGATATATGAGAGCAGAACTTGCTGAATATGAGTTCCTCCTGAACATCAAAAGGTGTTTCTCTGAACAAACCCGCGTAACCGTAAAGCTTATTTACCGTTGAAAGGTTGGAGATTGTCGATTCACTTTTTTTATCGTCAATAATATCAAGCTCTTTCGCAACACCTTGTAAAATAATTTTCTGTCTCTTTTCTCTTTCAGAATATGGAACTTTTCCCAAAAACGCTGAAGCGATGGTTTTAAGAAATCCCTCATTCTCCTCAATATTCGGGTAGACCTGAATATTGATTTCATCTTTCTGCAATAGAAGAGCGCCAAAATAATCAAAATATAAAAAATTCTTCAGGAGGATAGAGGCATTTCTTAAAACATTACCCGGGTCTTCGGTTTCACCTATCATATGCTGAAGGTTTTTTAAAAAATCAAGTTCGATAATATTCATTCTTTCACGTTTGTACCTTTCCTCCACTTCAGTACTTAATTCTTCCGCCCTGATTGATTCCATATAGTGATTCATCGCGTTATTAATTGTATGATAGAGTTCTTCAATGTTATTAAATGGCTTTGTCAAAAGCGAATAGGCCCCGTTTCTCAGAGACTCAATTCTCTTTTTTCCATCGGCAAATCCCGTCATCATAATAATCGGAATTTTCTGGTTAATTGTTTTTACTTTCTTCAGTATATCGATTCCTGAAACACTGGGCATGAGTATATCGAGCAGAACCGCGTGCGGTTCTTTCTCTTTCAATTCATTTTCCAGATCCGGGATTGCTTCATAGGTATAAACCTTGAGACCTTGCTGCTCAAGGTACTCTTTCAAAACAATGAGTAACGGCACTTCATCATCTATGATAAACAGGGTTTTTTCTTGATTCATTTTAAATATGTTGTGCTGAAATTTCTCCTTTCAAGCAAAGCGTGAAATTATTGTTCTCCAGCGCATCCGGACCGTTAAGGACTTTATCTGCTTATATGGCAACCACTTCTTTAATTTCGGGTATTTCCTGTTTTAATTGTCTTTCAACCCCCATTTTTAATGTCATGGCGCTCATCGGGCAACTCCCACAGGCGCCCTGCAGTTTAACCTTCACTACACCGTCAGAAACATCAATCAGTTGTATATCGCCGCCGTCTCTCTGCAGTAACGGCCGAATTTTCTCTATCACTTCCTGGACTTTTTCTTTCATAATATTCCTCCGTATTATCGTGCTTTTACAGCACAAGAGTTCACTTATATCTTATTTTAGCACATATTTATTTTAACTTTAAAGAAAAAGACTCGCCGTATACCAACTTAAACGATAACACAGTTATTAAAACCAATTGTTATTTAAAGAATTTCTTTGTTTCTTCAGGATGTATTTTTCGATATTCAGGGACAATGATATTTAATCCTCCGGAATAAGGAAACTTTGTTCAATCTGGAGATTTGCCGGGAGATTTTTTATTTTTTTCCTTTTTTAACAGATCTCTTCCAAAAACTTACAATACCTGACTGATGGAAAACGAGTTGAACAAGTTCCCATCCTTTTTCACCCATCTCGTTCAATACCAATGATAAATTATCGAGTTGTTCCATTTTCACGTCATGCATCTCACAGGCGCCGTCTGTCCTGCAGGCGTATACAATATTGCTTTCAGAATCCGTCACAATACCTTTTTCTTTTAAATCCTTCATGGAAAATATTTTCACTTTATATTCAAATTTCATGGGTTTGACCTCTCATTTTTTTTCATTTCTTGTCTATTATAGTAATACATAGAAGAGCATTTTTAAAGTAACCATTCTTGTAGTTCTATTTTTTTTCAAAAAATAATCAAGGAAACCGGTCACACGTTAGACCGTGCATATCATAAACAAAGTATTTTGTGGAATAGGTGAAAAAGATAATCTTCGAATTTATTCGCCAAGACGTTTTTTTAACGCGTCATTTGCCTTCAGGATTTCCTGAGTGTCCTTACCTGTTATCTCCCAGCTATAGCCCTTGGCGTCTTTCTTTACTTTTATCTTGGTTTCGCCCTTTATACTGTTTCTGATTTCATCAAGTTCTTTTTTATACTGATCTTCCGAGATAACATCGCTCCCGGGCTTCTGCTTGTTCGGTATATCTACCCTGTTCCCGCTGTTACATGAAACCATGAACATAAAAAACACTGCAAAAAATATCAGTTTTTTCATGATGTCATATTATAACGTATTGCCTGTCCTTTCAAGACAATTCTGGGAACAATTTACGCGAAAACCAAAAAGCATATTTCTTAACTTCCTTTTTATTGCTTTTGAAAAAGATCCGAATACGGTATGATAATAAATGTTGACGTAAACAATTGCAAGAGGGCTTTATATTCATGAAAACGAGGACATTCAGCGTTTCTTCTGAAAAAGAAAAAATATTAGATGAAAAAATGGAATCTCTCGGCATAAAGAAAACAGATATTATCGAACGATTTGTTCGGTCACAGGGCCACGGTGGCCAAAAAGTCAACAAGACCTCAACATGTGTATATCTGAAACATATACCCACGGGTATTGAGGTAAAATGTCAAAAGGAACGTTCCCAATCGCTAAACCGTTTTCTTGCACGGCGCATTCTTATGAATAAAGTTGAAAACATGATCCTCGGTAGAGAAAGCGAGGAACAAAAACGTATTGAAAAAATCAAAAGACAAAAACGGAAACGTTCGAAAAAAGCGAAAGAAAAAGTCCTCAAATTAAAACATCTCCAGTCGGAAAAGAAGAAGGACCGCTTCTTGAAACTTGATTCATCTGATTTTTTGTGACCCCTTTTAAATAATTTCCTGTTTCCCGGGCGCTGTGTTGAAATGAATATTTTTTGAGAGTATTCTTCATCAGCGGCGTAACGACATTATACAGTATATATAAATATAGTATTCGATATGATATATATAGTATTATCATAACAACAAGCGGCGCGCGTATGGATACCGTGAAAAAGGTTCTTCTCATAGACGACGACAGGGCAATAAGGCTGGTATTGAGCACGGTACTAAAAAAAAATAATTACCTTCCCATAGAAGCACCCAACGGGCAAAAAGCAATAGAGATATTCAAAAACGAACTTCCTGCCGCTGTTTTACTGGACGTCAAGATACCTGAAATGGACGGGATCCAGATATTGCAAGAACTAAAGAAAATCGATACCGATGTCCCTATCATCATGGTTACAGGATATGCCGATATCCCCACTGCCGTGCAAGCAATTAAACTCGGCGCTTATGATTTTCTTTCAAAACCACCTCACGTCGAAAAACTGATTCTCACTCTTGAGCGGGCTATTGAGAACTACGAATTACATAAAACATTATCGAGCCTCGATACCACTGTGGACGCCTCTCTTGAATGGATTTTTGGCAAAAGTGAAATCATGCGGAACATGATATACCAGATACGTCAAATCGCGAAAAGTGATTTTTCGGTAATCATCCAGGGTGAAACAGGGACAGGAAAATCTGTGGTGGCACAGACGATACACAATCTCAGCAAACGTGCGAAAGGACCGTTTCAATCAATTGATGTGGGCGTTATCTCGGAAAACCTTATAGAAAGCGAGTTGTTTGGCCATGAGAAAGGCTCTTTTACAGGGGCTGACAGGAAAAAAATAGGGTTTTTTGAAGCGGCAAACAATGGAACTCTCTTTATCGATGAACTGGAAAACATGCCATTGCAACTTCAGAGCAAACTGCTCAGGGCGGTGGAAGAAAAAAGAATTTATACGGTGGGCAGCACAAAAGCGGTTGATATTAACGTTCGGATTATCGCCGCCACCAATGCCGACATTAAACAATCCGTTCGGGATAAGAAATTCAGGGAAGATTTGTTTTTCAGGCTCAGCGAGTTCATCATCACAGTACCTAAGCTGAAAGACAGAATTGAAGATATCCCTTTCCTCGCAAAAAAGTTTTTCTCAAAAGCCGCGATAGAACTGAACAAGCAGATATTTGAAATCGATAACGGAGCAATGCAACTATTGCAGAATTATTCATGGCCGGGTAACATACGGGAGCTGAAGAACGTGATTCGGAGAGCGGTGCTCTTAACAGGCAACGGAATTATAAAGGCCGCTAATATTGAGTTTCTCGCTGACGAGACAAATCCCAAAGATCATCCCGGTGTGCTTCTTCCCCTCAAGGAAATAACCGCCCGGGTCGCAAAAGAAGCGGAAAAACAGGCAATCAAACGCGCCCTTTTGATCACAAAAGGAAATAAAACAAAGGCAGCCTCGATGCTTGAAATAGACTACAAAACTCTCCTTACAAAAATAAAAGAATACGATTTGCAGAACAGGCAAGCATAATAAATGCCTGTTTATCAGCCTGATTATGGAATCAATTCCATAGTTCTGGAATCAATTCCATAGAAAATATATTCCATAATTCTAATATTATTAATAATATCAACATATTATAATAGGCATACCAATTGCAATATACTTTTTTATGGTATCAGTTTTTTTAATTATGTCCTCCACAAACGAAGCCTCTCTTACGCGGGGACCACATAACAACTTTGGTCTCTCTGTCAGGAGCGTGGGAAAATATGAAAAAGCGGTAGAGAATCCCCCCCAATACCTCTGCCGCCTTTTTCCCTGCGTGAGAGGCTTCGTTATCTTCCTATTTAATTTAGGCTTTTACAATCCGGTTGATAATAATTTTTTGTTTATCGGCATGCAACCTTACAACTGCATTCTTCCGTAATAAATGGGGAAATATTTGTACATTCTGAAAGCGAACATTTTATTGGTTACAATTCAAAGTGTATTTGCAATAGGTGCACTGTGTTATATTTTACACAAGGCGCACCTTCTTCATTTTTAACTTGGTTATTTATTCGAAAGAAATACCGAGATACATGGTTTCTTTTTCACCGTTCTTCAGCTTGAAGCTGAACGGTAATTGAACAATAGGAAGAGTGGTGATAAAGTTCATTTCCACATCTCTGCCTACCACAACCATGGGGATTGACGCTTTAAGGTTAACGCCCACTTTTTCAAGCTCCTTTCTGGACTGGCCTGAAATAATATTGGTAAGCTCACCTATGGCGTCTATGACATCGGGGGTAACGCTGGAGCACTCATCACTAAACAATGTCTGGTAAACAAACATTGCTCCCTCTCTGCTAAAACTGATCGTAATCGTCCCTTTCTTGTCACCCACAAGCCCCATAATGCCCGTTACGTCACCGGATGTCTTTTTTTCTGTTTTAAATATCGGTTTACTTAGCTTCACATCTATGAAGAGCATTGTTTTAAAAACAAACTGCGTCGCCGTTATAAACGGATTTATGTATTTAACTTTCATCTATTTCCTCCGCCGGATCCGTACTATTCCCCCACTTTCGCTTTTGCTTTATCGATGGCTTCCCTCAATTTTTCGTGAGTAAACGGTTTTACGATATAGTTATCGACTCCCGACTTTATCGCCTCCATGATATTATCTTTTTGCGCTTCCGCTGTTACCATAATAAAAGGTATTTTTCTTATTGTTTCATCACCTTTACAGGCTTTTAAAAAATCGATTCCGGTCATTTCCGGCATAATCCAATCGCTGATAATGAGGTCAGCGCCTTCACTCTTTAAAACGTTTAAAGCCTGTTTACCGTTCTCAGCTTCAAGCACGTCTTCAAGATTTATCTGTTTCAAAACATTCTTAATGATTTTTCTCATTGTTTCAAAATCATCAACAACAAGTACTTTCATGTGTTACCTCCATCGTTGTCGAAATTTCTATTCATATTAAACTAATAATATTTATCGTGTAAACTGAGCAAATCTTAAAGCATCAGCCATCAAATAATTGAAAATCATTATTTAAAACTCATTTCACAAAAACATGGTCCACTCTTTAATAAATAACATTATTACCGTATCTTGGCCATATTTTTTTGTAAAACATGATTTTTTGACAAAAACCTTCAACGTTGCCGTTAACAAAAAAAATTTATTGTTTATGAAATTAATACGATCTGAAAAGGTAATTTTTGTTTTAAAGACAGCGAAGCCCCTTGGTGTTAAAAGAAACAGTCGGGGGGGATGACTCTTGTTTCTTCTTTGCTCATCGAAGCTGACATAGTTGCATAAATGGCGGTTATATGCTGCGCAAGCTTGTAAGGGGCTTCGCTTTTGGAAGACTTTTTTATTTTACGTGCTTTTATGTAATTCATTTTCTTCCTAGCACTTTTGTTACCATTATAACAAAATTTGTAAAAAAATAAATATTTATTTTATATATACTTAATATATACTTTATCTATATATTTAATAACTACGTTATGGAAAGTAAATATACCCGTAGATTAACCTTCTTCCTGTTTAAACCAAGCTTACTTCTAATATTATTCCTGTGAGTATCGATAGTGCCTTTCGCCACATTCATCAAGTCGGCTATCTCTTTTGTGGTTTTCCCTATTTTTATAAGATTCGCAACCTGGATCTCAGTTTGAGTAAAATTTGAATATTTTAAGGACATTCTCTGGAGAAGCGGAGAGATAATATCATTCATGTTTGCTTCAATGATTTCCAGGTAAGCCATCTGGTTTGAATCCAGCCTGCCTTTTCTTAGTTTATCAACATACGGTAAAACAAGTTCCTTTATGTTTGAGAGGAATTTTTCTTCCATTTCTTTTTTGTCATCTTCTCTATGTTTAAGAAGCACTTTTAGGGCTGTATTTGCCTCTTCCAGCCGGTTTGATTCAATCTGAAGCTCTTGTTCTCTTTTTTTCAAAGATTCTTCAGCCTTCTTTCTTTCCGTTATGTCGCGCACAATCGCGCATATATATCCCTGTCCACGGTATTCCATATAATTTCCGGTTACTTCAACATAAATAGCTGTCTTATCCTTTTTTCTAAGGATGGATTCAATTGTCGTTGTTCGAAGTTTCTCAGCGCTTTGCCATACATCCTTCCACATTTCTTTTTTATACTCCGGATTAATATCATGTATCGTTTTTTTTAATAATTCACCTTGAGAATAACCGAGAAACTTGCATATCTCGTCATTGGCATACAAAATATCGGCATTTTCTCCCGTCCATATTATGCCGACTGCCGCCCGATCAACGGCAAATTTTGTAAACTGTAATTCTTCAGCTGATTTTTGTGCTTCAGTTACGTCATTAATAATTGCAATGATGTATTTTTTACCGCCAATTTGCAGTGTATGCGCCGTAATCTCAACATTAATAACTTTGCCGTCTTTCCTTTTGTGTCTCCACAGTTTTTTTATCGGCAATGAGTCTGGATTTGAAAAATACTTTAAGTAATCCGGGCCATCTTCCCGGGGAATTATATCCTTAATTGTCATTCCAATAAATTCTTTCCGGTTAAAACCGTAATGCTTTAAGGCGGCTCCGTTCACGTCAATTATTGATAACGTATCTGCATGATAGACTATCGTCGGCAGAGGAATGCTGTCAAACATGTTCCTATACCGTTGTTCACTATCTCTGAGGGCCTCTTCCGCTTTCTTTCTTTCTGTTATATCCCTCCATACAACGTATATAAAAGGCTTTTCGTCGTGAAAGGGAATTTTGGTAAGTGACACGTCAACAAAAAGATCCTTTCCATCAAATTTTCGATGGAGCCACTCGAAACGGCTCTTTCCTTCCTTTAATGATTTTATAAGAACCGATTTCCCCTTTTCTATTGATAATTGCCCATCGGGTTGCCTTTCCGGTGAAATTTCGAGAGGACCGCCAACCCTGAGTAATTCTTCTTTATTTGAAGCACGCATCACACTAACCGCTGCTTCATTACAGTCAAGGTATCGATCTCCGTCAAAAACAAAGATAGGGTCTATTGATTGTTCATAGAGAAGACGAAGCTTGTTTTCACTTTTCTCAAGCGCTTCCCGTGCTGATACCAATTCTGTAAAGTCTTCGTAAATAAGCAGCGTTTCACCTGTTTTCAACTGCACAGGGAATATCTGGACTACTCTGGTAGAACCATCCTTACACGTTATGTTTAATATCAAGGCCTTTTTTTCTTCAGGTTCTTGAAATCCATCACTATTTGACCATCGTGATTTTACATAATGTCTGTATGAGGCTTCAGGATACGCCTTCCCGAACCATGTTTTCCTGTCTGGAATATCTTTCAGTTCATACCCGAACATTTCAGTGAATATGGGGTTTAAATATGTGTGAAAACCATTTTTATCTACAAGGGCTATGCCAAAGGGAAAACTTTCTATAAAAATGTGGAATCTTCTTCTTTCGGCTAAAATATCATCCGTAATATTTCCAGTATTGTTTTTGGTTGGTTTAATCGTTTGAAACAACCCGCTTAAATCCAGCCCGCCAATGTTTGTTTTTTTAAGACTCCCCTGTTTTTTACTCATGATTTCAGTATAATGCATACGCAACACTCAGTAAACACATTTTATTTTTCCGTGGTTTTTTCAGATATTTATTTCTATAAAACACATAACGTTATTAATAAAGAACTCACATTCCAATACCCTAACAACAGTCAGACAAAAAGGACTCTGGTTGACATCTATTTGATATTGTTGTATTTAATAATTATGATAAGGTTCCAGAGAATACGTTTCTTTTGTTTTATAATATTGCTGCTGGTATGCTTTGTAATCCCTTTCGACGTCATATACACAAATACCGTGAAGAAGGAATATATAACAAAACAAATCATACAGCATCTGAAAAATGAAAATATAAAAATAGAAGACGATACGGCGAGAATGATTTCTCACAGCATCTATGAAGAGTCAACCCAGCACGGTCTCGACTACCGCCTTGTTCTGGCACTGATGAAGATTGAAAGCGATTTTAAACATAATGTTGTGTCACCCATGGGCGCCAGGGGTCTCCTGCAGGTTAAGCCCTCTGTCGCGAAATTTATAGCGCGGGATGTGGGAGTTCAATGGGACGGCCACAAAACCCTTGATAAACCTGATTTAAATATAAAGATAGGCGTCTTCTTTTTCTCTAAGCTTTTAAAGGATTTTAGAAATACCAATCTGGCCCTTAAGGCTTACAATATGGGCCCCACGAGGGTAAAAGAGCTTGCCTTGAATGACAAGCGTGCATCAAAGGGATTCTCCGGTCTTGTTATGAAAGAATATAAGAAAAACACCTCCATGTTTCCCGATCCCTGATTTCCCTCCTAATGACAACTATCTCATAATTCGCGAGTAAAAACGGTGATGTTTGACTTTGAGCATAAAGGAACGATCTATGTTACCGGTAAAACTGGTTCTTTTGTCTCTTTCTTCATATCACAAATAAAAAGAAAGACATTCATTTTTTACGATAGTGATGACGAGGCATTTCTCACCCAGGAAGAAATAGAATATTACGGAACAAGACAAGTCTATCTTTTCCCCCAGTATTCTCATAAGGTTTTTGAAAAGGAGGATGAAGGTAAAAGGACAGGTTTTCTCTATCACCTTGTTTCAGATGAGAAATTTATCGGCCTTTTTCCCTTCAATGCGGTCAGTCATTATATTCCATCCCCACAAACATTATTTACCCGCATAAAAACAATAATACCAGGCGAAATCATCTTCCAGGAAGAAATAATCGAATACCTTGAAAATTGCGGTTATGAAAAAAATTCTCTGGTTCGGGATATTGGCGAATACGCGAAGCGTGGAAGCATAGTTGATGTGTATTCTCCATCACATGAAAAACCTGTCAGAATTGAGTTCCTTGGAGACCGGGTTCTCTCGATTCGTCTTTTTAATCCTGAGACGCAGAGATCATTAACGGAATTAAAAAAATGTACTCTCACGCGTTCAAACCGGCTGCAAGCAGATGAAAACTCGACAATTATTGATTATCTCAATGAAAACAACGCGTTTGTCCATAAAGGAATTAATTCTGTCACAGACTATCTTCCCGATACTGACAATGAAACACTCAGGAAAAGATGGGATGATCTTTTTAACTCTTCGTTGAATATAAATATTTCCGGTATACAGGGGGAAAACGAAGGCGGGCACGTACATGCCACGTCTAACGAAGACTTAAAACATCTTTTTAACGAGAGAAAAACCGAGTTATTTAAAATACTTTCAGATAAATTCAAAGATCAATGGTCGTCATACAATTACATTTACGTCTTTGCCAACAATGAACATCAGGGAAAAAGACTGCAAGAAATATTTACCAGCTATGATGTCCGGCTTCCCCTTCTGTCAAAAATATCATTCCGGGATAAGGATAAAGAATGGGGTATTGTAACAGGACCTCTCAGGAGAGGTTTCAGAACTGACAATATTATTGTTCTCACCGAAGAAGATATTGTAGGCACCAAGAAAAGAACTGTTAGAAAAAAATGGGACGGTTTCGACGAATTTTTAAGTTCATTCAGCGATCTGGATGTGGGTGAATGGGTTGTTCATATTGACCATGGAATCGGTATATTTAAAGGTATTGTGCCTCTACAAGTTAATGAATATACAAAAGATTTCATTCTTGTAGAGTATCAGGACGGCGATAAGCTCTATGTGCCTGTAAACGACCTTCATCTGGTACAAAAATTTATCGGCAGTGAAAAAGTAAAACCGAAAATAGACAGACTCGGTTCCCCATTATGGAAGAACACGAAAAAGAAGGTGAAAAAACAGATCGAAGATATTGCCCGGGATCTCCTTGAAATACACGCGGAGCGTCAACTTGTCGAGGGTTACTGTTATTCGCCGGAAGATGAAATATTCACAGAAATGGAATCCGGTTTTGAATTTGAAGAAACAGAAGGACAGATCAAAGCAATCAGGGAAGTTCTCGATGATATGCAAAATATAAAGCCGATGGACAGGCTCGTCTGCGGCGATGTCGGTTTCGGCAAGACAGAAGTGGCCTTAAGAGCTTCATTTAAGGCAGTGCTGGATAATAAACAGGTAGCGCTTCTTGTGCCCACCACTATACTTGCGCAACAGCACTATACAACATTCCGGAACCGGCTAAGCGGATATCCGGTCAATATTGAAATGCTCAGTCGTTTCAAAACAAAAGATGAACAACGTGCCATTGCGGAACTTGTCAGTAAAGGAGCTGTGGATATTATTATCGGTACACACCGGTTATTGCAAAAAGATATTACCTTCAGGGACCTGGGGCTTCTCATTATCGATGAAGAGCAACGGTTCGGCGTGAAACACAAAGAAAAATTGAAGCTTTATAAGAAAAATATCGATGTTCTCACACTCAGCGCTACACCAATCCCGAGAACTCTTTACATGGCAACTACGGGAATTAAAGATTTAAGTATCATCGATACCCCTCCCCTTGACAGGTTTGCCGTAAAAACTTTTGTGGTTCAATCAAACGATACTGTAATAAAAAAAGCTATCATGGAAGAATTACAAAGGGGGGGTCAGATTTTTTTTGTCCATAATTATGTCCATAACATCGGGGTTGTTTTCGAATACCTGACAAATCTCCTCCCCGGTGTTAATATCGCTGTTGCTCACGGTCAGATGGAGGGAGCTAAACTCGAAAAGATTATGGTCAACTTCATAAACAAAAAATATGACCTCTTACTTTCCACGAACATCATTGAATCCGGTCTGGATATTTCAAATGTAAACACCATACTCATTAATAACGCTCACAGAATGGGGTTATCTGATCTTTACCAGTTGAGGGGAAGAGTCGGCAGAAGTGAAAAGCAGGCATACGCGTATCTTCTTGTCCCAAAAAACGAGAGTATTACAAAGGACGCAATGCTTCGTCTTAAAATTATTGAAGAAATGACCGATTTGGGGTCGGGTTTCCACATTGCCAATTATGATCTGGAAATAAGGGGCGCGGGCAACCTCCTCGGAAAAGAACAATCCGGCAATGTCAATTTAATCGGTTTTGAGCTCTATTGCTCCATGCTTGAAGATGCCCTGCAGCATTTAAAACAGGGGCCAATGCCGCTAACGGAAGATATCATTACAGAAATTAATGTTCCCATTGACGCATTCATACCGGATTATTATGTCACCGATGTTAACCAGAAACTGATTATGTATAAAAGACTGTCCAAGATAGCCGACGAAAAAGAACTGGACCACATAAAGGAAGAGTTCCTTGACCGGTACGGGGCCATTCCAAAACCTCTCGTTCACCTCCTGGACATAATTTCATTGAAGTGCTTCCTGACTGCGCTAAAGATCAAAAAAATAGACTATTCCGGAAAACAGGTTTCTATTCATATTACAGAGCATACTCCTCTGGATATGCGGAAAATTCTTTCAAAAACAGCTGATTCACAGAACATGCTCAAATTGTTGCCCGACGGAAGGATTTTGCTCCGTACCGATAAAAAAGCAGGAGAACTTATTCATTTCATAAGAAATTTGTTGATGGACATCATTATACTATGATATAAAGGATCAACGTTTATTTATACTAATAATATTCAAAATATAACAGGTTGAAACGCGTTTCTCGAATCGATATGATTGCTGATAGCTGATCGCTGAAAAATTATGATGAGGTGATGGAATGAAAAAAATATTCATCGGTATCTGTGTTGTTCTTTGTCTTTTCTCCTGCACAAAAAAAGAAAACGGCAAAGTTCTGGCGACAATTGATAAGGAAAATATAACCATGGAAGAGTTTAATAAAGAACTCGACAAGATACCAATGAATATGAAAATGGCAATGGCGTCGGAAAGCGGAAAAAAGGATTTTTTAAACAATCTGGTCGTAAAAAAACTTCTCCTCAGAGAAGCGGGTAAAAACAAAATTGAAGACGATAATGATTTCCAAACACAACTCCTGGATATTAAAAATCAACTCCTTATCACGTCATTATTAAAGAAAAAAATCGTTTCAAATTCGCAATTGAGTGACGAAGAGGTTAAGAAATATTACGAGGAAAACAAGGATAAATTCAAAAAAGAAAACGAGATAAACACAAGACATATCCTTTTAAAAACTGAAGAAGAGGCAAAACAAATCAAAGAAAAAATTAAAAACGGTGAAGATTTTATTGAACTTGCCAGACAATACTCCATTGACCCGAACGCCAAAACAACAGGGGGCGAATTGGGGTTTCACCCAAAAGGAACGATCCTTCCGGAATACGAAGAAGCCGCTTTTAAGCTTGCTAAAGTCGGCCAGATAAGCGGCATTGTGAAAACACAGTACGGCTATCATATTATACGTCTTGAAGGAGTAAAACCGCCGGCATATGTCTCTTTTGACGAAGTGAAAGATTTTATTAAACAGCAGATGGTCCAGGAAAAACAAAAAGAACTTATTGACAATTATATTGAAGAATTGAAAAAAAGTGCCAAAATAACAATTAATGAAACCCTCCTGAAAGAAGAAAAATCCTCTACCCCTGAAAAACCGGAAAGCAAAGACAACGCAGGCAAAGATGCAACTACGGACGCGTCTAAAACACCGCAAAAGACGGATACGGGACCGGAAAAGAAAAAATGAAAACATTTCTAAAAATATTTGTCACCATACTCTTTGTTATCATTGCAGCGCCATCACACAGTGAAGTGGTGGACAGGATAATAGCCATCGTTAATGATGATATTATCACCCTCAAAGAAGTCGAAGGTTATGTCCATGTTGAAAAAAAGAACCAGTATACCTCTATCGATGAATATCTCAGAAACATAGAGCTTAAGCAAAAACTCGACTTCTTTATCAGCGCCCTCTTGATCAAACAGCAGGCAAGAAAGCTGAAAATCGACGTATCCGACAAAGAGGTGGAAGCGATAATCGAAGATATTAAGAAACAAAACCTCATCACCGAAATGGAACTAAAGGAACAACTAAAGAAAGACAACATTACCTATGACAATTTTGCCGAAGGTATCAAAATGAATGTCTTAAGAAGCAGGGTTTTGACCCGGGCGATATCCCCGGAAGTACTGGTCACGGATGCAATGTTGAAAGAGTATTATGAAAAACACAGAGACGACTTCAGGGACACTGAATATCATCTGAAGCAGATATTTGTGTCCGACCAAAGAAACGATGGAAGCCAGCGGGCTCTTGCCGCTTATAAACTTCTTGAGCAGGGTAAGGCTTTCGAGGATGTTGCAAGGGAATTTTCCGATGATCCTTCTGCGAAACAGGGTGGAGATATAGGATTCGTAAAAGTGGAGGAATTGTTGCCTTCTCTGAAAGAATCAGTAAAGCTGCTTGTGCCGAACACGCATACAAATGTTGTTCAAACACCGTATGGCTTTCATATACTGAAACTTATAGAAATCAAAAAAACAGACCTGCCTGCTTTTGAAACTTTAAAAGATAAAATACACGAACGTATAGTCTTTCAGGAATCTGAAAAACGCTATAATGAGTACATGGATAAGCTGCGTCAATCTTCTTACATAGAGGTTAAAATCTGAAAAGAATAGCGATAACGATGGGAGATCCGGCTGGAATAGGCGGGGAAATCATCCTCAAATCGTTACCGTACATATGTAAAAAGAGCATTCCTGTTATTATCGGCGATTTTTCTCATATCTCCCACCTGACAAAAAACATCTTTCAAAACAAGTCCTGTACGTTTAAAGGATTTAAAGAAGGAACTGCCGGGGAAGCAGAGTTTATAGATCTCGGCATTATACGAAATATCGGCTTCGGCAGGGTAAACGGTCAATACGGGGAGGCCTCTTATCGATATATCATAGAGGCGTTGAAGCTCATTTTTCTCGGTGAAATCTCCGCTATTGTAACATGTCCCATTAATAAAGCTGCAATACACGAAGCAGGTATAGAATTCATCGGACACACGGAACTTCTCGCCCACTATAGCGGCATTACAGATTTTATTATGATGATGGCCAATCCTGCCATGAGAGTATCTCTGGTTACCATACACATCCCCTTGAGGGACGTACCGGTTTCTCTTTCAAGTGATAAAGTATTTAATTGCATCTCAATTACCGATAAATCTTTACGTAATCTCTTTAACATTCCCGCGCCTGTGATTAAAGTCTGTGGTCTCAATCCTCACGCGGGAGAAAAAGGCATTATGGGAGATGAAGAAAAGCTCATAGAGGAAGCAATCGAAAGGGCAAAATCATTGAGCATCAACGTTACAGGACCGTATCCGGCCGATAC
>JAEAME010001050.1_pt1 | contig 21756 bp, 20 predicted proteins | sample 8958731 | NCBI WGS metagenome assembly JAEAME01 (sample SAMN16933194, study PRJNA681113) | bioreactor sludge metagenome | isolation source: anerobic bioreactor sludge (Control) | place: India:Bengaluru | collected 2018-10-24 | reverse complement strand
AAGGAGGCACCATCCGTGAACGCAAAAAAAATCATCAAAAAAGCAGGAAACATCGGCCTATCGCTGATCGTACTGATCGCGATCCTTCTGGGTTCGGTGCCCGATCTGACCGTCAAGGTCGATGCGGCGCCGGTCGTTAGTAACTATGCGACCGTACAAGTTCCCATTTATATCGGGTCCGGCGCGGTGACTAATTCCTACCTTACGATCTATGCCATGCGCGATCCAAACTCCGGTATGCCGGTCTACTGCACGCGAAAGGGATACAGCCTACCGACCAGTAGCTACGAGTTACAACAATCAACCATAAACTCGAACCCGCTTTTGTTTTACCGGCTGAATTGGCTTTATACCACATATACGAGCACAGGGTACGGGGCACTCCCGTACACGACGCCCAACACGTTTGTAGATCACGATCCGTTTGATTATGCCGGTGTCCAAAATAATTATTATTTTATTGTAAACCAACTTGCGGTGTGGATGATTTTAGGCGAGATGGGCTATAACTCCGGGACACTGTCGGGCGGAACGTATGATGGGTATAATCTCTACGACGCGTTCGCAAACGGCGCGATCGATACGTTCACGCAAGCAGAGTTTAACACCGCGTGGGCGAATTCCGCTTCGTTTCCGGAGCCCGGGCAAACCTATGCACGCTCCATATATGTCGCCAAGCGAAACGCCTACGCCATTCTTTCAGCGGCGTATAGCCGCGCGCAAGCGGCACTGAACCGCTCCGGTAGTTACTATTTAAACCCCATCGTCTCCGATGCGAGCCTTGTTAACAAGACCGAGTGGTCCTACGATCCCGTAAACGGTGTGTATTACGCCTATGTTCAGGCAAACGTCACCAACGGCGGGACGTGGGTGTTAGATCCAAGTCCCAATCAAAACTGCTCTCCCGACCGAACCAGCGGAAATAGCGGGGATTGGATCACGGTTTATGCTACCTACAACCAGACCCAGGCCGACCCGGCGCCCAACATCCGAATCCGAGCGGTACCGCCGGCGGCATCGGGCACCCGAGCATATTCCTTTTTTACCAGTAATGGGCAGTCGTTTGTGACACCGGACTATTACCCAAGAAACGAAGGCGCTCCCGCCGCCGCCGCATGGAGCCCAACCAGCACCCGGCTTTATAAAGTGGACGCGACGGCCGGAGGAACGCCGCTTGCGGGCGCGCACTATAACATCTATAACCAGGACTGGTCACCGGCCTACAACATCGCCGGAACGCAGCTTACGGATATGGTCACCGACGCATCCGGAATCGTTGATTTAGGGCAACTTGCAAACGGGCTCTATTTCTACCTCGAAACGGCAGCTCCCGCCGAATATAACATTGATCCGGACCCGCACGCGTTCACCGTCTGGGACTACCGCATCACAAGCGGAGACATGACCGCCACGGACTTCCGGATGCGGGATGTGGACATTACAAAACTCGATGCCGGAACCGGCGCAGCAATTCAAGGCGCTGTCATCGGAATATATACGGATGCCGCTTGTACCGTTCTTTATCGTTCCGGGACAACCGGACCGGGCGGAATATATGATGCGGGCTTGGTTGCCGACGGAACCTACTATTATAGAGAAATCACGCCGGCGTCGGGGTATCGCCTAAACGCCAACATCTATTCGTTTACTTTGACGGACGGTGAGCTGTCCGGCGCATCCACTACGACGCTCTATAACTTAAAAATGTCGGTAGACCTATATAAGCGCGACTCCGTATCCAATGCAGCACTCGCAGGAGCGACCATCGGGGTCTATTCGGACGCCGCGTGCACGTCCCTGATCGCGCAAGGTGTGACCAACGCCAGTGGAATCTTTCATCTGGAAAGCCTTGCGGACGGAGTCTACTACTATAGAGAAATCACTGCGCCAACCGGATATAACTTAAACCCCAATATCTATAACTTTACGGTCTCGAACGGGTATGTATCGGGCACGACCACAATCTACGACGTTCCGTACCCGGACGTGACCATCACCAAGCGAGATGCCGCGACAGCCGTGCCGGTCCCCGGGGCGGTGTTTGGATTCTATACGGATGCGGCGTGCACGATTCTATATACGCAAGGGACAACAGACGCGAACGGGAACATTGTGCTGACAAATGTTCCGGACGGACAATACTGGTGGAGGGAGTTAACGGCTCCGGAAGGGTACTACCTCGACCCGACGATCTACTCCTTTATCGTCTCCGGCGGCGTGGTGTCCGGAACAACGACCATGTACGATAATCAGCTCCCGGATGTGACGATCACCAAAACCGGATCCGACACGGGAAGCGGAGTCGCGGGTGCGGTCATCACGGTCTATACCGACAGCGGTCTTACCAATGTGTACTATACGGGTACGACCAATAGTAGCGGCGAAATCACCATGTCGGCCGTTAGCGACGGAACATACTACTACCGAGAGACAACCGCTCCGTCTGGATACGCCTTAAATGATACGGTGTACTCTTTTACGGTGTCCAGCGGATCCGTGACCGGAACGCTGACATTTCAGAACATCCGAATCATCGACGTAACGCTAAGAAAACTTGACGCCACCACGCTCGCCGGCGTGCCGGGCGTCACGTTCGAGGTCTATACCGACGAGGCACTGACTTCGTTATTTTATACGGGCACAACTAATGGCGAAGGAATCCTTACGGTTCCTTCCGTCCCGGCGGGAACGTATTGGTGGCGCGAAACATCCGTGCCGGTAGAATATAACCCAAACCCGATCGTACAGACGTTCGTTGTTGCGGGCGGAGCCGTAGTAGACGGAAGTCTGAGCATCCAAAACTACCCAAGACCCGACTTGACCTTGAGTAAGACGGATACGAACGGGGATCCCATTCCCGGAACGCAGTTTACCGTCTTTACAGACGCTGACGGAACAGTTGAATACGCGACCGGCGTAACGAACGATCAGGGCAATTTCACGACCCATAACGTACCGGACGGTGTGTATTACTGGCGCGAGACCCAAGCGTCGCCGGGATTCATACCGGACAACACGATGCACGCGATCGAGGTTATAAACGGCATGATCACCGGCGAGCAGTCGATGAGCAACACAGACACGGTCGTGCACCTGTGGAAGCAAGACGCGACCACCGGTAACGATCTTACTGGTGCGGTCTACGAGATCCGGGATGCGGGAGGCACCGTCGTTGCTACCGGAACGACCCGAGAAGACGGTTCGATGGAGTTTAGGCGCCTTCCGATCGGATCATATACGTTTTCGGAGATCCAGGCCCCTTACGGGTACCTGATCGATACGACGGTGCGCACATTTACCATTGCCGCCGACGGCTCCGTGACCGGAGACTGGTATGTAGCAAACGATCGGCAACAGTACCGGATCCGAGTCGAAAAGGAAAAAGAGTCCGGTGTATGGAACAGCGAAACGGGTCAGTACGACTTCCCGATCGTGCCGGCGGAAGGCATCATCTTCTCCGTTTATGCGGCCGAGAACATTTATGACGCCGTGGGGAATTTGATCTGGGCGGTCGATACGCGGGTTGAGGAAATTCAGACGGACGCAAGCGGGGTAGCGACCACCACATCGGACCTTTATCCCGGCGCTTATTACGCGATCGAGACCGCAGCCACGCCGGATGTGGTTCTGGACGACCAGACGCGGTATCCGCTTTCCGTCGTGCCGCCGGATCAGGTCACTCCGATTGTCACGATCGAAGCCAATAACGGCGAGCCGATCCAAAACCGAGCGATCGCCGGAGCCATCGGGCTCATAAAGATCGCAGGTGACACGAGCCTTCCTCTTTCCGGATGCACGTTTGACGTATTTAACGCAGAGGGCGTGCTGGTCGATACGATCACCAGTGGCGATGACGGGCTGGCGCGGACGAAAACACTGCCATACGGAGTATACACCCTGATTGAAACGCAGGCCTATGTCGGGTACGCGCTTGCTGAACCGCAAACGGTCATCATCAGCATGCAGCCCGAGGAGCTTGACGGGTTCTCGGACGTGTCCATCACGATCGCCAACCAAAGACTGGCCCGTGTCGAGATCTATAAGATCTCCGAAAACGATCAGCGGCCGCTATCGGGCGTGCTGTTTGCCATCTTTGATGCGACCACAAACACGCAGGTTGCGACGATAACCACCAACGAGGACGGGCGGGCCGAGGCGACCCTTCGGATGGGCGACTACTATATGATCGAGATCGAGACCCAAGACGGATACGCGCTTTCAAGTGAGCGCATTCCGATCACGGCGGCATGGGCGGCGATCTACCGGTTTGACCTGACCAACCGGAAAACCGAAGCGATTCTTTATAAGCGCGACGGAACCACACTCGAAGGCCTGTCCGGCGCGGAATTTACCGTATTGGATGCCGAAGGAACGGAGGTCTATATCGGCACGACCGGAGAAGACGGAACGCTTCATGTTCGGGGGCTCTTGCCCGGAACCTACACGTTTACCGAAACCAGGGCCCCGCACGGGTACAGCCGGAGCGCGGACGTAAACACCTTTACAATCGACGCATACGGAAACGTAACCGGGGACACGACCATGGACAACGATCGGACCGAAGTGATCCTTTTTAAGCAGGATCGCCTGACACAACAGTTCCTTCCGGGTGCAGAGTTTACCGTGTATAACGCGGACGGACTAGAGGTCTGGCGCGGAGAAACCGGCACGGACGGAACATTACATGTGGTCGGAATCGCCCCCGGGGTTTATACCTTCCAAGAAACGGACGCGCCGGACGGGTATACGGTCATGAACGTGGAAAAGACCTTTACGCTCGACGATTACGGATCCGTAACCGGGGAGACCCTTTTACAAAACGAGCCGACCGCACTGATCGTTCAAAAAACATCAACGCTCTCCACCGTCGGACTGGAGGGGATGCAGTTTGAAATTAACGATGCGGCCACCGGTGAGCCGGTCGAGTTTGAATACGTCCCGGAGATCCGTGCGTACATCCCGACGTATGCGATCCCGGTCTATGAAGCCGACGCCACCCGTGTGATGGCGGCAACACTCGACGAACTGGGGGTCAGGGCCACCAGCGAAAGCAGCGGCACGATCCTCGTGACCGACGCAGACGGACTGGCGCGGATCTATTATTTAACGCCCGGACAGTATGTGGTCATTGAGACCTCTGCACCGCAAGGGTTTTTGATGGATTCGGTCCCGATGAACGTCGTCATTAACGGAGATACGATTCTGAGTAATGCTGCGATCGCTGCGCTCGAAAACACCCCGGACGACACCCCGACCGGATGGAGCGATGCCGTCGATGAGGGGCTGGGAATATGGGCCGTGCTTGTTCTTCTTATGGGCACAGCCATTCTATATCGTGTTTCGGAGTGGAAAGATCGACTGGAAGAACAACCGATTGAAACCCAAGAAACAACGTGGTAGAATAGACTCATATCATTAAACTTAGGCTCGGAGCATTGTGCGCCGGGCCTATTTTTTATGGTTCATTATTTTTTTAACCGGGACAAGCCCGGAGAAGGAGATCAAAATGGAAAACGAGAAAATGGTATGGACAGCTAAGCCCGCATGGTGGGAAAAAGAAATGAACATCGAAGATCCGGACATGACCCCGGAAGAAGTGAGGAACTGCTTGCGCGAGGCAAACGAAGCCGAGTACAAGAGAATCGTCAAAAAGGCGGAGAAAATCTCCACGCCAAACGGAGTGCTGGTCATGATGTGGTCGCCACAGTTTCCGGCCCGCATCGTCTGCCAGATCAAAAAAAACGTCGCGGAGTGCTTTGAAAAAAGCATTCGGCAGCCGTGTTGGTTTATCGATGAACTCGGCGAACTAAGAAGACGGTCCGAACTTCAGCCCGACCGGTGTTGGCGCGCGGTGTATCGCGAGATCAACACCGACATGGCCGGGATTTCCCGGTTCGTGGAGATGCTTTCCGGGTCCGGCATTATACCGGATGCGGTAGACCAGGCGATCAACGAGTACGCGGTGCAGAGTCTCTTTTTGAGTACGAGCCCGCTCGGCAGTAAAATCGAAGCCAAGCTGAAAGAAAAATCAATCTTGCAGCGCGTGGGGGTGATCGTGTGAGAATTTTTGTCGATATGGACGGAACGCTCGCGCAGATCCATCCGGACACTGGAAAGCGCTGGTCCGAGCCCGGCTACTTTTGGGGGCTTGCGCCCTATGCGAGTATGCTTCGTGCCGTAAAAACAATGATTGCGGCCGGGGCGGACGTGTGGATCATCACCACGGTCCACACGATCGCGGCGATTCAGGAAAAGGACGCATGGCTTCGGCGGTACTTGCCGGAGCTGCGCGCCAGTAAAAGGATCTACGCGCTGCCCGGAAAGCCCAAGGGGGCATTTGTTCCGGGTGGCGTGCAGGATGAGGATATCCTCATCGACGATCACACGCCAAACCTGTTGGAGTGGCCGGGAATCGGGATCAAAGCCGTAAACCCCATAAACCACAAAAAGGGGGTCTGGAAGGGTCCGCTCATCGATGTACGACGAGCCGAGCGATTGTGCACGGCACTGTGCACGCGAAAAGCCGGCTAGAAAAGAAAAAGAAGAGAGGAGCATCCGAAAACGGGTGCTCTTCTTTTATTTTTTGGAAAGGAGCAAAACATGGGAAAAAAAGAAGAAGGGATCCGGATCATGGAGCGCCTCCTACACACAACGCTCAAGGGGATGCTGGAGTTTTTTCGGTTTTTTGAAAGAAACCCGGAGTTGTGCGTACAAAACTACGGGTACGTATCCAAGCGAACCGCGTTTGGTGTCAATCAAACGTTGTTCGAAAGCAAATACCCGGGCCTAAAATTGCCCCCGTATGACACCTCAAACCTTGGCGCGTCGATCGCGCTGGCGTGGGCGACCTATGTCTGGGAAAAGACCAGGGGCATCTATCGGTTCGATTCGGAATTTATGGAAGAACTGATAAAATCCGACCTGGAGTACCCGATCCCCAGCGAGGTTCTAAAGCGGCTCCCGGAGCCGTGCACACTGATTCGTCTGCCGGACGGGTTTTACCAAGAAGGGTTTCAGTATGTCTTTCTGATTCAGGACGAAACGCCCTACGGAAGACAACTGGTTCTTGTTTTTCAGGACGGAGAAGAGGAAGCCCCGGAAGACTGGGACACCTCGTACATGACGATCCCGCTGGATCAAAAATGGGTAAACGAAAAAGATGTCGGCGCTTTAAACTCAAGGGTTGAAAATCCGTCCGGAGATGATGAGCCGCCGGTGGAAGGAATCATCCTTCCCGGACGGACCAAGCCGGTTCGGGAAGCGCGGGAAATTACGGCGTATCACCATCGACTCGCCAAAAAAATCCTTCCTTTGGCGATCTATCTGGGTTCGTACCAACCGGACATCGAACGCGTGACGACCGATTCCGCGCTAAAAAACGATCCGGGCCGACCGATCAAGCACGAGGTAGGGAAAAACGTCGCCCTCCTGATGCGCAAAACCAAAAAGGAGTACGCGTCAAAAGAGGGACGGGCAGGGGAGGCCGGCCGCCAAAAGGCACCTCACTACCGTCGGCCGCATTTCCGGATGCAGCTCTACGGAAAACGCCCCGCCCCGGGCGAGCAAGACCAGAGATATCACCGCGTCACGTGGGTCTCCGGTGCATTTATCCATAACGGAGAAGGAAAAATCCCGATCCGCAACCGAATAGTGACCTGATTCATTAAACCGTCCGATGCGCAAATGTACGCATCGGACGGTTTTTTGTTTCTCCGACTTGACAAGATGTAACGCGCAAGATATATTAAAAGCAAGTTTATTAAAGGTTTTGGGAGACGTATGCCCAAAGCCTTTATTTTTTTGCCCCAAAACCCGTAAAAGGCGACGCAAGGTCGCAAAGAAAGGAAGAAGACGATGCTGGAGAACGAACACCAAATCATCCTGGACTACAAAAAAACCAAAAGCCTGCGCGAAGTGGCACGCCAAAACTTCTGTTGCCCGGAGACAGTGCGCCTAATCCTCATCCGCCACGACATTCCGAGAGCGCCGGCCGGCCACCACGGAGAATCCCTGTTTGATGGTTGTTAAAAAAAACAAAGGAGAAGGAATCATGAAAGAGGAAAAATCGGACCGGGTTGATTTTGTTTTAGAAAGCGGAGAGAAGGGGTGTATCGTTGATCTGTCAAAAAGCTACGGAACGCAGATCCGCGTGTACGTCGGGGACAAATGGGCGGAATGGGGAACGGTTCTTTTTGAGTTTGAGCATTACTCTGAATTTATCGAGCGCGAAGACGAGGAAGTCTTTCGCACGCTGGAAAAACTCGGATATCGGCTCCCGTCTAAATCCGAAGTGGAAGCATTAAACATCGAAGCGCGCAAAAGAAGAGAGCGCTGCATCCGGGCAAATGATTTTCGGGAAGCCGGATCCGTGCTGATTTGTTGACAAAAAAGGGAACACACCGTATAGTAGAGACATATTATTAAACCAGACTCGGAGCACTATGCCCCGGGTCTATTTTTTATGTCCATTATTTAATTAACCGGGACAAGCCCGGGAGAAGGAGAAAACCATGGAAAACAGAGTAGAGTTTATATCTTACGACGGAGAGTACCCGACATTGTGTAGGGGCACACTCCTGGTAAAAATCAAAGAGACCAAGTACGAGCTAAAAAACGCGCTCAGATCCACGGGGCGCGTTTGGTTCGACAAGGGCTGGGATGAGCATGTCGAACGGGGAAAGTGGGAGGTTATTTTGCCGAAAACCCTCGAAAAGTTCCGAAAGGAGATCGAGGGGGAGGTAAATGCCAATATTCCCCAAGGGTGTTGTGGCGGGTGCGTATGATCGCGCCCACCACAACACCAACAAAAAAGAAGAAGAGGCGCTAAATGGCCTCTTCTTTTTAATATAAAGGTAAAAAAGGAAAGGAAGGTAGAAAAAATGCCGAAGTACGACAACAGCAACCAAATCATCCGGATCGACGGGAAAAACTGCCTTTTAGAGGTGATGACAAGCGCCTTTGAAATCGGGCAGGTGCAGATCAATTTTGCGACCTACAATCAGACTGCGGAGAAGGGCTCGCGCCAGACCGCGATGATCTCGTTTTACATCGAGGTAGCGGAGTTTTTAGCTCTTGCCGACGACATCCTGATCGGGCGGCTTTCGCAAAAAGCAAAGATCGCCAAGGAAAAGGCGGCCGCAACCAAAGGCTACGCGGAGGCGGTGTACCGCTCGATGGGCGGGGTGTCCGCGGAAAAACTCAAAGCATCCGGCCGAGCCCGCGAGGACGGCAAGGCCCTTTCGCGCCAAATGAGTATCCTTGGCGGAGACAAGGTCGCCTTTCTGGTCATTGCAGAGCAGGGCGCCGGGGAGAGCGATGCCAAGGGCTTGATCGTCCCGCGCTACGGAAACAAGCCCGACGCAAAAATCATGGTGCCGGTCACGGAAGACGCCATGAAGCAACTGGCGGCGATTGCCAAAGCCTACATTTACGGGTTTATCACCAACCAGTTTGCGATCGGCACCGTAACCGGAAAGAAGCAGCCCAAGACGGATGGATCCAGAGCGGAAATTCCGCTCCCGGAGCCGCCGGAACAGTACCGGGCCGGATAAAGGAGAGGAAAAAATATGAGCAGTGATCGTTATCGAAGATTCTTTTTTCGCCTTGCAGACTATAACGCCGATGAGGCGTTGCGATGTCTTGTGAAGGAACACTGTGACGACATCGAGACCGACTGGTACCCCGGTACCGTCGTGTGCACTGATCCACATGGGGACCCATGGTCTCGACAAGACATCGAAAATTATTGCATAGAGAAGAAAATTGCTTTCGATCGCTGGTATGAAGCAGATCTGGAGCGTCCGGCAACGTACAGGATATATCGCCCCGGCGACGAGCCAATCGACAAAATCTGCGATGTGGACGTCATCGACGCGCGGCCATACATGTTTTGCGACGCCATCGCGAGCATTCTTGCCAGCAAAAGTTCAACAGACAAGGAGAAGCTGAACTGGATTGCAAACGCGGTTCAACATTCGGATTTTCCGTGTCCGCGGATTTATGATTACCGCTCGCCCCGCGAGTCGGAAGGGGGTTGATTATGCACAAAGAATGGTGCGGAAATCCTTGTTGCGACTGCAAAAAGCCTTGCACGCTAGACCATTCGATGCCCTGTGATCCGGATTGCACGGCGCTCGGCCCGAACGGGGAGCGCAACAGCCCGGATTGCCAGGAGTGTGACGCGAACAAATTTAACTGACGGTATTTCCGTCAACCAAAAGAAAAACAAGGCGAGGGAGGACGGCATAAGTTCTCCCTTTCCTTGTTCAGAAAGGAAAAAACATGGACAGCGAAAAAACGTTGCGCCAGTTATGCGAGGAATATCGGCGCATCCAAAAGGAGATCCTTCGGAAAACAGAACGACTGAGACGCCTCATCTTATCCAAACAGGAAAACAATGTTGGCGTGGGAATAAAATCCCGCACGCTAAGAGCCAGTCAAAAGAAAGGAGGCCCAGGATGAGCACGAGAGGAGCATGGGGGTTTATTATATCCGGGAGAAAAAAGGTAACGATGTGCGCGCACGCCAGTTATCCGACCGGATTAGGACGCCAAGTAATCAAGTTTATTCAAAACCATACGGACGAAGAACTGACAGAAATCGCCAAACGCATCGAACTGGTGCAAATCAACGAACTCGCGACGCCGGATCAGATCCGAACGTGTCTTTTGGTTCTTCCCGCCTACGAGGGGGACAGTAGCCCGCTGTACTCAAAAGACTGGGCGACCCTGCTCGATGGCGTTGCTGATGAGCCGGAATACTATGCGGACGGGCTGTTGTACATGATCGACGCAGCGTGGTTTTTAAAAGATCCGCTCTTTTGCGAGTGGGCATACCTGATCGAACTGAAGGAAAAACAACTGCTTATCCGAGTGGGCGAATCCGGGAAGAAGAGAATGCGGCTGACTAACCGGATCCCGTTTGAACGTATTCGCGAGTGGTCACAAAAGCAACTTCATGACATCACGGAAGTGATCGAATGTGAAAGAGCCGAAGAAGAATAGAGAGGAGAAAAAGAGATGGCCAATTATGAGGCAACATCCAGAACCAACTATTTTCACGTCACGGACGAGGAGGCGTACCAGAAACTCTTTGCGCGACTCATGGGCGAAGACAGTATTGTATCTTTCGATGAGAAAGATACAGACGGCCGCATACTGCACGGGTTCGGTTCGTATTCCGGTATCGAGTATAACCCGCTTCCTTCAGATTTTGAGGACGTAAGGAAACTGATCGCATCAGACGCGGTCTTTGACAAAGAAGGAAAAAGGATCCCTCCTGAAAAGGCAGAAGAGCAGATGGAACTCTTTAACGAAAAGGGCGACTGTATATTCTGCTATGCCGAGGAGCCCGATTGCATTGATGTTTTCGTGGAGTTACTTCAGAAGATTCTTCCGGAAGACGAGTGTTTTGTCTATATGGAAGTCGGGGCCGAAAAACTCCGATATGTAGTCGGTGATGTGATTGTTGCTACAAAAACCGAAATGCGGTACATGTCAATCGATAATTTTGTTCGAGAGACAGTGCAGGAAATCCTGGGAAAAAAAGCCATAACAAGAATATGTTATTAAGAAAGGAGCGTATCATGACACAAAAGGAAACCACAAGCGCATTTCTTCGCCTTTTGGATCAGATCCGCGATTACGATCGACCCGTAGTCTTTTTGGATTATTTGGAGATTACGGCATCGGTCGTGGGCGTCGTATATGGCGAAAAAGCCCAGGTGAAAAAAGCGGTCGAAAAATTTGGGAAGATCCTATCGAAATACCGCGATCCGAAGGCCACGCAAGAAGCGATGCACGAGATGTTTAAACTCATCGTAAACGCGCACGTCGATCGGCCTTTGGAGGATGCGTTCGGGCCGATCTACATGGAGATCGTTACCAAAGGTAGTCGGGACGCCATGGGGCAAATATTTACCCCGAGCAGTCTGTGCGCGATGATGGGACAGATGCTTTTGGATAAAAACAGCATCGAGGAAGCCGTCAAAAACGGAAAACGCATCACCCTTTCCGACCCGTGTTGCGGATCCGGCGGCATGTTTTTCGGGGCCGCACGCGCCATCTTAAATCAAGGGCATTCGCCCCAAAAGAGAATGGGTGTGTACGCCTCGGACATCGATCGCAGGTGTTGCCTGATGACCTACATCCAACTGGTGCTGGAAGAAATTCCGGCGCACATCGAGCACAAGGACGCGCTTCGAAACGAAGCGCCGTGGGATACATGGGAAATCCCGTATGTTCTTGTTCCCGTCCCATGATAAAATGAAAAGGTCGAAATCAAGGATGTGCGAAAAGCACATCTTTGATCTATACGTCATCCGTATACCGACGAGACCCATCACCACTTTCCACGCGAGGACTGCGATCATGATCTATACCGTAACCTACGCATGTAAGCACACGGAAGACCGGGAAATTACCGGTACCCCGGAACAAGTCGCGCGCAAAATCAAGTGGCTCGAAAAGAAGGGGCTCTGTAAAGAGTGTTATATTAAAAAAAAGAACGAAGAGCCGATTGTGCTTAATGTCGCACGCTATAACGACGGAACGCGGGATTCCTATTCAGAGAAAATCATTCTTTATATAACGGGAAACGCGTACCCGGTTCGCGCGGAGCTCATAAAAGAAGGATACGCGCTGGGCATCCTTCCGCCGATCGGAAGAAAGGGTGTTGTCGAAAAGGAGATCAAGGCGTGGAATAAAACTTGCACGCTGAGTAATTTGGAACTCGAAGTCGCGCTGGTCATGCCGTACTGCCAGAAGAAGGTCAGCACGTTAAATGGGATCGACGAAATGGTCATGAGCCGGTATCGCCCGCGCTATCAGGACGCCATCAACCAACTTCGGGACATCCCGGAACCGAAATGTCCGGAATGGATTCAAAACATACAGATCACAGAAAAAATCTACGGGAAGCCCGGACAGTATAGTATTTACGCCCGATCCGGAGATAAAAAAGAGATCAGCGACAAACAGGCGCAGGAACTCCAAAAATACTTTAAAGAAAAAGAGGCATACCAAAGTAAAATCCTGAAGATACGAGAGACGATGAACTGACCCGACCCGGGCACTTGAACCGCGCATTAAATGATGTTAGAATGTATCCATATCATTAAACAGACTCGGAGCACTATGCCCCGGGTCTTTTTTTATGAAATTTTTTGATTCGGGAAAAGCCCGAAGAAAGGAGAAAAACATGGAAGTAGGAACAGAAATCAAGCTGATGCTTGACAGCGGTCAAGAGATCACGCAATCATCGGAAGAATTCCGCGACACACTATCCAGCGTCGAAGCGGAATCCAAATGGCTATGGATCCGCGGGGAAAGCATCTCCGTGGAGGGACCGGACGAACTTTCGGAGCTCCCGGAAGAAGTCTTTGCCGAAACGGAGAAAAATTCGCCGTACACACTCTGGGGCACGTTTGAGGATGTGCTTACCGGAGAAAAGACGAACGACGGGTTTATGCTTCGGTGTTCTGCGGTGCTGGACTTGTTTGCGCGAGCCAACGAGACCAGCCGAAGCGGCATCAGTTGTCTTCCGGACCACCGGGAGATCCTCACTCGGATTTACAAGACGCAAAACCAGACGTTTTTGGCCCTTGTGCGCCACGGACGGTTGGCATCGCTTCATAGCGACGTGTACGCGCCAATCTCCCAAGTCGATGTATATTCGTACATCGAGGACGAGTTTTTGGGCGCAAACGGGCCGACCGAGGGAACGTTTATGGAGGGCGAGTACACCCTGTTTGGCACATGTTCGTGGTACCAAATCACGGACAAAACACTTTTACAGGAGTATAACGACGCCCTGGATGCGGCGGGGATCGCGCTTCACGGAAAACCGTATGCGGGTCTTCGGGTCAGCACAAGCGACGTCGGTACGGCGGCAGTACGAATCGCACCGTACATCCAAAACGGAAACTTGAGGATCCAACTGCCGGGGCAAGGATGTGTTCGACACATCGGAAGCGCGGACATGGACAAAGTACGGGGAGAGGCCGAAAAGGTGTTTTTGCGCTATACCCATGGCGTTAAAGACCTGATCCGGCTGATGAGCATCCAGCTCCAAAACCCGTATGAGGCGATTTTGGCGGCCGGACTAAAACTTCGGATGCCGGCAAAGGAACTCACCGAGTATTTGACCGCGCGAGATTCCGCCGGCGCGTTGCCGGAGATGACGGCCTATCAGGCCTACGAAATCTTAAACGAGATCGTTTCGGTAGTTTCCGGATCGATCACGAGCGAGCGAAAGTTCAATCTGGAGGAGAGCCTTTATTTGGCGCTCCAGTACGACTGGAAAACGCTCGATCGGATGAAGGGACAGAAAAAGCCGTAATCACAATAAATAATCGCGAAGGAAAGGCGGGCTGTCCCTTATATGGGACACCCGTTTTTCCTTCGCATGAAAGGAGAAAAACATGAGAAAAATCAAGGTGCTGATCAAGGAACCGGGAAAAAGACCGTACTTCGCTTTAATCAATAATGACCTACGGTCTTTACAAAAGATCGTAGGCGGATACATTGAAACCGTCATCACGATCCCGGAAGAGGGAATCGTCGTGGTCTGTAACGAAGAAGGCCGCCTGATGAACCTTCCGAAAAACGCCGTTTTTAACGGCGTCGATTATGTCGGGACGATCCTATTTTCCGGATTTGACGAAGAGGAGTTTAGCGATTTGCCGATCTCGGTGGACGAATTTGCAAAAAGGCACCCGGAAATGTTTATAGAAGCGGAGGTGGAGTCATGAAAACAAAAATCAGTGACGTCCGGGTCGTCTGTAAAGACATTCGGACGATTACGGACGAACAATGGAAAACCCTCCGACGAAACATCGGCGGGCAGCCCAAACTCGGGTGTTCCGACACGGCGCGGGTCGAGGCGATCTATAACGCCGCAAAAGAGCCGTATCCGTGGAGCACGCCGCAAGCGCTGGCCAGAGAACTACGCGCGGCGATGAAGGGCGTGTTACTGGATCAAAATCCGACCAACGCCATGGATTGGGGGCACAAGATGGAAGCCCCGATTGCGATGGCGTGGGCGGCTCAAAACCCCGATTGGCAACTGGTGGCGACCCACACGCTCTATGAATCCACCCGATACCCTTGGATGCGCGGAAACTTAGACTATTTCGTGCAGCACAAAAGCACAGGGGAGCTGGGGGTTTTAGAGGTAAAGCACACCAGCTGCTATAACAACAAGTTTATCTCCGCCATGCGTGCCGGAAAGGTTCCGGAATACTACGCGTGGCAAGTACAAGCAGAGATGACCCTTGTGCATCTGGAAAAAGCCTTTTTGTGTCTTGGATGGTCCAAGATGGAAGAAGGATGCGCAGTAGAAGGGATCGCATGGGCGGAGCTCACAAGCGATCCGGAAAAAGAAGCCTTCATGGTAAAAGCCGAGAAGGAATTCGTTCAATCCGTCATCGACGGATCCCCGGTGTCCGCCACCATCACGCCCAAACTCGCAGAAGAGTTAAAGGCGCAATGGGTAGAGTATCTGCCCGGCGTGGCGACGCTAAAAAAAGACAGTCTTTCAGACATGATTATATTTGAGGCACTGGAAGACGAGGAAAAGGAGCTCTCCGACCGGCTTTCTTCGGTGCAAGCCGAGCGCGACATCGTCGCCGACCGGATCTTTCGAGCCGGCGGGATGCGCCAGGCGGCTGAACTGGTCCACGAGGATCAGCGCTATACCTTGGAAATGACCTTTACGAAGAGTACAAAGGTCAAAGAGGAGGAAGTCAAAGCGGCATACCCGGAGGTCTGGGAGGCGGCGCGCTCATTTACGAGCACAAACTTTAAAACCGCGGCCAAAGACCACGGACTCACCAAAGAGGACGTCAAGCGGTTTATCGCGGAAGAAACCAAGCCTAAGGGGTTTACATTACAAAAAAACCCCTACATCAAACCATAAAGAGGAAACCCGGCTGTGCAAGGTGCACGGCCGGTTCCTTTTTGAGGAAAGGAGCACAAATGGAAAAGACCGAAAAGGCGCTCTCTACGATCCGCGCACGATTTAAGTACCGGATCTATCCGAACGCAAAAATCAAGACCGTCCCGGCCGACGCATTTTGCGTGTCGCTGATGGAACTGGTCGAACCGTTTGCGGAAGCAGGAATTGAAGCCGGCCAAACCATCCGGGTCGCCGGCGTAGCGATTCCGACCATGGCGTGCGGGGACTTGACCTATGAGATCATGGGCGCGTTCGAAGAAAGCCCCAAATACGGGAAGTCCCTAAAAGCCAAGCTGGTATGCCCGATCATGCCCAGCGAACTGTCCGGGATTAAGGCCGTGCTTTCAAGCGGAATCGTTCCCGGGATCGGGCCGAAAACCGCCGAAAAGATTGTCGATTTTTTCGGAAAGGACACGCTTCGGATCATCGAGTCCGAGCCGATTCGGCTTTTGGAGATGCGCGGCATCTCCGAGCGCCTGATCAATCGGATCCGGGACGCGAATTTTTCGCTTTCCCGCGAGCTTCAGGAGGCGGTCATTTTTTTGCAAAGCCATGGCGTACCCACCAAAACCGCGCTTCGGATCGGAAACCATTTCCGCGACAAGACCGAGGAGGTCTTGACCCAAAACCCCTATCGGGCGACAGAAGTCGAGGGTGTCGCATTTGTTCGCGCGGATGCGATTGCAAAGAGTATGGGGCTACAAGATCCCTTGGACCCAAGAAGGGTCGAAGCGGCGATCCACCAAGCGCTTTTGGACATTTACCCGGAAGGGCATATGTGCTACTCCCAGACGGCGACGCGCATCAAAACGCTCAATGTCCTAGGGGTAGCGGGAAACACCATAAACGCAGAAACGGTGAATGCCGGCATGGACGCGATGATCCATGACCGCAAAATCGTAGTCCACGAGTACGAGCAGAAGACATTTTTATATCTGCCGTCCTCGTTCCGGGCGGAAACCGGAACGGCCATGTCGCTTGCGGCACTTGTCCGGTCTCGCGCATCGGTGGAAGTGGGCTCCGTTCGGATCGAACGCATCGTCAAAGACGCTTGCCGCGACCTAAAAATCTGCCTCGACAAAACCCAAGAAGAGGCGGTGGTGAACTCGCTTTGGAAAAAGGTTTCCATCATCACCGGCGGACCCGGAACCGGCAAAACGACCATCCTGAAAGCGATGGTTGCCGCGTACAAAAAAATCGAGTCCAAAGAGGTACACCTGATGGCACCAACCGGACGAGCGGCACGAAGAATGTGTGAATCGACCGGGGAGCGAGCCTCCACCATTCACTCCGCGCTGGGACTGACGCCCGTGGAAGAAGTCGGAAAAAAGTGTAGCGTGGAACTGGACGGACTCGTGGTCGTCGATGAAGTCAGTATGGTCGATGGTTTTTTGATGAGCGCGCTCGCGAAGAGCCTTGCGCCAACCGCACGCCTCGTGCTGATCGGAGACGTCGATCAACTGCCGTCCGTCGGCCCGGGAGCGGTCTTAAAAAACCTGATCGAATCCGGGGTCATTCCGGTCACGCGGCTCGTAAAAACGTTCCGGCAAAAGGGCGGGTCGGTGATCATCGCCAATACCAGCCGGATCAACCGGGGCGACGACCAGTTGGAAGAAGTGCCGGGCGAATTTCTGATCCGGCACTGCGCAGAAAAAGAGCAGCAGGAAGAAGCGATCCGTGCCTATCTTTACGGGGTGAAAAAGTACGGTCTTTCCGAAACAGCGCTTCTGACCCCGTTTCGGCGGCATGGAGACTTGGCGTGCAACACGTTAAACCCACGCATCCAAGGGATCCTAAACCCGCCGGACGGAAAAAAGGTCGAAATTCAAATCCACCACGGGAAGCCGGAAGATGGCGCACGGCCGCTTTTGTTTCGCGTAGGGGATCCGGTGATTGCCAGCATGAATTTTCCCGGAAAAGACATCTCGAACGGGGACATCGGAATCATCGAGAAAATCGAAGAGCGGACCATGCTTGTTCGGTTCGACGCCGAACGCGCCTACGAAATCTCCGGAGAGAGCCTCTTTTCGGTTGACCTGGCGTATGCCATGACCATCCACAAGAGTCAGGGCTCGGAGTACGCGTGCGTGGTTCTGGTCTGTTCCTCGGCCCATAAGCGTATGATCAAGCGAAATTTGATTTACACAGGTTTGAGCAGAGCCAAAAAAGAGGTGATCACCGTAACGGACCCGCCGGGTCCACCGGGATCGGGCGCTCTTTATTTGGCGGCAAATACCCCGGATACCAGTAAAAGGGGGACTTTCCTTAGCCATTTTCTCAGGATGTATCACTAGTCTAGCCCCCCCCAAAAAAAGGAGTCGGTCGCAAAAGCGCCGGCTCCTTTTTTTATTGCCCTTAAAATAAATATGTGGTACGATATATTCATATCATTAAACCAGACTCGGAGCACTATGCCCCGGGTCTTTTTTTATTCTAATTTATGATCCGAGACAGCTCGGAGAAAGGAGGAAAAATGAAAGCAAGAGTGGATGGTCGGATCCTTTTGGGCGAAAAAGGAATCCAAAAGGTGGGCGACTGCGAAAAAGAAGCAGTGAAGTTTATCGTACAAGACGAGAGGCAAAATGAGATCCTGTGCTATGTCGCAAACAAGGGTCTTGTAAAAACGCTTCTGGAGTACAAAGACGTATTAACAGAAATTGTCCTTAGTCTATCGGGCGAAATTCAGTACAAGCCCGGACAAAGTAAACCGGTCTTTGTGGTTGAGTCAATTATGATTCCCGCAAGTGACTTGCCCTTGATTCGGGGCACAAAGACGGGTCTTCCGGCATATGTGGAAGGCATCGTCGCGATCGAAAAGTAAAAAATCCCAAAAAAATAAAGCAAAGGGGGACAAGCCCACATGAAAGCCACCGAAAAAAAGAGGCTCGCTTCGGCGTGCCTCAACATCGATCAAGCCCTGATTCAGATCAAGGAAGTCAGAACACTTACCGTATCCCTGCCCGGGAAAAGCGTGCACGTAGCCGAGGTCAACGGAGAAAAGATGGCCATGACGATCACCCCGAAACAAACCGTCCTTCATATGGACGTGGAAGCCGGGTCGATCGAATCGGTCACGGCTCGGATCGCGGGAGCGATGATCAGTTATCTGATTTCAACAAACCCCGGGGACGAGCACGTCGAGGCCTGCGCGCGGGAGATCGAACAGGGGACATTTACCCTGTCTGAGGATCTGAAAAAACGGATTGTCAGCGCGGCAGAAGACTTGTTGGTCGCGCCGCCGCGCGGGCGTCCGGTACTTTTAAAGCCGGCATTACCGAACTTTGCAGCAAGCGAGATCACCGAAAACCACACGGCGTTGCCGCCCAATGCGGATTTTTCCGAGTGGATCCGAGAAAGCGACGTGCAAGCCGGAACGGCCTTTTCGTTTGTTCCGGCGGAGCAGGCACGCGGAAAGTATCGTCTTCCACGCGTACCCGGTCGTCCGGTATTGGGAAAACCCGAGAAGATCTCGGATAAGATCATGGTCGTTCCGTATGCGGAGCAGATCGCAAAAACGATCCATGCCTCGTATGCAGAAACCGACGGAGAAAAATTAAACAACGTGTTGCTGTACGGCCCGTCGGCCGGCGGAAAGTCGATCGGAGCGCTCATCATCAGCGCGCTTCTGGACCTTCCCTTTTACGGCTTCAATATCGGGCCGAATACGTCTGAAGTATCGCTCTTCGGCGGGTTCGTGCCTAGAATCAAAAACGACGGAGACCTGTACGCCCAAAGATTCGCGGAGGAATACCGCGAGTACGCCCAAAGCCTTTCGGATTATGACCTGGAAATTTCCCCGGAAGAAGGGCTTCGACAAATGGGCGCGTTTCAGGAAGGCGAGCCGCACGCCGATCAGGTGTTGCGCATAAAGGCGCTATGCGCCGATTTGAAAAACAACACCTCCTCGGGCACAAACGATTCGGCGGAGCAAGGCGCATATACCTACGCGCTTTCGTCGTTCATCCAGTGTTTTGCCTATGGCGGAGTCATTGATCTGGCAGAAGGGCAGCTGGCGCAAAACCAAGCACTTCTGGGCGTTTTAAACTCCGCGCTGTCGGAAGGGTATGTCACATTACCGATGTCCGGACAGATCGTTCGGAGGCATCCGAACTGTGTCATTGTCGCCACCGGAAACGTGGGCGTGGGACACTACGGAGCCAAGCAACTGACCCAATCGGTCTATTCCCGGTTGACCTATAAGGTCGAGGTACCGGATATGGGCGCCAAAGAACTTTGTGTCATTGCGGCACAAAAGTTTGGCGACAAGATCGAAGGTAGGGTTGGAGCAACGCTGAGTCGTCTATCCGAAGGATTTGTAGCGATGCGCGAAGAAATCAACACCCTTCTTCGCGGGGACATCTCCGGAACCTTGGACGCCAGAACGTTTTTTGCGTGGATCCAGATGGCCAAAACGATGGGCCTTAAAGAGTCCGCAAACTACACGATCATCCCGGCCTGTTCTCAGGTCCGGGACAACCAGAAGAAGATCACCGAAGCGGTGATGAAAAAAATCGACGACATCGAGGATGGTGCGTTAATAGAGGAGGCGTAAGCCTTCTTTTCGCCCGCCGCCTCGATTCGGAGGAAAGGAGAAAAATGAGTATACGAAAAACCGATATCGAACAGATTGAGGACGAACTGCGCGGCGCACTGACCAAGATGGTCGGTAGCCACGCCGGGGCAATTCGCGTGCAGGAAATGTCGGAAGACGAGGACGAAATCGCTAAAACCGACGGAGAGAACATATATCTCTGCCGGCGCGATCACGCGTTCATCCGGGAGTTTCCGGCAGTGCGTTTGTATCAGCACCAATTACGTGCCGGTCTGGGGTACCACGAACTCGGGCACATTCTTTTTACGGCCAACAGGACGGCGTCGAATTTTTTTAATAACTCCGATGCCGCGCTGGAGATGTTGTTCCCGGTAAAAAACCAAAGAGCGTCCTACCGACGGCTGATTGTCCTCTACGGCGAAAAAGCGGTGACCCATGCGTTAAAACAGGTGTTGTTTCAGCTCGCGTTTTCGTTCCACAACATCCTTGAGGACGGGCACTTGGAGCGACGGATGCTGGCAGAGGTAAAAGAAAGGGCGCAATTCGGCATCCACACGCCGGAAATGGCAAGGCTGTATCGGGCGCTGAACTTCATGAGGCTGGTCTTCAAAAAAAGCCTCCTGAAGCAGTATCGGGAAAAGACAGAAAAGTCCGTCTTTGACGAGCTCGTGCACGAACTGCTGTTTTATTCGCTCTACGGAAACATTGAGTATCCGGCCGGGACCGGTACCCGAGCAACACCCCTAAAAGACAAAAACATCTACCTGGCTTGTAAATCGACTAAATCGACACATACAGGCGGGTACAACACCAGAATGTACACTGCTTCTGCGGCGGACATTATTGTCTTGCCGGAAGATACTTCGCGCTTAACCAAGGACATTCTGGACGCGGTTCAAGCACAAGAACGGGTCGGCGCGATGGTTCTGGAAGAAATGGACTATGATTTAATCCGGCGCTGCGTCGAGAGTGTCCTGCACGCGCATCTGGAGATATCCTCTTTAAGTAGTCCGCCGCCGGCATGGATCCAACAACTAGGGCTCATGGAAAAAATAAGAGAAGCGGTTTTCCCAAAGTCGGCCAGACGCCGGTTTAAGGGGGCAATGGTAGTGGCCCGAGAGGTATTTGCCGATCCGGTCATGCAACTTGAAGTGTGCATGATGATCCATGAAGCCCTTGCCGCACAAAAAATGAGCCAAAGCGGTGATCAAGGCAAAAGCCAAGATCAAAGCCAAAGCGGCGATCAAGGC
>JAEAME010001049.1_pt1 | contig 21765 bp, 24 predicted proteins | sample 8958731 | NCBI WGS metagenome assembly JAEAME01 (sample SAMN16933194, study PRJNA681113) | bioreactor sludge metagenome | isolation source: anerobic bioreactor sludge (Control) | place: India:Bengaluru | collected 2018-10-24 | reverse complement strand
TACGGTGGTGTGAGAGGACGGTGATTAAAATAATTAATTACCTCCTACTCGATTAAAGAATTTTTCATTATCTTTAAAAAAATCATAGTAAATTTTAACATTTTCTAATTCATACCAATTTCTTACTTTAACAGGGATACTATCTAAATCATAAGTTTTAGCTCCCTCAATTGACAATAAAAATGGTGAATGTGTAGCAATAATAAATTGACAATCACAGTAATGACTACATTCAAGAATTAGCTTTATAAGTCTAATTTGAAAGATTGGCGATAAGCTATTTTCAGGTTCATCTAATAGATACAGTTTCCCAGATTCAAATTGTTTATCAAAATATGACAATGCAGATTCTCCATTTGAATTCATTTTGATATTACTACCACTACGTTCTCTTACAAAGGTAGTCATAGTCTTTTGTCTAGCATCATTTTGCAGTTTAAGAGCTTCATATTTATCTAATGAATTGAATTTTACACTTCCAAATTTTGCATCCATAAATGTATTTTTAACAGCTTCTTTTTTCTTATCAATTTTAATATTATCATATCTAAGATTAATAACATGACTAAATATATCATCACTAGTTATAATTTTACTTCCTTTTGGTATGTCAATCTTATATCCATCTTCATCAACAGAATTTTCATATGTACACATTTTATCTACATATTCACTAAATCTCTCACTTGAGTTAAAAGGTGTTTCTCTAGGTAAATTCAATTTTTCTGCAATCAAATTAAGAAGAGTTGACTTGCCAGAACCATTCCCACCATAAAACATAGTAATATCAGAAAATTCAATATTTTGTAGATCCTTGAAAGGGAAAATACCGTATGGATATACTTTACATTTAAGATGATCAATACTCTCTTCCTTACTCATATTAGGAAGTTCAAAGCTTTTCAAGTAAGTTGACATAATTACCTCCATAAGATTGTTCATTCTTATATATACTAAGCTTTTATATAAATAAAATCAGCATTATATTTCCATTTCTTCAAGCATATTTATAGCAAGTTCTATTGCATTTGAACATATAGCTTTCTTTTTATCTTTTTGCTTTTCAGCTGATTCCTTATCCCTTTGATCATATCCAAGAAGCTCTTTACAAAGAATTGAGTTATTTCTTTTCTTATATTCATCCATGAATTTTAGTGTCATTTCTCCACATTTTTCTTTAGATTCAAGGTCATCTGCTAAGTATTGTCCATATTTAAGACCAATGACCATAACAGCTCCTGTTACAGCTCCACATACCTCACCACAGCGAAGTCCTCCGCCAAAACCACTAGCAAATTTCATAGCAGTTTCTTTATCTATATTAAATTTTTCAGAAAATGCTCCCACAACTGATTGCGCACAATTAAATCCTTTGCTACTTAATTTATTTGCTTCATTTATTCTTTCAGACATAATACTTATACTCCTAACTATTTTAATATATTATAAATTAATCCAATATTGATGTATTGTTTCTACTCCACCGTTAGACAGAGGTAATTTTTGTTCTCTATCAAAAATAGCTCCACATTTAATCATTGTTTTTGCCGAAGCTATATTTGCTTCATTACAATCTATAAGCACCTTATCTAAACCTATTTCTTTGCAAAATTCAAGTGCTAGCTTAAGCATCTGAGTTGCATAACCTTTTTTTCTTTCATCAGGTTTTACAGCATAGCCTATGTTTCCACCATCTTTTCTAAGCTCATCTGTTAGATTATGTCTAACTTGTATTGTTCCTATAATTTTTTTATCACTTTTTCTAAGAGCTACAAAGGTAGATGTTAGTGTTTCATATACTGAAAGTTTTTCATCTGTAGCACAGGTGTTAACTCTATCTAGCCACTCATCAAAGGAATCAAATCTATGTAAACTGCAGCTACCATTAATATTATTTTTATCCTTTTTAATCATTTTATTATACTGCATGAAATCTTTCCTATATTCCATAATTTGATTTTCTAAATCTTTACTTGGTCTAAGAAGTATTATCTCATTATTTTCTATCATAGGTCACTAATTTAATCCTTTCTTTTTTAAGCTGCTGTGTTGGACAGCACCATATTAAAAAACTTAATAAATCCATTTTCCATTGCACTATCAACATCATATTTTTCTAAATCATAATAATATTTACCTGTTGGAATATGTAAAGATAAACAATCTATTGGAAAACCCTTAACTCTCTTTTTATGTGGAATTGAAGTAATAATAAAGCTATCACCAGATAAATTATCTTCCATAGAATCATAAACTGTATCATCATTAATAACTAAGCAAATAGCATTTTTATATCTTGCAGTAATATCACCATTTTCCTTAGCTAATTTACTGTAATATTTAGTAAGCTCATCATCTGTTAGATATACACCATTTATTGTTCTTACATTTACTCCAGGTTGAAGCTCATCATGTAAACCTTCAAAATACAATCCAGAATCACAAGAGAATACAGGAATATGAAATTCTTTATAATAAGCCATAGCTTTAATTCGAGCATTTTCCAATGGACTATTACCAAGCTCTTCAACCTCTGGTATTGCAATATTTAAGTCATTTAATCCTATAATTTCAACATCAAGAGAAGAAAGTGTCCTCCTCATAGAAGCAAGCTTAGCTTCATTTTTCGTTCCGTATAATAATTTCATATTTCTATTCTCTTTCTTTTATAGTGATTTTTATTATGTCTCCATGTTGTTTTCCAATTTGCTTTCTTACATCATATGGAAATTCAATATAAGCTCCATCAATATCAGAAACTTTCTTTATAACTGTTTCAAACTCATAAATTTTTTCATTCATAATTACTCTCCATAACAGATAAACTTATATAAAATTATTTTATATAAATCATATTTTAAACTAATTCTTATTTATTACTTTTTAAAAGCTTTTTAAAAAACGTATATGAAATTCCTAATAAACTTGATAATAGAAAGAAGCTAATAATCGTTGCTTCTCTAATATGTAAAGTACTACCATTAATGAATGTTATGCAAAGTGTAGTCAATAAGAATATCATATCAAAGATCCTTCTTATAGTAGATAGCTTCTTATTAAAAATATCACATATAGTTAAACATAAGCTTTCCAAAGGGAATTTAACTATACCTATAGCAAGAATAGCTCCCAAACTAGTTGATGATAATAATAAACCTATTAAAAAAATAATTATTTTATAAATATAAGCTTCAACTATTAAGTTTGAAAGGACATAGTATACAAAAAAATTAATAATATAACCATTAGCAATAGTTGCAACAACCTGAATAATATCAGTATAATTAAATTTTGTACATCTAGTTAATAAATATGATATAAAAAATAATAAATTTAAAATATTTAATACAGTCCCAACCTTTAAATTAACTGTATCAGACAATGTTAATGCAAAAGCATTTAGCATGCTTTGACCTATTGCTGCCTTTATTTGTAATGAAATGCCTAAACCTAAAAACACAAATCCAAATACAGAATATGTAGCATATTTAAAATTATTTTTCATTATAACTTCACCATAAAATCTAAGTTATCTATTAATAAGGGTTAAAATAAAAATATGACCATACAGCAATAATCATAATTAACATAATCGCAGAAACTATTCCTAATGCTCTATTTTTATTATTTATTCCATAAAATATCCCTACGATTGCGATAATTGAAAGAACAATACCTAATAGCATAACTAAACTCTCCTTTCATTCAAAATATTATTTATAAGCTCTTCTAATATATCAAGTAATTAATTTTCTATCATTACTAAGCTGTCTACTTTGCATTTTGCAAAGTTCGCAACAGGTGCACATTTTGCTTTAAAAAGATAAAAAACCTTTTTATCTTTAATATCACTTAATGTTTCATAATTAGCTTGACCCTTACAAATAATTAAATCAGCTTCTTCAAACTCTTTTATAAATTCCTTTGAGCAAAGGCTAAAAATTGTACCTTGAGCATCTGAGCCATTGTCTATAACTCTAACTAAATCTGTCATTTTAACATCAATAGCATCCTTCATAGTAGCATCATTAACAATTGGCTCCTTTTTTACTACATAAGTTATCTTTTTTTTTGGAAGTTTATTAATTAGCAGCTTATCAAAAACTATTTCTCCAGAATTATCAGCTAAATACAATATCTTTTTACTTTTATCAGCTTGCTTCATTAATTCTTGTCCTGTACTTCCATAAATTGTTTCATGTAGACAATTACTTATTATTTTTTTTATTTGTTCATCACTTATATTATCATGTGCGCTAAAATCAATTATATTGCCTGCTATTGCTAATCTACAGGCAGTATCAATAGGAGAATTACTATTATTAATAATTTGTTCTAATTTTAGCTCATTACATATTTCATTTGCTAAAGCATTGCAATCTTCTTTTATTTTTTCATATGGGTCAATAATATTTAATTCTTCATTAATGCGTTTATTAATTAATCTACCTAAGTATGGAGCTGATTCTTCAAATGTAATTTCACTAAATTCCTTAAATAGTTTTTTCATTATTTTTTCTTGTATTGTTGTATCATTAGTGCTCATAGTAGCAGCTTTTATAATTTGCTTAGTCATACAAGTTAAACATTCGTAAGTAAGTTTCATATTGTCTCCTATTTCCTAATTAGTGTTTTTAATAATTTATCTATATGTATTATACTACATATTTACAATTTATTATATCAAAGTAAGATTTTATTTACAATAAAACAATTTTAATTATGTAATTTTTTCCAAACATATATTATTTCATAAAACTAATTCTTCTCATTCTATTGATTACAGAAAGCACCTCTTGTTTCCTTGGTAAATCTAAAAACCTATCACAATTTGTAAAAAAGTTAGAGTATATAATATCTACACCTTTACTTTCAATCTCCCTATACAAATCATTAAGGTTTTTCTCTAAGGAAACACAAGGAGTTCCATTATTAATAAAAGTCTTTGAATTGCTAATTTCAAGCTTTCTTACAATAAAAGCTAATGCATTTATTTGTTCATTAGTTACAATATCATGGAGCATTGTAATATTAATTGTTTCATCACCTATTTTTATGAATCCAAGCTCTGATACTTCGAGGCGCTCTGTACCGCTGTTTTCTGGATAAGGGCTGAACCCCTCAGACTGTAAAATTCGTTTATGTTCCCAGCTTGTTACCTCTATTTCTGCTGATTTATTATGTAAGTTCATACACAATGCTTTAGCTTTATCAGTGACATCGAACAACATAAAATTATCCATCATATAAACTCTGTCCGCTACTGACAGATATTCACTACTTCCACCTATAACAAGTATTGTAGAAACACCCTTTTGATTATACAGCTCATTAACACGATCTGTAAATGGCGTTATTGGCTCTTTTTCAATTAATCTTTTCATAACACTGTCACGTATCATAAAGTTTGTTGCACTTTTATCTTCATCAATAAGCAAAAGCTTTGAACCCCCATTTACAGCCTCCATGATATTAGCTGCCTGCGAGGTTGATCCAGAGGCATGCTCTGTAGAAAAATTACTTGTATCTCCGTTTGGAAGCCACTTAATAAACGGAGATATATTAACATTTTTAACACTTCTTCCATCCTCAGCAGAAATTTTAACAGCTGATTCATCTGTAATAACAAGTTCTCTACCATCACCATTAATATGATTATATATGCCTGCAGATAAAGCATCCAATACTGTACTTTTGCCTGAATAGCCACCACCTGTTATAATCGTTACGCCACGCTTGATACCCATTCCCTTTATACCTGCTATTTCAATCTCTACATTCTTAGGAGAAACAAATGGTATAGCTGTATCAAGTGGTAAATCTGTACCTTTAAAACGCGGCAAAATACTACCGTTAGCAATAAATGCGCAATAATCACTTGTTCTAAGCCACTGTCTTATTTTTGCTTGTTGTTTAGCAATATAAAGAGCGATATTTAGCATATTTATATCAAAATGTATAATAAAGCTATCAACAGCATCAGGTAAATCCTTTGTTAACATTTGTAAAGTCTTTTTGATATTATTATATGGTAATTGAACCTGAAGCATAAAGCATATGCTTTTTTTTGGCTGCATATCTACAGAGCTTCTTTCAGGAATTCTAATAGTATTATTAGATTGAAGTATATAATACTTTCTATTTACCATACTAAAATAGGATAAGTTTCTTTTTAAAACTTTTCCGTTTGGCTCATAGATAAAATAATGTCCATTTTCCTTATATGTTCTAGAGCGATTATCATTTAATTCATTTAGCTCTTTAATATAAGGAATAAACATTCTTAGCATACAATCAGCTATAACATCTTGATAAGTGTTTAAATCATCTATTAAAAGCATATCTTTTTTTAATATTTGCTCTATTGGTATTTTGATTTCTACAGTAGGTTTATCTGGAACGGTCTTATTAGTTCTTGTTATTGTATACCCAATTTCATCATCCCAATAAGTAGAGTCATAATGATACTCTGTATCTACTCCATTAGGTATAGGCATTGCCATTTTACCTTCATAAATGTCGTTATAATTTTTTGCGTTTTTTTGATTTAATAAATAATACTTAAGTCTTTTCAAATAAATATCTCCTTAGTTTTCGTTTTTATTTTGAATTTGATGACTTGCTTTTTTAACAAAAAAAAGCATACCATTAAGTTGGTATGCTATAATATCCAAATAATCAAGCTTATCTTGATATTTCGAAAAATTATATAAGTCTTTTGAAAAGACACATTAACATAATAAAAAGCATACCAGAATCGGATATGCTTTCAAATTCATTTAAAAAAGCAAATTACTACTATCTTTTTGCATGGCGAGTAACATGATATCCGATATATAAAATTGTTATCTTTTTCATCTTAATCGCCTCCTTAAAGCTATATAATAATTTTTATTACAATTCGTATTTTACATTAATTGTATATAAATGTCAATAATTATTTATCATGTTCTATACAATTCTCAAATATTGGTTCTATATACTCTTTGATAAGCTCTATTCTATCCTTAGCACGTGAAATAAAAAAAGAAGCAATAGAAACTACCATTTTTTTATTTCTATTAAAATAAATCGTATTTCCACCATCTCCCATAGCTGCACAAGCATGTTCTTTATCATCAATAATCCACCATAAATACCCATATGACATACCAAGTTTTTCCCATTTACTATGTTCCTTTGTACTCTCATCTATCCAACTTTCTGATACAATTTGCTTTCCATTCCACATTCCGCGGTCTAAAAACAATTGACCTATTTTTGCCATATCCATAGGAGAGAGTGTAAGACCCCATCCTCCTGTATTTATTCCAGCTCCGTCAACAACCCAGCCACTGATGTCTTTAGCTTTATTAAATGCTAGTTGTTCTTCTTTGCTATGAAAAGCCACATTATTTTCAACAGTTATTTCCAATGGTGAAAACAAATTATCTCTTGCAAAATCAAGAACTGATTGACCAGTTGCTCTTATAAGAATACCTGATAAGATATCTGGACCTATGAGCGGAGTATATTTAAATTTTCCTATCTGTCCCTTACCTCCTAATAAATCAAGTGTAAATTTTACAAAATCATCACTTGTAAAATATTTTATATAAGGTGCAAATATATATTTATATGGAGCCGTCATTGTAAGTAAATCCTTAAGTGTAATTTTCTGTATTGTTTTTTCTCTTGATTTAACTATGTAATCTGGGAAAAAATCCAATACTTTTTGGTTAATATCTTTGATATAACCTTTATCAATCGCAATCCCAATCAAAATTGAAATAATACTTTTCGTTACTGAATAAACGTGTATTCGGCTAGTAGAATTACATTCATTAAAGTAATTATCATATAGTACCTTTCCATCTTTAAGTACAACCACTCCTGCAGTATTGCTATAATCATTGTTTATTTTCTTTTCTAACTCTGTTATTTTTTCTAATTCACAAGATTTATTCATATTATCTTCTCCTTTTTTTAACAGGATAATAAACTTCAGTTATAAGTTCACTTTCCTTTGTAACTTGAGATGGGTCAGTTACATACACTTCATAAAGTGCATTGCTAGATTCATAACCTTCTTTTTCTGCCCACTCACGTTGTTTAGCATACACAGAAGGTAGCTCAGAATAAGAACCGTATAAAACAGTTTTTATGCATAATCCTGGATAAAAATCCCTTGTACCTGTAACATAGTCTTTTACCGGAATAGCAAATTCAGTATCTAAACCAAATTGAGTAAATTCTACACTGTGAAATAACACCATTGGTGATCCAAACATCGTTAATCTCTCGTCTGTGATTTTTCTAAACAATTCACTAAAGCAATTACCATACTCATCAGCAAAATAGCTTTCATGAACCATTTTCCGTATAGACAATATATACATCATTGGCACTTCTATAAGTTCAACATCAATACCTTCTAAATATGATGTTATTGATTTTCCTTGTTCTAAATTTGATATATCAGTATTTAATTGGTCTAATGTTTTTTCAAACTCATTTATTTGATTCCCAATTTCTTTTTTCTTTTTAGTTAGTGCTAAGTAAAGCTTTTCATCCTGTGGTTCTTCTGATTCAAGTATTTCTTTAATTTCCTCTAAAGAAAATTTGTATGATTTTAGTCGATTAATAAATATCATTGTCTCTAATTGATTGATAGAATAATACCTATAACCATTTTCAGGGTTGATTTCATTAGGTAAAATTAACCCTATTTCAGCATAATAACGAAGTGTCTTTGTAGATACCTTGCATATATTTGAAAACTCTCCTATCGACAGCATATATTACTCCTTTTTTTATTTTTTTATCCCTGTTTAAGTAAATTATACACCTTACCCTAAGGGCAAAGTCAAAGACATTTTAGATAAATCTTGTAATTATAGCTTAATGGTATTTAAAATTAATATCAAGTATAAATTAATAATAATAAAAAAGCCAGTAAAGTCTTATAGTTACAAGACTTTACTGGCTTATACTTGAATTTCTTCTATAAACAAGTTATATAAATGCCAGCAATATACATTAGTATATTAATATTTCAATATGGTTTTTATATAAAACACTATTCAAGAGATTCAAATATTTGCATATGCTCTTTCCTTCCAATTACAACAATAATGTCATCTTCTTTAAATATATATCCTGGATTAATATCAGTGATAATGCCATTCTTTTGCTTTATTGCAATAATGTTTAGTTTGTATTTTTTTCTAATACTCGCTTCTTCAATTGATTTTCCAATATATCTACTAATAATTTTTATTTCAGATATTTCAATTTCATTATTCAATGAAAGATAATCTACAATATTATTATTAACAATTCTTTTAGCAAGTCTTACAGCCATATCATGCTCAGGATATACTACCTCAGCACCTATTTTTTCAAGTACATAGCCTTGCTCGCTACTTGTTGCTTTTGCAATAACCTTTGGGACACCTAAGCTTACTGCATGAAGCGTTACCAATATACTGACATCTATTCTTTGTCCAATACATACTACAACAACCTCACAGTTTTGAATACCAGCCTCAGACAAAGATTCCTTAGTTAACTTATCACAAACAAATGCATAATCAGTATAAGCCCTTAATTCCTTTACCTTAGCTTCACTCTCATCAATAACTAATACCTCTTTACCAAGCTCACACAATCCTATAGCTAGTGCTGTTCCAAATCGACCTAATCCTATAACAGCTATAGCTGCCGCTTTTTTATTACTATACATAATACACTTTCCTCTCTATCTAATCTATCCTATTGTTATAATTTCTTCTGAATAATGAACACTCGATTTTTCTCTATCAATCCACAAAGTAGCAATTGTTAAAGGACCTAATCTTCCAATATACATTATCAATACTAAAAGGAATTTACTTCCTACACACAATTTTGGTGTAATACCTGTTGATAAACCAACAGTACCAAAGGCAGATGTTACTTCAAACAAGTTTTGTATTAGAGAATATTGAGGCTCTAATACACATAATATAAATGTTCCTACAATCACTAAAGTTAATGATAAAACCAATATTATAAAAGACTTAATAATAATGTCAAAAGGTATTGATCTTTTAAATGATTCAATATGACGATTTCTTACTAACCCTTTTATTGCCTGTATTAAAACAAAAAATGTACTTGTCTTTATTCCTCCCCCAGTTGATCCTGGAGAAGCACCTATAAACATAAGCACTATAAGTATTAATAATCCAGCATTAGTAAACTCACCTAAAGGATATGAACTAAAACCAGCAGTTCTTGCTGATGTACTATGGAAAAAAGCTCCTAACCAAGTAATATTTTCAGTCCATTTAAGTAATAAGGTTCCTGTAACTAATAAAATAAATGTTGTTGTTATTACTACCTTAGAATGTAGTGTCAATTTTTTAAATGACCTTGTTTTAATAATATCTAGAATTACCAAAAATCCTAATCCACCAAAAATAATAAGTCCACAAGTAGTTAGATTTAATAAAACATCATTCTGATATGGGATGAGATTTCTCAACCCCCCTAATATATCAAAACCTGAGTTGTTAAATGCTGCAACAGAGTGAAAAGCACTAATTCCAATTGCATCCAGTGTACTATAATCCTGTCTAAACACAATGAAGCTTAGTATTGCTCCTACTAGCTCAAAACATAAAGTCATTAGCAATACTGCTCTTACAAGCTTTACTACACCTTTAAATGAGCTTAAATTCCATGCTTCTTTTACTAAGGTTCTTTGCTTAAAGCCTACACGACGTCCAATTATTGTAATCATACCAACACCAATAGATGTAACACCTAAGCCACCTATTTGAATTAATAATGCTACAATTGTCCTACCAAAAACAGTAAAAGTATCAGCAGTATCAACAGCTATTAATCCTGTAACACATACTGCGCTTGTTGAAGTGAATAAAGCATCAATAAATGACACAGTCATTCCATCATTGATTGATATTGGCAACATTAGTAATGCTGCTCCTACTAATATAACAGCAAAAAAACCTAAAGCAATAATCTGTGCTGCTGTAATCTTTTTAAATAATACTTTTTTAAAGTTATTCATTTTATTACTCTCTTTTTATATATGATATTTAACCTTTTGTTTTAATTTAATTTAACTTACTATTAATTTACTTTATAATAGTATCTCAAAAAAATGTTTTCTATAAAACATAAAAACCCCCCATTACAATATAATATTCTGAATTCTACATCAAACAAATTTAAAAGTCAATAAATATATTTAATATTTGCAGTATTATATCAGTAGCAAGGGCTTTATTTTTTAATTAAGATTTTTTAATCTGTCAAACAGCTCATTATATGATTTTTGCTTTTTACATCTTCCATAGGAAAGCTCTTTATTTTCTCCAAATTCAAGTAAAAAACACTTAAAGATTCTGTAACCTGATCAAGTGGATATAGCTTTAAATGAAATAATTCATGTGCCAATACTTCTTCTAAATTTTCTTGTTTTGGATTGCCAATGTTAAGCATTATAACTGCTTTTTTATCATCACAGTCTATTTTTATGTCACCTGTTTTTCTCCAACTTACATCCTCAACTAACTCTAGTTTAACATCCCAAAAAGGTACTATTCTTAATTTCTTGCACCATTTATCAAAAATCCTATGTAATTCTTCTCTAGACAACATATTATCATATCCCTTCTACTATTAGTGTTCTTTAATCCATTCATTTAACATATCATGCCATTTTACAGTATCATATACTTGTGGTTCAGTTTGCTGTTCAAATATCAAGTCTAATATGTATCTTGGCTTTTTACCACCTATATGCATTGATTTTATGCATGATATACAATAAACACAAACATCCTCACAAGGCATTGAACTTGCACGTTCTTTCATTTTTTCATGCACCTTTTCAACAGGAAGCGCAGGATAAAAATCATCTCCACAGCAAATTGAATGTGTAGAGTTGTATTTTGTCTCCACAATTTTTATATTCATCTTATCAAGCAAGGTTCTAATTGCTTTGTGTACTTGTGGTTTTGTTCGTATAGGACATGCATCATGTATTGAAACTTCTAAGCCCGTGTAGTTTGGGAGTTCTAATATGTCGTTCTCTGCAAGTATTTCCCATAACGATATTGTGTTAATCCCCTCATACAAGCTGCTAAATCTTCTATCACAGCCTGCACAAGTATTAATTATAGTTGTGTCCTTAGGTAAATCCGGATTGTGCTTACAGCAGATAGTATGTAAATCTATATTTGGGTATATTTTTCTTAAAGTGTTTAATATTTTATCTGTATAATTAGCCTTGTACAGCATAAGTGCACAGCCTGGGTTATAAACTATGTTTTTCATAATAGCCTCTTTTAATGTAAATTTTTAATTATCATTAGTTCTATCAATATAAATGATTATGTTCTATTCTTAATGTTTTTAAACTCTCTTCTTTAATATTAACTTAATTAAATATAAATATCAAGAATTATTTTATTTACTTATTGACAACTAAAATATATAGTAGTATATTATATTTAGTATTACTAAGTATATAGTTATAGAATGAGGTGAGAATCTGGACGATCGTTATTTAAAACAGTTTAAAAAAGGTATTTTAGAAATTATTGTTTTAAAACTTTTGTACGAACGCGAAATGTACGGCTATGAATTAATTGCAACCTTAAATGCAAAAAGTCAGTTTTTTCAAATTAAAGAAGGTACACTATACCCTATTCTTTATCGATTGGAAGATGAAAAATTGATGGAAACAAGGTGGGAGCAATCTAAAGAAAGAGGCGTTCCTAAAAAATATTATTGCATTACAGAAAAAGGACGTACAGAGTTTAAAAATGCAAAACAAATATGGTTTGATTTTTCAACTGATGTTGAAAAAATATTAAATGATTAAGGAGTCATATATGACAAAAAAGCAGTTTATTAATGAAATTTTAGACAGAACCTGTTTACCACATCAATATAGAAATAAAATAAAAAGAGATTTTACACAAGAATTTGATTCTAAGCTATCACAAGGCTATTCTGAAGATGAAGTCATTAAATCTATGGGAGATGCTGATGCGATTGCTGCTGATATTTATGAAAGCTATATGAGTAATGAAGAAGTTTCACGACCATTTATCGAATATAAATCAAATAAAACTATATTTGGAATGCCACTTGTTCATATTGTAAAGGCAAAACGAAGAAGCTATATAAGAGGAATTGGAGATGATAGAAATCGCTATATGAAAATGCCAGTAGCCAAAGGATTTATCGCAATTGGGCGAAGAGCAAAAGGAATTATTGCAATCGGAAGTTTTAGCTGTGGAATAATTTCAATTGGTGTTTTATCAATTGGACTTATTTCTATTACTAATATAGGGCTTGGTCTATTAACATTTGGCAATATTGCATTAGGTATATTTATGGCATTAGGAAACTTAGCTGCAGGTATTTTTGCAGTAGGAAATGCTGCAATAGCTTATGCAGCTTTAGGAAATGGTGCTTTTGGTAATTATGCAATAGGTAATTTGGCGAATGGAATCAATCATTTAAATTTAACTATACAAGAAAATATAGTAATAGATCAGAAAACAATAGACTTTATTAGCAATACCCCAGCGATTGTTCAATCCTTCTTTAATAATAGCATTAGACTAATTCAAAACTCAATTGAAAAATTAGATTTATTGACAACTTTATTAGCAATAATTGCTATAGCAGCTGTTGTCTCAGGTATAATTATCAGTAATAAGCTTGAAGCAAAAGCAACTAGATAAAATCAATAAATAATGCCACTCTATTAATAAAATCTAGAGTGGCATATATTTTATTTCTGTAATTCAAAATTTTTTTATTATAGCTTTGTCATTATGTGCCACACATCATCGCCTGTAAAGCCACATTTTCTGTATAATGCTTCAGGGTTTGTAAAATTGTCTACTTCTCCTGATACTGTCACAAAATCTGCTTTTTCTTTCATTCTATTTAAAAGTTCATTTACTATGACTTTTCCTAGACCTTTACCTTGGTAATTTGGCATAACTTGTATCCATTCAAGCACACCCTCTTTTATATCTTTGTCTAATTCAGCTATACCTAGTGCTACAATTTTATTATTTTGAGTTTCTTTTATGTACACCCATAAATTATTATCGAAAACTGCTCTCTTTATCCATTCTTTAACTTCACTTAAATTCACACTTATTTCTTCATAACAGTTATTTATAATATAAACTACATCACTTAACTGAGTTTTAATATCTATTGTTTCTACTGTATAACAATCACTTAGATTTACCGAATTTATATTTTCAAGATTATGTATTAATCTAAAAAATAATTTTTCTGTAAATTTTGCTTTGTAAGAATCCTTGTAATCCCTATCATTTACTATTTTCATATTGTCTGGTAGATTTATGCTCTGTTCTTTCCAATAAGGGATTGCTAATAAACCACAGGGATTTTTTAAGTATTCTTCTTTTGTAATTTTCATATTTACCTCTATTATTATTTATATGAAGTTCTGAAATATCAGTTATTAAGCTTTGTAAATAAAACTGTAGTGCTATCAAATATAAATAATGATAGCACTACAGCATTAATTTAAAATGTTATTTATTATCGTCTAAAAGATTATCTAAAGGAACATTAATACCCACCATTGTATCTATTGGCATTGTAAAACAAACGCTACTAGCATTCGTATCTTTACCCATTTTTCCCTTTATAAGTTTCATTGCCTTCAAGGCAATTTCTTCTTCTACTACACATACAATCAACTCTTTTTCAGAATCCATTGCTATTCCCATGAAGGATTTATGCATTGTATCCTCTCCACGAGTGTTTAAAATAGTCGCTCCTTTTGCACCTGATTCACGTAGTAAAGCTACAATTTCAGTTGCATATCCAGCATTTATCATTACAAATAATGCTTTCATTTTGGTTTTTTCCATTACTCATTACCTCCTTTTAATTAGAAAGACACATTGTCAATTGGTATAGTGATTGCAATACCTGTATTAGGCTGATCAAATTTAAACTTATCAATAAGTATCTTATTAATCATTTCTGTCTTACTATCAGGCAGCATGCACATTATCATAACCTTGTTTTCTTCTGGTACAAGTCCAAGTACATTTTGTAAATAACTTGCCTCTACAGTACCTTTTCCATATATAATATTGCTTAAAAATGCGCCTTCTTGCAATAATGTAGATAACATTGCATCCTTTTGTTTTCTTCCTATAATCAGCATCCAAGTAACAAGCTTGATATCTTCTTGTTCGTAAGCATCGAATAATACAGGCTTCTTGCTTTTCTTCTGTAAATAGTCATAAGCAATTCCTAATGCTTGTACAGCAATTAGAGGAGTAACTGATATAAATGCTATAATACCAAATCCATTTGTTAATATTGATTGAGCCTCAGAACCAGCTATTGCTGCTACCCCCTGTGCAATACCAAGAGTTAGCGGAGTTAGAAATGCTGAGGTAAGCGCTCCACCAGAAACACCGCCAGAATCAAATGCTAAGCCTACAAATAATGAAGATGTGAACTTAATCATTATGATTGCAATAGCATATAAAGGTACCAAGAACCATAAAATGTTTATTTGAGTAATAATTTTTATTACTGAAAGTAAAGAAGCAAAGCCAATTCCTATTGCAAGTGTCATTCTAATAGTCATTTTCTTAATATGTCCATTAGTAATTTCTTCAAGTTGATCTCCGAGAACTGTAACTGCAGGCTCTGACAATGTGATAGCAAAACCAAGAACAAATCCAATTAATAAGAGCCACCACTTAAAGTAGCTTGGATAAGTTGGATTTAAGAATACTTCTCCAATATATTTTCCTGCAAAGGCAAATCCAAAATCAATACCAGATAGGAAGATTAAAAGCCCTACATATACAGTAACTGCTCCTAATAGAATTTTTATAAAATCCTTTTTTGGAAGCTTTACAAGAAAAAATTGAAAAGGAAGAAATACTATCAAAACAGGTAATAAAGCTAATGCTACTTCACCTAGATTAGAAGTTATTATGCCTGAGAAACTCTCTGCTGAACCAGGATCATATACACCAGCTGGAGGAAGAACTCCACCATTCGTAGCTTTTAATATAATACCATATATAAATACCGCTAATATAGGTCCAATTGATGCCATACCAATAATTCCAAAGATATCATCATTTGTCTTTCTTCTCGACATTGTTGCAGATACACCCATTCCTAAAGAAAGAATAAAAGGAACAGAAACATCACCTGTTGTTGCACCGCTTCCATCAAAAGCAAGTGCAACAAACTCTTCAGGAACAAATATTATAGTCAAGAATAAAATTATATATAAAGCAGCAAATAAGAATTTTATATTTATGTCCTTTATAATTCTAAATAAAGCAAAGCCTACAAATATTCCAACACCTGCAGAAAGAACCCATATAAACATTGTGTTGTTAATAATTGGCATTACCATATTTGCTTGTCTAGCTAATACTGCTAAAGCCGGTTCTGCAATTGTTGCTAAAAAACCAAATAAGAAACCAAAAAACAAAACAAATACAGCTTTTTTTAATTTTATAAGTGATTTACCAACTATTTTACCAATTGGAAGGATACTACTATCTAATCCTACTAAAAATAATGTTTGACCTATTACAACGCTCGCGTAACCTACTATTAACTTAAAATAGTCAAAAGTATTTTGCATAGGTGCTACAAAGCCACATACTACTATAATTACAATAGCAAGTGGAATTGTTGACAAGAATGTTTCTTTTAATACACGGAACGTCTTCATGTTTCCTCCATTATGAATTATTTTTTGCTTGTACTTCCGAAGCCACCATCCCTTAACTCTGTTGTATCATCATCTATTGTTACACCATATTCAATAAAGATTCCTTGAGCAAAACCTGATCCTTTATCAACATGTACAGTTTTATTATTTCTTGAATCATTAGTCATTTTAATCATTATATGACCTTCATTAGAAGAATAATAATAATCAGAATCAATAATACCAACTGTATTATCTAGCTGTAGTCTGAATTTAAAGCCTAGTCCCGAACGTGGATAACAAGTAAGCATCCAATTTTCTTCAATTTTAGCTCTAATTCCTGTTGGAATTTTTATAGAAGTATTAGGAAGCATATCAATTTCTATTGGTGCATAAAAATCATAACCTGCTGAGCCTTTAGTAGCTCTTTTAGGCAATTTGATTGAATTGTATATACTCTCAATTTCTTCAGAGCTTGTCTCACCAAAGCTATCAATCCAATCCTTTGTAAATTGTGAAATACTAACTTTTTCAAATTTTGCAATTTTATTCATGAGTATACCTCTTATAATAATTTTTCTAATATTGATTGTAAATTTTTATTTTTCTTAAGATTTCCGGTATATACAGCTGTAAAATTTTCCTTATTAAATATCATTTTACTTATTTTTATAATATCCTCTAATTGAACTGAATTAATTTTTTCTACAACCTCATCTAGTGTTATAATTTCATCATATAGTAGTTCTTTTCTTCCCATAGAAGACATTCTACTAGAAGTGCTCTCTAGACCTAGAATATAATTACTTTTTATTTGTTGCTTAGCTCTATTAAATTCCTCTTGAGTTATTTGAGCATTTTTCATTTTATCCATTTCTTCTAGAATTGTTTTTATTGCTTCTTCTAGGTTTTCATAAGCTAAACCTGCATATATTCCAAAAATTCCATTATCTTGATAATTTGATGCAAATGAGTATATTGAATAAACTAGACCTCTCTTTTCTCTAAGCTCTTGGAATGCCTTAGAACTCATTGTCCCACCAAATATATTGTTCATAACCATCAGTGGATAATACAAATCATCATGTCTACCTATAGTTTTTGTACCTAAACAAATATGCAATTGTTCTAAATCTTTATGAACCCCAACAATGCTTCTAGAATACTCACAATCAAGATTTCCTAATTCACAGTTTGATTCATGTTTCCAAGTTCCAAACTTTTCATCTAGTAGTTTAATTAAATAATCTTCATCAAAATTACCTGCTACAGAAATAACAGTTCTTTCAGGCGAATATTGCTCTTTTTTATAATCTAATATTCTTTCTCTTGTATATGATTTTAAGTTATCAATAGTTCCAAGAATAGGGTTAGCTAATGTGCTATTTTTAAATATTAATTCTGAAAGCTTATCATGTACTACATCCTCTGGAGAATCCTCATACATCTTAATTTCTTCTATTACAACAGAAATTTCCTTTTCAAGCTCTTCAGTTTCAAACTTAGAATTAAAAAACATATCAGATAATATATCTACAGCTTCTTCCAAATTTTCATCTAAGATTTTAATATAAAAACAAGTGCAATCCTTGCTAGTAAAAGCATTCATTTGACCGCCTATGTTATCTGTTTCCTCTGCAATTTGATTTGCTGATCTATTGTTAGTTCCCTTAAAAAGCATATGCTCGATAAAATGTGACATTCCATTAGTGTTTGCGTTCTCATTAATAGAACCAACCTTAACCCATATACCAAACGAAACTGATTTTACATAGTCTAATTTCTCAGCAATTATTCTTAGACCATTATCTAATGTATATTTTTTGATCATTACTCCTCCACGAGTAGAGTGAAGAGTTTTTTTCTCCACCCAGTATAAGAAGAATCGGGACGATTCTTCCCTAGAGCGAAACTTGTTTCACTCTTTTTACTTGTAAATATAAATTCTAAATCTTAATAAAAAAAGCAAGATAATTAAAACAGCTAATAAAATTACTATAATTAGTCGTTTTATAAAAACAATATTGCTCCTTAAAAAATTCATAAAAAGCCCCCTTTAAACTATATTATATAGTATTAACAAAAAGACTTATTTATGTGTATGTAAAATTAAATATATTCTAGAAATTTCATTCCAAGAATATTGTTACTATGAAAATAAAGTTCACTTTTTATATTTAATTTATACATCAAGTTCTCATAAAATGAGTTATTTTATGAGAACTTGATAATTTAATATTGATTATTTTGACTATTCTGGTTGTTCAGGGTTTGGTAAAGCATCCTTACGAGATAAATTAATTCTTCCTTGCTTGTCAATTTCCATAACTTTTACAAGTACTTCATCTCCAAGTGATAAGACATCCTCTACCTTTTTAATGCGTTTATCAGATATTTTAGATATGTGTAATAGACCGTCTTTTCCTTCAATAAGTTCAACGAAAGCACCAAATTCAGTAATTCTAACTACTTTACCTAGATATATTTCGCCAACTTCTATTTCCTTAACAATTTTCTCAATTATTTTTTTAGCTTCATTTGCCTTTTCAGGATTTTCAGCAGCTATAAATATTGTTCCATCATCTTCTATATCAATTTTAACGCCAGTATCTTCGATTATTTTATTAATAACCTTTCCACCACTACCAATAACTTCACGGATTTTGTCTGGTTTGATTTTCATAATAATAATCTTTGGTGCGTAATGTGAAAGCTCTTCTCTTGGTTTATCAATGCAGCTTAGCATTTTGCCAAGTATAAACATTCTTCCAACTCTAGCTCTTTCTAAAGCATGCTCAAGTATTTTCTTGTCTATACCGTGAATTTTTATATCCATTTGTATAGCAGTTATTCCTTCAGCTGTTCCAGCAACTTTAAAGTCCATATCTCCTAAGAAGTCTTCCATACCTTGTATATCAGTTAGAACTGCTACTTTATCATTTTCCTTGATAAGTCCCATTGCAATACCAGCAACAGGTGCCTTTATTGGAACTCCAGCATCCATTAGTGATAATGTTGAACCACAAACACTCGCTTGAGATGTTGAACCATTTGAGCTTAATACTTCTGATACTAATCTAATAGCATAAGGGAATGTTTCTTTATCTGGAATAACAGGCTCTAATGCTCTCTCTGCTAAAGCACCATGACCAATTTCTCTTCTTCCTGGACCTCTTGAAGGCTTAGCCTCTCCAACACTGTAACCAGGGAAATTGTAGTGATGCATATATCTTTTGCTTTCTTCTTCTGATAAACCATCAAGTATTTGCTCTTCGCTTATAGGTCCTAATGTTGCAACAGTAAGAACCTGAGTTTGACCTCTTGTAAATAATCCTGAACCATGAGTTCTTGGTAACAAGCCTACTTCACAACTGATTGGTCTTATTTCTTCAATTGCTCTATTATCAGGTCTTATTCCTCTTTCAAGGATATTTTCTCTTACCTTTTCCTTGATAATTTTATAAATTACATCATCAATATCCATCTTGTTGTCAGGATATTTTTCTATGAACACTTCCATAATTTCTGCTTTTAGATTATCTATCTTTTCTTGTCTAGATAATTTATCAGGATCAATTATTGCTTGATTTATTTTATCTTTTGAATATTCAACAACTTCTTCTCGAATATTCTCATCACATTTAAATGCTGTATAAACAGCCTTTTCTTTTCCTGCTTCCTTTGCTACTTGTTCTATGAACTCGCAAATTTTCTTGATTTCTTCATGTGCAAATAATATAGCTTCAAGCATTTTTTCCTCTGTAAGCTCTTGTGCTCCAGCTTCAACCATCATTATTGCATCCTTTGTACCTGCAACAGTTAAATTAAGCTTAGATTTTTCTCTTTGCTCACAGTTTGGATTAATTATAAATTGATCATCTACTAAACCTACTGAAACAGCTCCTGTTGGTCCTTCAAAAGGTAAATCTGATATTGAAAGTGCTATAGATGAACCTATCATACCCGCAATTTCAGGTGAGTAATCAAGATCCATAGAAAGCACTGTAACAGTAACTGTTACATCATTTCTGTATCCTTTTGGAAATAAAGGTCTTAAAGGTCTGTCAATTAAACGAGATGTAAGAATTGCCTTTTCTGTAGGTCTTCCCTCTCTCTTAATAAATCCACCAGGTATTTTACCTGCTGCATAAAGTTTTTCTTCATAGTCAACGCTTAATGGGAAAAAGTCAATACCATCTCTTGGTTGACTTGATGCTGCAACGTTAGCCATTATTACTGTGTCTCCATATTGAACAAGACAAGAGCCTCTAGTTAATTCAGCGATTTTACCTATAGTAACTTTTAACTCTTTTCCATCTAACATGTACTTAAATATTTTTTCCATCTGTTCCTCCTATTTAATTTATATTAAGCTATTATCAAGATGATAGAACAGATTACACCGGTTTCACACAGAAATGTATATAATTTAAAATTTCTGTGCATAATCTGTGCAATCTATGTTTGTTATTATCATCCTGATAAACATGCTTTTTTGCTACATAACAAATAAAGCGGGAATTTATATCCCCGCCCTTAAAGTCCTATTTTCTTAATCCTAATCTATCGAGTATACTTCTGTATCTTTCGATATCATTTTCTTTTAAGTAATTTAAGAACCCTCTTCTTTGACCAACCATCATTAAAAGACCTCTTCTTGAGTGGTGATCTTTTTTGTTATCCTTAAGATGTTCATTTAAATTGTTAATTCTATGAGTAAGTATAGCTATTTGAACTTCAGGAGATCCTGTGTCATTATCACTTAATCTGTACTCTTGAATTATTGCTTGTTTTTGTTCCTTTGTTATTGCTCCTCTTGACATTTTTGTCAACCTCCAAAATTTTATTTCACCAATAAACCATGTCTATCGTTGAGCTTTCGAAAAACATAGATTATGGAACTTGATATATTTTAACACACTAATTAATATTTGTAAACATAATTTTAATAGAAATATTAACTATAAAAATTGCAACATAAATTGTCCGCTTTTTTAAAATAATTTTATAGTGTA